>VTLG01010988.1_pt1 | contig 51865 bp, 69 predicted proteins | sample 4694571 | NCBI WGS metagenome assembly VTLG01 (sample SAMN12604809, study PRJNA352737) | marine metagenome | biome: ENVO:00000447; feature: ENVO:00000209|ENVO:00000569|ENVO:01000036; material: ENVO:00002151; isolation source: viral sequences binned using virsorter ... | reverse complement strand
TCTTTTATATTAGACATTAGAAACTTTAATATGATTTATCAAAAAAGGAAACAACAGGAAGTAGAAAAGGAAAAGAGGGTTTCAATTTCATTATAAGGAAAAACACAATGAGAATTTCTAAAACAAGCCAAAACGCAAACATCTTAGCCCGTTTACAGGAAGGGAAAACTATCTCACCAATAGACGCTTTGATAGACTTCCGATGCTTCCGACTAGCTGCCAGGATAAATGATTTGAGAAAGTCAGGGCATAACATAGTAACTCACAAGGACAACGACTACGCCGTATATTCGTTGAATGAATAATGCAGAAACCGATACACGGAGAAAGCAGGAAGGGAGACATAGCAGAACATTATGCTATAACATGGTTATGGGACAATGGCTATGAAGTATTTAAAAACTGTGGCTGTACAGGAGCAGTGGATATAATTGCTTTAGATTCCGAAGGCAAGACCCTATTAATTGATGTGAAAACATTTAAAGAGCAGTCTACGAAGCCTCATAACAAAACCTGTACAGGAGGAAGAACTAAAAAACAAACAGAACTAGGAGTACAGTTTTTAGGATTCAACCCAGAAACTAGGAAGCTTCGTTTCATCAAGCATAAGGAGGAACAAGACAATGGCGAATAAAAAAGTAGATACTGTTGTAGACGACATCTATGAAACTCTCTCTTGTCTGTGTAATTCAGAAGAGCTAATCATATCTGATGAACAAGTCGAAGAGTTTGGAGAAAGAATTAAGAAAGCCTTAAAGTCTTGGTCTACTCCACACAAGGAAAAAACCAACCTAAGAATGTCCATTATAGGTAGACCTATGCGAAGGCTTTGGTATGATTTAAAGAAAGGAAACTTAGCAAACAATCGTACACATCCCTCGGTGTTCATTAAGTTTTTATATGGTCATATTCTAGAGGAGCTAGTCTTACTTCTTGTAAAGCTTTCAGGCCATAAGGTAGAGGACGAGCAAAAGGAAATAGAAGTAGACGGTGTTAAGGGACACATGGATTGCAAGATAGATGGAGAGGTTGTTGATATTAAGACAGCTTCTTCCTTTGCTTTTAAGAAGTTTTTAGAAGGCACTCTGCATGACGATGATCCCTTTGGATACATGGCACAGTTATCAGGATACGAAACCGCAGAAGGAACAAACGAAGGCGGCTTTCTAGCTATGAACAAAGAAAGCGGAGAGCTTGCCCTCTATCAACCTGGGCCGCTAGTTAAGATAAATGTAAAGGATAAAATAAAAAGCATAAGAAGTGCCGCAGACCTTGACAAACCTCCCGCTAGATGTTATAATCCTATACCAGAAGGAAAGCGCGGAAACATGAGGCTTCCTCGTCAATGCGTGTACTGTCCTTATAAAATGGAATGCCATTCAGATGCTAATAATGGTTATGGTTTAAGGATGTTCAAGTATTCAAACGGAATAAAGTATTTCACTAGGGTTGTATCTATGCCTAAAGTTTTGGAATTAACTCCCCGTGAACGGTAAAACCTCAAAGAGAATAACCCGAAGAACTAAACAACTTCTTATTGAATGGGTGCAATCTCTGTTGCCAGAGGAAGAAGCTAAAAAGGTAACGAAAGAAAACATTGAACACTTGCTTCCAGACGAGACACACTTTTTTGCAAACAATCGTATTCATTTAAACGCTTACTCATTTAAGTGGATAAAGAAAGGAATCAAGAGAGTAATTAAACAGAAACCTAATATAGAAATTGAGAACGTTACGATGGAACAAATTCAATGCAGCTTAAACTCACCTCCGATGAAAACGAACACACCCTCCATGATATTGTAATAGCTTTAGCAGGTTTTATTATGTCAGGACACACTATAGATTATGTAGATGAAGAAGTTTTAGTTGTCTTAGGTAAGGCTATTGACTTAGAATTAGAATTTAGAAAAGGAACATTCCATTAAAAGAAAACCTAGAAAAATTAGACCTAACTATGATTCCAAGTGGGAAGCAAATTTACATGATGGTCTTTTGAAGTCTTGGCAACATCACCAGGACAAGATCCATTACATTATAGAGCATCACTACGAGCCAGATTTTGTCAAGGATTTCAATGGTTTAACAGTATTACTAGAAGCAAAGGGAAGGTTTTGGGATTTCGCAGAGTATAGAAAATACGTCTGGATTAAGAAAGCTTTACCAGAAAATATGGAACTTGTCTTTTTATTTTCAAACCCTAACTCACCTATGCCTCAAGCTAAAAAGAGAAAGGATGGTACAAAAAGAACTCACGCTGAATGGGCAGAGACTAACGGCTTCAGATGGTTTTCTGAAAAAACATTACCGGAGGAGTGGACAAATGTTAGACAGTGATTTGATTGTTCGTAAGAAAGAATATAAGTTTCAAGAAGATGAAATGTTAAGAGAGATGATGAACTATATTGATTCTACTTATCATAAACATTATAGTTCTGGAAAGTATCAAGCGACTGATATGATTATAGATGCAGGACATGGAGAAGGATTCTGTATTGGTAACATAATGAAGTATGCAATGAGATTTGGAAAAAAGTCTAGCAAGAAATTAGAACTTTGTAAAATAATTCACTACGCAATTATAGCACTTCACCTGATAGAAAAGGAAAAAGAAAGTGACTGATTGGGATCGAAAAGCAGATCGAAGAAAAGGATTTTTAAAACGAAAGAAAGCTAAAAGGAACTCAAGAGAAAAGAAAATTAAAAAAAGAAAGAAAGAAGAATTTAAATATGAAACTAAAAAACTAGAGGATATATTAGAGAGAGAAAATGCAGACTGAACTACCTACAAACTACCAACAATTTATTCATCTAAGCCGCTACGCTAGATGGAATGAGGATAAAGGAAGAAGAGAAACCTGGAAAGAAACCGTACAAAGGTACTTCGATTTCTTTGTGGTGCATATACAAAACCTAGAGCCTGAGACAGCACACATTACTTGTCGTATGCGTGATCAGTTAGAAGAAGCTGTGCTTAACTTAGACATAATGCCAAGCATGAGAGCATTAATGTCAGCAGGTAAAGCATTAGAACGTGACCATGTTGCAGGATTTAACTGTAGTTATCTGGCTGTAGATAATCTAAGAGCCTTTGATGAAACGCTTTACATACTAATGTGTGGTACAGGTGTAGGCTTTAGTGTTGAAAGGCAGTACGTTAATAAACTTCCAGACTTACCAGAAGAACTGCATCCAACAGACACAATTATTAAAGTGGCTGATTCTAAAATAGGATGGGCAAAAGCTTATAAGGAATTAATCTCTCTTCTTTATTCTGGACAGATTCCACAATGGGACGTATCGAATGTTCGTCCACATGGATCTAGACTAAAGACCTTTGGCGGTAGAGCGAGTGGGCCAGCGCCTTTAGAAGACTTGTTTCAATTTACAATTAATCTTTTTAAGAATGCCATAGATATAGGACATCGTAAGCTGGTGTCTATTGATTGCCACGATTTGATGTGTAAGGTTGCAGAAGTTGTAGTAGTAGGAGGAGTAAGGCGAAGTGCTTTAATCTCTCTCAGCAATCTCTCAGACGCTCGTATGCGTAATGCTAAGTCTGGTGCATGGTGGGAAGACAACCAACAAAGAGCCTTATCTAATAACTCTGTAGCTTATACAGACACCGTTGAAACAGGAGCCTTTCTTAAAGAGTGGCTATCCTTATACGAAAGCAAGAGTGGAGAGCGTGGTATATTTAACAGGACAGCGGCGGAGAAGCAAGCAGCTAAGAACGGAAGAAGAGAAGAATACTCAGACTTCGGCACTAACCCCTGTAGTGAAATTATTCTACGCAACAAACAGTTCTGTAACTTAACAGAGGTTGTTATTAGAGCAGAGGATACCTTAGAAGATATACAAAGAAAGACAAGGCTGGCTACAATCTTAGGAACTTTTCAAGCTACGCTTACTGATTTCAGATACTTAAGCAAAGCATGGGAAAACAATACAAAAGAAGAAGCGTTGCTTGGTGTTTCTTTTACAGGGATTCTTGATCACAAAGGAATGGTAGACGGAAGTATTGATCTTGAACAGCTAAAGAAAATAGCTGTAGAAGAGAATAAAAAGTGGGCTAAGAAATTAGGCATCAATCAGTCAGTAGCTATAACTTGTGTTAAGCCTAGTGGAACTGTCAGTCAGTTAGTAGATAGTGCTTCAGGTATACACACAAGACACAGCCCTTATTACTTGAGAACAATCAGAGCAGATAAGAAAGACCCTCTAGCTAAACTCATGGTTGATGCAGGAGTCTATCACGAAGACGACATCACTAAGCCAGATCATACTCTTGTCTTTTACTTTCCTATCAAGTCTCCTAAAAACTCTGTAACTAGAGCAGACATCACAGCCATTGAACACTTAAATCTTTGGAAGCGTTACCAGGATAATTGGTGTGAGCATAAACCTTCTGTAACTATCTCTGTTAAAGAATCAGAATGGTTAGAAGTAGGAGCGTGGGTGTACAAGAATTTTAATTCAGTTTCGGGTATATCCTTTCTTCCTTATTCCGATCACTCTTATCAACAAGCGCCTTACCAAGAGATAACTGCTAAAGAATATAAAGAGTGGTTAAAGAAGACTACAGAAACAGTTGATTGGTCAAAGCTTTCTGAATATGAGACAGAAGACATGACAGAGAATACGAAAGAACTTGCCTGCTCCGCAGGAACTTGTGAAATAATATGACAAAAGAAGGAAACATTTTATCTTTTAGAATTTTAATAGATTCAAAAGGAAACCTAGTAACTGAATTAAGTGGTCTACCAGAAAAGCATATTAAAAAGATATTTAATAAAGATGAAATACCCTTCATTCAAAAAATAATAAGAGAAGGACGAGTACACCTAGAGCCTTTACATAGATTACTAGAAGAAGAATTAGGAAATTTAAAATGCGACTAGAGGACACAACACCTAAAGATAAACTATCCTGGTGTATTAAGTGGGCTTCATCCTTATTTCTAATAGCAGCAATGGCTGTCAGAGCTTCAGAAGGATCTAATTTTTTAGATAATGTTTTGTCTTTTGTAGGAGCTACCGGGTGGTTTTGTGTAGCATGTATGTGGAGGGATAGGTCTTTGATAACATTAAATGCTATCGCTATGTTTATACTTCTTAGTGGAATATTACAGAGATTATAATATGTCAATAATACACAGATTACCAGCAGTAATAGTTACAGAGCATCAGCTACCAGATGAATTGGTTAAGGAGTTAAATGATTATCTAGACAAATATAAAGAAGATGAAAACAAAAAATCTTTATCGCATACTTTAGTTGGGCAGATACACCACGGAGAGCAGTTACTAATGGATCACAAAGAGCCTGCTTTAGAAAACTATTATAAGTACATAACCGAAAAAGGAGTGGAGTACTTGTCATCTTTTTCGCAGGCTACAGGAATAAAGCATGTAGGAAGAATGATAGACATAGACGAGCTTTGGTCAGTTCACAGCTTTGAAGGAGACTACAACCCAATTCACGACCACGGCACTAAAACTTTAATGGGAATAAGTACTACTTGTTGGACAAAAGTTCCTGAACAAATAGGTAAACGAGGAGAGCTTGGAGAGAGTGATTCTGAATACAATCTTTATAATTCTTCAGGAGATTGTGATGGTTTCTTAGCATTTAATTATGGCCGTAATGAGATTATGAACGCAGAAAGATTAAGACCTCCTCAATCCATATCAATTAAACCAAAGATAGGAAGACAGTTATTATTTCCTAGCTGGTTACAACACATGGTATATCCTTTTTTCGGAGAAGGAGAACGTAGAACAGTTGCAGCTAACTTAAATTGTTGGCCTGCTGATTAAAGTATATGAAAGTTGTAGAAGTAAAATGGGGAGATGCCTGGATAGACACAGACGACTTTACATTAGAAGACGCAAGAAAACTAAAGCCAGTTGTCAGGTCTACCATAGGGTTCTTGATTAAAGAAAACTCCGATGCTATTGTTTTATGTACAGATTTTTATGAGAAGGATAAGAAAACTATCAACACTCCAATGGTTATACCTAGAGATATGATTTTAGATTATTGGATTTATGAGGTTGTAGACGATGCCATTTAAGAACAAGGAAGCTAGAGCAGCCTATCAAAAAGCTTACTACAAGAAGAACAAGGAAGCTTACAAAGCCTGGACAAAAGCTTACCGAGAGAAGAACAAGGAAGCTATAGCAGCCTCTAACAAAGCTTACCGAGAGAAGAACAAGGAAGCTAAAGCAGCCTATCAAAAAGCTTACACTGTTCTAAAAAGGTACGGCATGACTCTATCGGAGAAAAAGAAAATGAGGGACGAGCAGGAGAACAAGTGTAAGATATGCCACCAAGACTTCCTAGCTGACGTTGAACCTCACGTAGACCATTGCCACACCAGCGGTAAGATAAGAGGTCTACTTTGTAGTAGATGTAATTTAGGGTTAGGGCATTTTCAAGACAACCCTCTAGCCCTCGTTAAAGCAGCAGAATATTTAAAGGAACAAGGAGAAGAAGATGTCAGGTAGAGTAGCAAAGATAAATGCTTTACAGTTAAAGTATGAGGCAGAGATAGCAGAATTTAAAATAGATATAGAAAACTATTTAAATAGTAGTGTAGGTGTAGCTGAACATCCCCATCTTATAGAATCATTAAACGGTCTAGTTGCTAAGTTAGCTGATTCTGAAGATAAGTTGAATTGTTTAACTCACAATTTTTCTATTGACTTATATGAACAGGATAGCTGAAAAAACACTCAACTGGTTTAAGAGAAAAAGCCATATAGATTCTAGCTGGATTAATAAGACACGGCTTATTGAACTACATACTATAGATGTTTCTGAAGACCCCGTAAGGCCAGAGATAGATTTAGAATGGAGAAAGTCCTGTGATAGGAAAATATTTGGACTTAAGCATGGTGATGAAATCCTAGCCATTGTCTGTTTAGCGTTTACAAATGATGTACCTCACACAATTCGTGAGTTAGACCTAATGAGTAAGGTGAGTAAGTATGAGAAAAATGCAAGCATTGCTATTGCTTACACCGTATGGTCTAGAAAGAAAGGAGCAGGTAAGAAAATAATGGAGGAAGTTTTACAATATGCAAGTAAGAAAAAGTTTAAAAAGGTTGTGACTCTATCTCCTCTTACTCCAATGGCAACACATTACCACATTAGAAACGGAGCAAGGCTTGTAGGTTTGAATGCAGAGACACAGAATTTTGAATATAAAGTACAAAAATAGAAAGGAAAATATGTTAAAAAATAATCTATTAAAATTTAAAATAATTTGCTTATTACTTTTAAGTTTGTTTAGCACAAGTTCTTTTAGTCAATGGGATCTTGTAGCTCAAGATTTGATTACTGAATGGGATAGTCAAGTTTCCGAAGAGCTATTAGATTATTCTCTTATAGCCGCAGAGTTTGATGAAGAGCTAGTTTGTATGGCTAAAAATATTTATTTTGAAGCAGGAAACCAACCGTTATCAGGCAAGATAGCCGTAGGACTTGTCACTTTAAACAGGACAATGAGTGGTCAATTTCCAAATACAATTTGTGATGTGATTTATCAGGCTGAGTACTATAAAAACTACAGAGGAGTAGATGTTCCGCTTAGAAATCAGTGTCAGTTTAGTTGGTTCTGTGATGGAAAAGCAGATAACCCTACAGATTCTTACACATGGTTACAGTCTCTAGGAGTGGCTGAAGAAATATTGGATTATTCCCTTATTGATATTACGGAAGGAGCTTTGTGGTATCACGCAGACTATGTAAATCCTAATTGGTCTAATTATTTACAACGAATAGTAACTATAGAAAACCATATATTTTATAAGTAACTACGCAGTTATTGCAAAGCTTATTTTATTTCTTACACCAGGAACTTCAACAGCTTCGCCATCAATTACCCGTGGCTTATATTTAAACTTTGAAGCAGCTTCCCTAGCTGCACGTTCAAACAAAGTACTTGTAGATTCTACAACACCTACATCTCTTACTGTTCCCTGTCTAGTTACTGTAAACTCTACAATAACATAGCCTTCCAATCCTCTTTGTAAAGCTCTTGCAGGATACACAGGAGCTACCTTTACAATAGGTAGATATTCTCCATCGCTTATACCAAAACCTACTCCACCTATTCTCATGCCTGCGTTAATTTCAGGAGCAGATACAGAGACAGCCATTACGTTATCAAAGTTATTCATTAGCTCTGGTGTAGGCATGTCTGGCATTTCTTCAGGTTCTGGGGGCTTCTCAGGCTTTTCTTTCTTTACTTCTACAACTTCATTGCGTTCTACTCTAACAAAATCTCCTAGCCTAAACTTTTCAGTATCGGTCATGGCTCCTTGTCCTGTAGCAATTAATAGTTGCATTATAAATAATAAACCAAATGTAATTCCTGTGCCTAACGAAACCGCTGTTATAATTCTAGCAAACATATCAGCCCCTTTATAATTATTACCTCACCATTTCTCGCGATTCGCCCAAAAAGCTGCTGACATTTTACCCTTTGCTATATTTTTTCCGTGTCTTGCTTTAAAGGATTTTCTTCTTGCCTTCTGCTTTGCAGACTCACCAGCTTTAGGTTTACCAGCAGTAGAAACTCCTTGCTGACCAAAGCGTATGGTTTTTATCTGATCCCCTGACTTTGCTACCACAACATGAGATTTAGTTTTATGGCCTGGTGTTCTTTTAGGCTTATTAAAACCAGATACTCCTGCTCTTGCTAATCTTGGATCTTTTTTCTTAGCCATTATTTTCCTGCCTTTCTATATGTACGAGTTTTTTTAGCTATCTTCTTTGGCTGCTTACTTACCTTCTTACCCTTCTTAGTATCTTCTCGTTTTTTTCGAGTTGTTGCAGCATACTCTTTAGAAGACAACGACTTTATAGCGGCACTTGGCAGGTATCTTTCACCCGTCTTTGCTGAAGGCTTACCACTTTTGGTACGCCACTTCTGCTTTGTCCAAGCTTTCAAAGACTTTTGAGATTTCTTCAGAGCCATTACTTACTCCAACTACTTTTAGCTTTTTTCTTTGCAGCCTTTCCTAAATCTCCGTAGTGAAAAATAGGCTTGCTGGTTTTAGTGTGAGTTTTATTAGTGTGTAATGCACCATTCTTCATCTTGTGATATGCACCCTTCCATTCCTTACCATCTCTCAGATAATGTTTTACGCTCATTCCCATTACTTGTATCCTCCACCTTTTGCTTTGTACTCTTTAGCAAGCATCTGAGCTTTACGACCAGACCACTGTCCTGCTTTACCGCCTTTTGTACCTGCTTTAATTCTATTAAACAAGTTCTTTCTCATTGTAGGCTTTGTATAATTACCAGCTTCGTTTACTCTAGACTTAGTTTTTTTCTTAGCCATCTTATTTACTCTCTCTTGATACGCCTTTCATCTTCTCAAACGTCCTAAGTCCACCAAGTCCTAGCATACCCATCAGTACTGTGGATAGCTGACTAAAGTCAAACTCTGGTAGTGCTTGATCTATTCCTCCAATAGCAAAGCCAAACTGTAGTAGTGGCGCTAGAATGAAATGATAACTAAGTGCAACACCACAGACCCAACCTACAAAGGGCCTCCACCCTGCTACAAAGATACTCTTATGTGCAGCTTCAGCCTTGTTGACTTCTAGCTGTGCCATATTAGCACTGTGTAATGCTGTTTCTAGTTCATGTTGTAGCTTCATCTTTAAGTCTTTATCGACTACAAACTTATCTACAATACTTGTTACTGGCCCTATTAGTTTATCAATCATTTTATTCTACCTCACTCTACATCGTTTAAAGGATTAGCAAGTATCTGCTCTATCCTTTCTTCTAAGTCACTACGAATCTCTCTTAAGTCTTCGTTTATAGCTCTGACTTCATCATCTAGATCGCTTCGCATAGTTCTAAGTTCTGTATTCATATCTTGAAATTGTGTTTGCATAGATCTTTCTATCCCATATATATCATTACGAACCTCTCTTTGCGTTTCAGCAGTAGAGGACTCGATGCTTCTTGAAAGCCTGTTAGACTCGTCTATATCACGGGACACACCATCAATATCGTCAGCGACTGCTGCAATATCGGAGACTAACTCTTCCCGTATAATGTCATAGACTGTTTCAAGCCTGTTTATTTCTGCTGTTATAGCTGCTGGTTGTAGTGCGGATAGCTTTGATTCTGCATCCAGAAGCCTATTGTATAGCTCAAAGCCTCCCCACAATCCACCAGAAATCGTGCCTAGTAATGGTAAGATTAATAACAGCTTACCTCCTCCAATCTTTATTCCTTTATATTCTACTTCTGTCATATTAATTATACTCAACGTCTGTCATTTCGTTTATTTTCTTTTGAGACTTTCCAGCCATCATATAAAAACTAAAGTTATTATCTTGTACATCTTCTTCAGCATACATCGTAGTACTAAGATACCAACTAGACTTGTCAGGAATCTGAATCATTCCTGTGTACTGTGAAAAGCCTTCTCTGTATCCCATAAAAGCTACGGCTGCGGTCTGATCCGTATCAAAGCCGCCATCCTGCATCATAGAATCTAACTGTTCTTGTAGATTCTCTTGTGCAGCTTCAGAACCTATCTGATCTGCTAAAGATTCAACAGCTTGTGAAATCCTTTGCTCGTTGACTGTTGGTGGAGCTATGTCAAACCTTCCGAAGTCTGGATCTTGCTGACTCAGGAATGTTCCTATGTCTCCTCCTACAGCTATAGCCTCGTTAAAGTCATCTTCAAACTGCATGTCAGACTGAGTAAAAGTTCCTCCATCTTCAAACATAAACTCGTCCTGGCCTTGCTGTTCTTGTTGTTGCTCTGCTACTTCAAAGGGAGAGGCAGCTATTTCAGGGCCTATTTCTGCCGCCTGAAACGCTTGAATACCTAACGATTGCTCTTCTTGATCTCTTAAGAAGCCTCCACTACTATCGTCCTCAGACGCACTGAGAGCCTCTCCAGACCCCGAAGACCCCATCACCTGTGTTCCTGTATCTCTAACAGATTTTAAGGCCACAGCGACCGCCTGGTTAAAGCTAACCCTAGAAGAGCTAGTAGACCCTCCAGATCTTACAAGAATCTCTCCTGGTTCTTCCTCAACAATTAAAGCTTCTTCTTGTTCTTGAATAGCTTCTAGGTTGTCTTCTTCTATTAACTCTTCGTAAGCTTCTTCATTTATGAGAAGCTCTAGTTCTTCTTCATCTATCAAATCTTCTAAAGCTTCGTCTTCAATAAAGAGCAGTTCAGTTTCTTCTACTATCTCTGCTAAGTCTTCAAGTACTTCTTCAGCCTGTTCTTCTAAAAGCGTAGGCTCTAGTTCTTCTAAAGCTTCATCCTCTAGCCAATCATCTTCAACAGCTAACCAGTTTTCAGTGATTGCCATGTCTTCAAAGATATAGTCTTGATCTAACTGAGCAACATAAACATCCTCGTACTCTGAATCTATATCATAGACAACAAACTCGTCAGCGTTAGGATCAAACTGCATGTCAATCCAGACAGGCTCGTATAAGTATTCAGGATCGCCTAGCGTTATTTCCTCTTCGTAAGGCGCTTCAAACGATTCCAAATCTTCTTCATAGTAGTACTGATCGTAGTAAGGATCTTCCCAAGTTTCTTCTTCATATCCGTAAAACTCCTCTTCTGAATCATAGCCATCACTCATGTACATATCATCCGTAGAATATCCGTACATGTCATATTCTTCTTGATTATAGTGACCATCATCGTACTCTTCTTCTATCATATACGAGTCTTCGATGGCCTGCTGTTGCGCTAAAGCTGACTCGTAACCAGAACAAGAAGTATGGTATAACGAATCAAAAGTACATTGTTGTGCTATAAAAGCTTCATTGTATCCGGTACAATCTGTATCGTATAAAGCATCTACACCACATTGCTGATTAAAATAGGCCAGCGCATACCCATTACAATTTACAGAATACAAAGGATTGGCACTACACTGTGCTGTTATATCTACTCCTACCATTAGAGACTTATTCTCTAGGGTTGTATTGTGAGAAGTATTATTCCAATCGGTGCTTACACAAGAACTAGAATTTGTAGATCCTGTAGAGCATTCATCATGGAATAGGTACTGCTCGTACTCTGTAGAACTTCCCTGTATTCCTATTAAAACATCGTGCCTGTTAATATTTAACTCTTCATACCTGAACTCAATGTTATTAGAGTTCTCGTATAACCACATTTCAAACGTGTTATCGGAGTCTCTATGATACTCTCTTAAATCGTACCAACCAGCTATAAAATAATCATCACCACTAGGATTATCAAAATACTTGGTAAGCATTCGAGAGCCATTATCCCTGATAAGATCAGTCCAAAACGGGTAGATAGTGTAAACTGTATCAGGCAATGGATCAGGTGTGTAATCGTTGCAATAAGCTGTTGTAAATGACCAACAACCATTCGTAGCCATATATCCTTGAGTATATTCATTTCCATAAAATCCAAATGTAAAACCTAAATTAATTGCTCCTGACCTGCCATCATCTGATATGCTCCATTGTGACGTACCTGACTGATTTCTTAGATCAAGAACAGAAGATGTTCCTACTGTGAAGTCGGTTGCACCTGCAAGTCCTCCTAGAAGAAGACTAAGACTTACACACAGCTTCGTCAGGCATTTCATTACAAAACTCTTCCTTTGACCAAACGCGGTAGTGATATTTAGAATTACTATCAGCTTCTTTAAAATTATAATAAACGCTGCTGGCTGCTCCGTTTGGTTGATCTTGTGGGTTTCTGTCCCAATTCTTTTGAGCGTCTTCACCTATTTCTCCCATGTAAGGGCAAGGTGTTCCAGCCATTTCCATAGCTGAAAATACTCTATCATCTTGACACATTAAACTAACAGCAGCGACCTTCATTCCCATATCGTATAGAGTTTTAGAAAGCTTGATACGCTCACAGTTTTCGTCTGTTATGCTTCTGCCTCCAGAGAACCCAAAGATTTGAGTTTGCATAGCACCACTCACTCCTGTCGTACACAGGTCTTGTGAATAGGAGCTTCCTATACTTGGTGCGATTGCACTCGGAGGAGGGCTTTTAATTTCCTGCTCAATGCGCTGTACTGTTTCGTTGCGATTAATGTTTTCGTTAGTATTGACATTTGTATTGCTTGTCGTGACATCCGAAGATGAAGTACTTTCAGATACTGAATTGTTATTGTTCGTGTTATTAGCTGTACTATTATTAGTACTGGTTGATGTGTTTACGTTGTTGCTACTTACGTCTTGATTAACTGTAGAAGTATTTACGTTAGTGTTGTTAGCAGTAGAAGACGAACTAACTGTCGAGTTATTGTTATTAGTGTTCGTGTTTACGTTTGTATTGCTGTTTGTATTGGACGATGTATTAGTATTAACATTCGTATTTGTAGATGCACCAGTATAAGAAGTACTGTTTACATTATTATTTGTATTAGTATTTGTGGCTGTAGAAGTAGACGTATTAACATTTGTATTGCTATTCGTGTTTGTATTCGTATTAGTGTTGGTGTTTGTATTGGTGTTTGTGTTGGTATTAGTATTCGTACCAGTTGTAGTTGTGACTAACGTGTTCTGTTCACAATACTGTGTACCACCCGTACACGCTCCCGTCTGCTGTGCTTCAGCTTTCGGAATCATTCCAAGAATTAATAAAATAAAAACAGGAATAAAATATTTGTCAAAAACAAAGTTTGCCATAGCGTTCATTCTTCCTCTTCAGTGAACATGACCTCATGTTGTAATGTTTTTTCAACTTCCCCAATTACCCATCCTGGTAAATCTTCTAAATCAACATCTACAAAAATGTGGTCTTTGGCCTTTTCAATATATAGCTCTATAAGCTCTTCATATAGCCCTCGGAACTCTTCTCTTTGTACCCACGGCTTGTCTTTCTTTGTGCGTTCTTTACAATCTATTCTGTAAGCGTTGTCTAAATCTGTTTCTAAATATAAAAGCATTTAGTACTTACCAGTTCGTATAATCTCTGTTAATTCCTTTGCTCTATTACCTACCTGTTTAGACCATTTACTATCCATAAATTCATCTGCTGCTGTATTCCAGTTACTTTGAGCCATTGCAGTTAGAGCCTTTTGAAATTTTCTTAATCTTGTTTGACCCAAGTTAAAACTTATATCAATCATTGCATCTTGCCTAGCTTCATTAAGATCTGAAAACCAACCATACTCAAAGTCTAGCTCGGTTGTAATTCTATCAATATCATTTTGTAAAAGGTAATCTATCTCGTCTTCTGATAGACCAATGCCTCCTTCTGGATCTATGTTCCTTCCAACGCCTATAGTAATCTTAGAAGCACTGCATTTATAAGCGTGTGTTTCTACGCCTTCATGTACTTTTAACATTTCTATTAGTTTATCGTTTATCATTTATTCTTTTCCAATAAAGAAGGTTTTCTCTTGCCTCCTATAGCAAGTTTTTCTCTTTTCTCTGGATCTTCTTCATCTATAAAAGCTTTGCCAGCTTGTACATTATAAGGAAGCCCTGTCATTTTATCTATTCTTTCATCAGGCTCTTCTGGTACTTGAGGAACATTTTCAACCCTTCCGCCTTTTGCATACCTAGATAAAGCAGCGGCAGGATATAAAACGTCACTGGAATCGGTTTCTTCTTCTTCTTCTTTTTTAGATGTTACTCTTCGTAAAGGGTCATAGGCTTTAGCAGCATCTATAATTTCTTTGTATGCGTCTGGATTGGCTGTTCTTAATATAGACATTCCAGGTATTTTAGCAGCAAGCAAAGCTAAAGGACTTCGCCATTCTTGAGCTAGATTGTAAAAATCATTAACAACTGGCCCTGTAAATCTTCTTGCAAGTGCACTATCAAGCCTTTCAAACTCTCTCGCTTGTTGCGCCCTATATAGTTGTTCAGTTGGCCCTAGTAATCCAGCCCTTTGCATAGCATCAAAAACCTCATCTTGTATTGTTTTTTCTCCTGATTGAATTTCTTCTAAATTTTTACCACCTGATCTTAGTGTATTACCAAACATAGTAATACCCGTCATGGCTGTAAGTCCTAAAACAATAGAAGGAGTAGAATGTAATGGTTGATTACTTCTTATATCTTTAGAAACTTCTCTAACCGCACCTTTAAGTACGGTATTACTAAAGGCCGTAGGAAATCCCATTAAACCAAAAAGCCATCTAGTAGAAGGCATAGAATACCATAACGGTTTCTGGTTAGACGCTGCTGTAGGGTTCATTATAACTTCATCTACATATCTTGCAGCACTAGGTAAAAAAGAATCATCGTAAAAAGCACCACTAGCACGACCTCCATCCTCAACCCACTTTATTCCTTCGTCTATATCTTTAATACCTAATTCTTTTAATTCGTTTTCTAGTCTTAACTTTCTTTTAGCATTTAAAGTTTTAGGAGAAGTAGATAACTCATATAAGTTTTCATACATTTTAGACTTGCCAACATTAAAAGAAACCAGTTGACTAAATCTAGTAAAATCGTGAAGCAGGTTCATTTTAAAAAATTTATTTTGAACAACTGATGCTCGTCTTCCATACGCCTGCCCATACATTGCTAAAGCTCTATCTTCTGCTGCTGTGTTAAGCGCACGACTAAATCTGTTTAATTCTTTTAAGGCTTCTGGTCTAGCGTCTGCTACGTCTTTTTTTACGACATCATTCCACCACATTTTTCTATAGTCGTTTGCGGTTCTAAATAATGTCCTTATTCCTCCTTCTCCTATTCCTGCTCCTTCTGCTTTTGCTTGTTGAAATAGTAGATCTCCAGAGCCTCTAACTAAAGGAACAGCGACTTCTGCCAAACTTGTTATAGTAGCTAAAGGAAGCAAAGCAGTTTGATTCATTACTGTAAGAACGTCCGCTGCAATTCTTTTACCACCTGTTAAACTAGGCATTTGTCCTGTTGTCATTAAATATATTCTTTCTAAGCTTGCTAATTCTTTAGGAGTTAGAGACTTGCCTTTCTTATCAAGAGACTTTATAATAGGCTTTATAAATTTAGTATTAAACTCGGCTAAGTCTTCTCCTAAGTGTATTTTTCTTTGAATAAAAGCTCCTGCTTGTTGAGCATAGTCATTAAGAAGTAGTTCTATATTATCATCTAAATATTCAGAAATATTATTTTCATTTAAATTAGAAAGCTTTCTTTCTTTGGATAGGCTTGGCTCAACTTTTGGAAAAGAAGGAGAAAAAACTGGAGTTTTTCCCGCAGAAACAAGCTCTGTATAGGTTTTACCTACTCTAGAAGAAGGATCATTAATGTCTTTAAGTATATTTAATATTTCTCTTGGGTCTTCTATTTTTTCAGATATTTTTATTTCCTTAAAAAGTTTACCTTGTATATTATACTTTTCAAAGTTTCTAATTTCTTGTTTAACCATTCCATAATTATATTGTCTAGGTAAGTAATTTGTAATTTTATCATCAAATTTAAGTCCTGCCTTTTTAGCATCATCGTGAAATTCATCTAACCACGTTCTAAGTTTCTTACCTGTTTGAACTATCTTTTTTCCAGTGTGTTCTGTTAATTTAAAAGCTTTATCTAAAGATACTTTTTTTCCATCTATAATTATGTGGTCTTTTCCTGTTCTCATATAATATGCAAGAGCGTCATTAGTCTCGTCTGAAATTCTTTGATAGCCTGTGCCAAACATTCCTCTTACTTGTTTTGTTAAACGAGTTCGTCCACGCTCTCCATACGGAAGTTTAAAAAAAGCATCCATAGATCCTGTTCGAGGAACTGTAATAGCTCCCTTTCTTTTTAAAGGATCTAAAATCTTTCGTAATTCTTGTGCTTTACCTCCATTATAGTCATTCACAAGCTCATAAAAAGATCTTAAAGAAACTTCTTGAGAAACGTCATAACCTTTTCCGGACATGCTTCTACCTGTGTCGTATCTAAATAATTTAATTAAAGATTCAAGTTCTTTGCTTTCTTTCATTTTGCTAACAAATCGACTTGTTGGCTTGGTTACAAAAGACGTTAAACGCACACCAGTAGGACGCAAAGCTTCCATAACGGCATCTGTCTTTGACACTCCTGTATCAAAAATACCCGCTTTATAATCTTCGCTTCCTTCAATTCTTTTTAATCGGCTTGATTTTAAAGCTTTATTAAATTTAGAGATTCCTAACCCAACACCTCCAAGAACAGGCGCTGCTAATGCTGTTATAGCTCCTGTTGTAAGGCTCTGTCTTAAATTTACATCTTCTACTCTATCAGTATTTGCATCTGCTTCTTGTGAAGCATAATCGTGACTGCTTCCAAAAGCAAAACCTTCTGTGGCTATTACTGCTGTTGTAGCTTTTTTGCTTAATGGAGCTTTTAAAGTTTGACCAGGAAGCCTTGCTACACCTTTAGCAACACCTTCTGCAATTTCTTTGTTTGCTAATCTTCTTAATACGCCTTGTGCCGCTTTTCCTGCTGCTATTCTTGATGCGGCAGATGCTCCTCCTGTCCACGGAATAAAAAAAGCACTGGCTAAAGTCAAAGGATCTGTAATAAGTTCTCCAACTATATCTGCTCCTGCTTTGGCTTTTTCCCAAAGACCTCCAACTTCAGCATTATCAAACCTGTTTCGTAAGTAATTGTAATCTTGTTTTTGTTCATTACTAAACTTACCACTTTGTACAGCTAATTTTCCAGCGTCATATAAATTCCAATCTGTTCCTCTGAAATATTCAAACATATCCTCTACAGTACCTTTTTCACCGAGAGAGGTAAGAAATCTTTCTGCTGTTTGTTGAAACTCTTCATCATCCCGTAAATCTGTAAGACTATATTTATTAGACCTTCTTGGAGATGGTATAACTGTACTAGAAGAAGTTCTACTATAGGTGTTTAAATTTGGCATTTACTTTTACTCATTTGTATAAGAAATAGAAGGTGTCCATTTATATGTTTTTGATAAATCTCCGTCTGGCAAAGAATCCCACTTTTCTTGATTTTGAAATGGTTTAAGATTAGGCACAGCAGTCATAGTAATTTCAAAATCTTCTCCTTCCTCTGGAGCTAGTGTGAAAAATTTACCCTTTTGAGGTTCCAAACTTTCTTGATTTCCAGTAGCTTCATTTGTATATGTCATAGTTCTGTGTAGCCATTTTTCCGAAGTCATATATCTAGCAACTCTTTCGGCTGTATCTGGTATTATATTTTGAACAGTATAATAAACGTCAGGATCAACATATTCTACGCTATGTGTTGTTTGTGTTGTTGATCTAAGATAATTTCCTCCAATACGCTCTCTTCCACCTCCTGTCATCGGACTAATTCCTTGTCTTTGTAAGTCAAAAGCAGTTTGCAAAGCTTCTTCTGGAGGCATATCAAATCTCTTTTGTAGCCTGTCCGCAGCAATCATTGTATGAGTAATAAACAGGTCTGCTTGTCTAGTAGATGCATCTTCTGTTCCTTCCTCATTAAGTTCAAAATCTCCTTCTATTAAAAGCAATACTCGTCTTGGATCATCTGTTGATATATTATAAGGAATTGATCGAGGCCCTGCCTCAATGTCTGCTGTATCACCTATAGAATCTATAGCTAGTTGAGCAACTATAGATCTATTTCTTTTATTTTGGTAATCAGCTTCTTCCATAGGATCGCCTTCAGTATCGGTTTTCATCATAGCATCATAAAGAGCTAAATTGCTTCCTTCTAAAAAGAAAGATGCGGGTAGGCCAGGTCTATATGTATTAGCTTGCTGCATTGTTCCAAAAATCTCAACAACTTTTGGAGCGTTATATGTTGTTATTGCGTCCCAATTAGGAATGTTAAGAGGGTTTATTGATAAACGAAGAGCCTCTGTAAGGTCTTCTGTAGTTACTACATAATCTGGAGCTTGCATTCTATTTGTAATATCGTCTACCTCTGCTTGTACTTGGTCTGCTCTATTATCCGTTTCTTTATCCCTTGCCCTTGTATAACTCATAAAATCTCTTGTTTCTTGTTGATAAGCTATATCTCTTTCTCTATCTTTCTCTCGTTGTTCTTTCTCTTCAGCTTCTTCCACATCTTCTGTAAATATAAAATCAAACTTATCCGAAGAAGTAATAGGTTGTCCGTCAGGTAAAACACCCACTTCATTTTGTAAAACTTCTGCTACAACTTGATTTCTATTTTGAGTAATTTCTTCAAAAGACACCTGATCATAAGTAGCTTCCTGTTCTCTTCTAACTCTTTGTGCGTTTTCTAAAGATAAAGAAAGCTCTGCTCTCTTTCTATCGTAAATACCAAAAATATTTCCGAAAGTATTTAGTATTACACTTTGTTTAGCAGGATCATTTTGATATATATCTAATTGAGCTTGTAATTCTCTGTAAGCTGCTTGGTTAAATTTAGTGAAAGTAGGAGATGTAATAGATTTATCATCTTTAAAAGTTTCTAGTTCCTCTACAACTTGTCCACGCTTTTCTTGAAATGTTTGTAATGCTACATCTCTGCTTTCTTGCGTAAGACCTGATAACCGAGGATAAGCATTTTGTCCTAGTTCACTTATAATATGGGCATCTTCATTAAATCTTTTTTGAGCTTCCCTATCTATAAAATCGTTTTTTGCATCTTCGCCTCTAAGCACAGCCGCATTATAAGATCTATATAAACCTCGTTCTTCATCTTTATTTGCCCATATCTCTTCATTATTAGCAAAAACCTGGTCATACTCTTCTTGAGTTCTTTGAATATTTTGTTGCATGTCAGCCTGTTTTGAAAGGTTCATTTCTTGAAGAACAGAACCAAACAAACTAATACCAAGAGCCTTTTTATAATCAGAATCTCTTCTACTTAATAAGCTTCCTGCCACCTGTCCAAAAGGTGACTTAGTTAAATAATCTTCCATTGCCATTATTATTGTCCTCTGCTTAACATGCTTCTAATTTCGGGGCCTTGTTCAGTTACTTTTTCTAATAAACTAGTGGGAACTGCTCCACTTTTAATTTTTGAAGGCGCTAACTCTTTAGCAACCGTATCTTTTTTAATATTTGTAAATGAATTTTTAAACTCGTCTAATTTTCTTGATTCTTCTTCCTCGTTATCTTCCTCGTCAAACTCGTCTAAATCATTTCCTTCAATATTATATTTAATATTTGCCTCTTCTCCTACAGCCATCATTATATACATTACAGGCTCTACCAAGAGTAACAACGTATCAGGATTAATATCTCCTTGTGTGAACTTTGCATATAGTACTGCTAAAGATAAATCTGCAACGGCTGCTCCTTTAACTAAAGCGCCTACAATATTTTTCATTGCTTCTGGCTGTAAAAGTTCTTCGACTATAGTATCTAAAGCTTCTCTAGGATTAGAAAAAGTAGCAGGTTTTTCCCACGGATAAGGCTGTTCAGGATCATTACTTAAAGATTGTCCTGGTATAGCCGAACCATTGTTAGAAACACTTGCAATTTCATCTAGCCCTTCTTGACTAAACTTAGCTTCTCCTCTAACTTGTCTTGTTGCTTTTTTATCAGGATTTAAAGTTATTTCGTCTATATCAAAGCCAGCATCTAAAGCATCTACAACTACTTGACCTGCCGCATTACTTAAACTATTAGAAATAATCGGTCTAGGTGTCATTCTTTTCTTAGCCATTAAATATTACCTCTAAAAATTATTATGTGTATACAGGTTGAAAAGCTTGTTGTGTATATAATTCAGAATTTACTTGGTAAGAAGGATCAGCGGTTCCAAAACTTAACTGCTTATAAATGTCTCCTAAGTTAATTCCCTCACTAGCGGCATAAACTTGTAAAGCATCTTGATATTCTTTACTTTCATTAGCAAGTCCCGTTCTTACTCCACCTTCATCCTGTCCTAGTAATTCACTTTTAGCATAGCCATAAAGAAGTTGTTCACCTGTTCTTGACGCAGCGCCTAAAGCGAAACTTCCTGCTTTACTAAGCATTGATTTTGGAGGCTGTACAACTTTTCCTGTTGCTTGATTTAATAACTCTCCTTGCTCAGTTACTGTATGTGTGCTTGGATCGTAACCAGCCGCTTGTATTTCATCAGAAGTCATATCTCGAACTTCTCCAAATTTTTCTGGATCTGTTTGACCTTTAGCCATCGTATCATATACTTGACCACTTGGAATTTTTGAAACATTTCCAGCAGCATCAACTATTGTTCCTGTGCCATGTATTGTATCTTGTCCTGCTTTAATGTCTGCCAACAATCTATCTTGTGGTGTAAGCGTTCCAGGTTTAAATTCTGTTGCAGAAACTGTAGTTGGAGTCAATGTACCACCAACGTCAGTATAGCCTAGTCTACCTGCTTTAGTTGTAAGCTTTGTAAAGTCTGTAACTGCTCCAGCAATATTTCCTGCTGCTTGACCAACTGAGACAAAAGGTTTAAAAATAAATTTACTAGCAACGTTACCCGCTGTTTGTAAACCTCCTACAATTCCAGTGGCTCCTTTTCCAAACAAAGCACCGCCTGCCAACTTTTGACTTGCTGCCATCATAAACTTACCAAAACCAGAAGCTGCAAGTTTTCCTCCAAACGCACCTATAGCTGCACCTCCTGTCACTACGACAGCAGCAGCAATAGCTAAAGCTTTTAAAATTTTGCTTGAACCTATTTTCTTAACAACTTTTTTAACGCCTTTAACTACGCCTTTAACAACCTTTTTAATACCCTTAACAATTTTTTTAAAAGCTTTCTTTATTCCACTAAATATTCCCATAGTATTTCTCCGATATTAGAATATATCTCCTGTAATAGCTCCAATTAAATCTTTTATATTTGATAAGCTTCCTCCATATTTACTAGGATCTGAAGCTAAAGCTGTATTTACAATTTGAGAAATTCTATTCTTTTCGTTTTCTCCTTCTCTAAAATCATAATCTGCATTATCTCTCATTTCCTGCCATAAAAAAGACATAGCAGTTTGAGATAAAGCAAAAGCATTTTGTGCATTTTGCATATTAACTGCGTTCTGTGCAGCAGTATTCGCAGTATTCGATTGCCTTCTCCACTGAGTATTTGACTGTTCAACTACTGCTCTATTTTGAGCATTCCATTGATTTCTAGCAAAATCCTGATTAGAGTTAAATTGATCTACTTGCGTTTCTAGCTGCGTATTAAACTTTTCAACATCAGCAGTTCTGTTAGCATCTCTAGCAGCAGCAGCATTAGTTTGTGTTGCATTAAACTGTTTCATTGAGTTTATTTGAGCCGCATTATACTGATTCATTTGTGCTGCCATGCTTGTCATAAATTGATTAGTTTGATTTTCACTGGTAGCATTAAATTGTTTTGATGCGTTTGTTGCTGCCTGATCAGACAAAAGCCTTTGCTGTAACTGCTGTGATTTTAACATGTTGGCTTGTTGCTCGTTATTAAGGTTTGCCATATCCATAGCTAAAAAGTTTTGTGCGTTTGTTACTGCTAGTCTCTCTCTTGTATTTAAGTTAGCAATATCCATAGAAGCTACCGAAGTAGCGTTTTGCATAATGGCTTGTTGCTCTGCGTTCATATCTGTAATAACGACAGTCTGCATAAATTTACTATTAGCTAATTCTACTTGCTGCGCAGTGTTGAACTTAGTCATGTCCATGTTAGCTTTTGTAGTCGCGTTTTGAATAGCTGATTGCTGATCAACGTTAAGTTGAGCCAGACCCATCTGACTAGCTATTTGCGCCTGAAGCTGATTGGTTTGCATAGTCTTGTTAAGATTTGCAAGCTCTATTCTTTCAGCATTACTTAAAGTTTCACTGGCAGCTAAATTACGAGAAGATAAATTAGCTAATCGCATTTGCTGATCATTATTTAAATTGGCAATCTCCATCTGTTGCTTAAAGCCAGCATTCTTAGAAAGAAAATCAGCGGCTACCTGCATTTCTAATATTTTTTCTTGATTTTCTGCCGCTTGGTCTGCTGCTTCAACATTAGCTTCTATTTGAAGCTCTGCCATTTCTACTTGTTGCTCATTTCCCAGGTTCTGCATACGCATTTGCTGCTCATTCTGAGAACGAATAACAGCTTCTTGCTGTTGATTCTGAAGATTTTGTACTCTAGTTTGCTGTTGTTGTTCAGCGGTTGTTAGCGTAGCTTGCTGATCAAACTGACTTTGCATAACCTTTAATTGTTGTGACATCTGAGCAGTTTGACTTCCAGCGGCTTGCCTATTTGCTAAGTTTTGTAATCTTAGTTGCTGTTGTTGCGTGGCTTGCTGTAGATTAGCCTGTTGCTCGTTGCTTAAATTTTGTGCTGCTCTTTGCTGTAAAGCTTGAGCATTAGACTGAGCCATCGGTAAAGCACTTTGTATAATAGCATTAAAGAGGGAATCTCTACCTACAGTAGAAACGCTAAGTCCTCTAGCAGCCATGCCTTGATTAACGGCAGCAACAGCAGGCTTTGCCCAAGCAGGAATTTCTCCGTCTTCCATTCCTCCAAGCAAAGTTTCCATTTGTGCAGACACTAAAGCTTCAGATGGTAAAGCAGCAATAGCTGCCTGAACTTCTACAGGCTGTTGATCTACCTCTGCTGTGACAGTGGCTGGATCTTGTACAATAGCTGCGCTTATTTCAGGAGGTAAGTTAGCAGTTGCTGCTGTCATTTCCGCAGCAGAACTCTGTGCCGCTGTTCCTGTAACAACTCTTTGTTTAGCTGCTGTGTAGCCTAAAGTATCAGTTATAGCCGCTTCTATTCCTGATGAAGCCGCTTCTCCTATTATAGCTAATCTTTCAGATTTTTCAGCATCAGGAGTAGCAGAAACAGTTGTATCTTCTCCTTCTACTTCATCAACTAAATAAGTGCCTGTTAAAATATCATCAACATTTCTAGCTTTTGCAGCTTCTGCCTTAACAGAATCTACAGTAGCAAATTCAACTCCTGCGGTTATTTCTCCTGTAATAGGATCTATAGGCCCTCTAGTAACTTCTCCTGTAGCGCCTTCTGTAGGAACTTGCTGGTCTGCTATCGTTTCTACGTCTTCTATTTTAGCAGCTTCTAAATCTTGTCCAATAGTTTCATCGACTTCTTTCGTTTGTTCCGTTCTTACAGCTTCAGGTGCTTGACCAGACGCTTGAAAGGTTTGAGCCGCTGGAGCCTTGTCCATTGTCGTAGTAGTTTGCTCAATACTTTCATCTACTTTTAGGGGATCAGCTATTTTAGCTGCGTCAGAAACTTTTCCTTCTAATGCTTCACCAATTTTTTCTCTTGTTTTTTGGTTATCACCAGAACGAGTTTGAGTCGAAGTAGTATCCTGAGGAGTATTATCAGGAATATTATCAGGAATATTATCAGGAATATTATCAGGAGTATTATTAGAAGTATTCTTATTCCAATCAGGGTCTTGTTTAAGAAAAAAAGGAAGATCAGTGTCGTTTGGGTTTTCCGTAAAATATTTTCTTTCGTTAGCTTCCCATTCGTTTAGCGCCTGCTTATGCTCAAAACCGCCTTCATCGCCATACTCTCTTCTGTCTGGACGAGCATACCTAGTAGTCGTTCCTGCTGCTGGAGTAGTGTCTCCTCCTGGATAGTTACCGCCCATATTAGCTTTAACTCTTCCACCCTTACGATAATCCTGGCGAACTGTGCTTGCTCTAGATCGTGTCTTCTTCGACTGTTTCTTTTTCCTAGCCATTATAAATTCCTATCAATAAGTCTATCTATTTTCTTTTCAAGCTTTCCAACGCTATCTAAAATTCTGTCAATATCATCTGCCAGTTCTACTTTAGTAACATAGTTACCTGCCAGTTCCTCTCGCGTTTTATTTAAAAGAATGTCAATCCTTTTATTTTCTGCTGTATTTGCTCTTATCGTATAAAAAATAGGAGCTAGTATCAGAGTTATAAAAGCGTTCCAAAGTATGTAAGCTGATAATTCCATCTAACTAGGAATCGAATAGCTGGTATCAGGCACAGGCTTTGCTGGTGGATTAGTGATTACACTGTCTACTTGAGAAGCAAAGACCACATCCCACTGGCTTGTTGGGCAAAGAGCTTCTAACTGGCTCTTAGTCCAATCGGCTGCTGCTTTCTTAGCAAAGACCGTAGCTCCATCATTATCTACATTATTAACATTTGTAGAAAACGTGCTGGTGTAATACGTTGCATCGCCTTTGCTATCGTTTTCATACTTCATTTCTAAGTCCCACTTTTCAACCTTGCTCGACTTAACGTGCGGTACGGCCTTAGTGAGTGTTTTCGTTACTGCCATATTAATCTCCTTGACATTTACATTTAGGCTGCGCTTTCAATTTCTCTACTTCCGCAGACAGTTCTTGTATGGCTCTAATTGCCATAGGCATCATATTTCCTTTTGCAACTTCTTGTGTTCCATCAGGGTCTTCTCTCCAGATGCCGTTAGCTTCCATTACATCTTCTGAATGCTTATCAACGGCGACTTTAATTTCTTGAGCAATAAAGCCATGTTTTCTAGTTCCGTATTCTGTCCCTCTGCAAGGAGAATCCGATCCTTCTTGGTATTGAGACATTTCTTCAGGTACATCTTTAGCTTTTTTCCAGTTGAAAACTACAGGTCTTAAATCGTTTATAAAATCTAACCCTGCTGTTGAATCTACAATATTTTCTTTCAATCTTTCATCAGAGGAAGCAGCCCAACTTGTATCGCTTCCATCCAACGCTAAAGTAGCATTACCCGCAGCTACTCCTATTCTGACTGAGTTAGCTCCTGCTCCGGTTATATTGCTTCCTATAACTACTTCACCGTCTACATCAACTGCACTTGGGCCTAAGTTATAACCATAAGCGGTATTTAAGTCGCCAGTTGTTAAGTTATCGTGGCAAGCAGCCCCCATCAGGGTATTTTGTTCTCCTGAACTTACTGCGGCTCCGCAAAATTGACCTACTCCCGTATTGTTGGATGCTGTTTGATATTGTAAACACTTCTCTCCAACTGCTGTGTTGTTGTCTCCAGATACGTTTAGACTTAAAGTATCATCACCAAAACCACAATTATTACTTCCCGTTGTGTTTGCCGCTAGGGAACCGTTGCCAAACGTGCAGTTTTCAATGCCTGTTGTATTCGAGTCTAAAGCACTTACGCCAAAAGCGTTGTTCTCAGAGCCTGTGGTGTTTGCTGCTAAAGCATTTTTACCAACGGCGGTATTGTTAGAGGCTGTGGTATTAGCTGTTAATGCGCCTTTACCAACCGCAGTATTATCATTTCCTGTTGTATTTACCTTCAAACTATCGGAACCAACCGCAGTATTTCTTGTACCTGTGGTATTAGCATTCATAGATGCAGCACCTATGCCTGTATTATTGTCGGCTGTGGTATTGGCAGCCATTGCTGTAGAGCCAACTGCAACATTCGTTGTTCCTGTGGTGTTTGCAGTTAGAGCGTTTCTACCAACAGCCGTGTTAGCGTCTGCCGTGGTGTTTGACCCTAATGCATTAGCACCAACAGCCACGTTGTAGTCTCCGGTGGTGTTGGCATCTAAGACAGAAGTGCCCATAGCAACGTTACCAGTTCCTGTGGTGTTGGTATCCATAGCTTGAATACCCATCGCTGTATTCTCACCACCAGTTGTATTTGCTGTTAAGGCATCTACACCAACTGCCACATTGTAATTTCCTGTGGTATTAGCTGCTAAAGCGTCTTTACCTACTGCTACACCTGAATGACCTGTGGTGTTTGCGGCTAGAGCTTCAAAACCGACTGCTGTGTTGTTACCTGCTGTAGTATTAGCCCCTAAGCTACCAGTCCCAATCCCTGTATTACCGCCTCCAGTTGTTATAGCATCACCAGTGTGATAGCCGATACAGACGTTTGATTCTCCTGTCGTAGCAGACAATAAAGCATCTTTACCGACAGCCGTGTTATAAGAACCTGTTGTATTGGCTCCTAATGCACTACTACCTAGCGCAGTATTTGATCCTCCAGTAGTATTAGCATCCAACGTTGCATAGCCCACTGCTACATTGGCGGTTCCTGTAGTATTAGCTGCTAAAGAAGATGTTCCGATAGCCGTATTATTCGCTGCTGTCGTGGCAGTTTGTAAAGCTGATGTTCCAATAGCTACATTCGATCCTCCTGTCGTTATAGCTGTTGCAGCGTCTACGCCTATAGCTATGTTATTGGAGGCCGTTGTATTAGCGGTCAAGGCATCCTTACCAACCGCAACATTTGAGGCTCCGGTTGTGTTTGCTCCTAAAGAGTCATAACCAACTGCTGTGTTGTTGTCTGCTGTCGTGACAGCGTCTAAAGCTGCATACCCCACTGCGACATTATTATCGCCCGTAGTAATCGCTGTACCTGCTTCATCACCGACAACCACGTTGTAGTTACCACCAGAGGCTATGGAGTTACCAGCGTTGACACCTGCTCTGAAGTTTGAGGTTCCTGCTGAAGCGGTGATGATGTCTGCACCATCGGAAAAGGTTGTGTCTTTTGCAAGAGTTATAGCAGCAGGTTTTACATGCAATATAGCGGTAGTCGTACCAGCCGACCCTACTGCAAATTCAGAAGCAGTCCCACCATTCAGCGGGAGAATCTCTAAAGCACCAGCGCCTACACCGCTCAATGTGGATGTGTTTCCAATTGAAAAAGCCCATTCACATACCCCACCTCTCGTTAATTGAATCTTCGTTCCATCAGCCGCTTCTGAGATATGAAGTGGGTGGCCCGGAGTCGTAGTTCCTATTCCTAACTGTGCAGCTCCCCCTAGAATTAAATCATCTGTGCTTTGATCCCAGAGCATGTAAGCTGAAGCAGTGTCTCCGAAAAACTTTACATCATGTCCTGTGCCGTCTACACCTACTGTTAAAGTGGAATCAAGCTGGACAGCACCATCGATGTCTACGGCATCAAGGTTAGTAGTGCCGTCTACATCAAGATCACCATTGAAATCAGCATTACCAGCTAGTGTTAGTGTGGTTGCCATGTCTACAGCACCATCAATGTCTACTACGTCTAAGTTTGTAGTGCCATCTATATCTGCATCGCCTGATATATCTAAAGTAGCACCGTCTAGCTCACCAGTAATTGTAAAGTTTCTTACGCCTGTGTAGTCTTTATTAGAATCTAAGATAACTGCTTTAGAAGCTATCGCTGTTCCTACAGCCGTTGCTCCTAAGTCTAAGGCGTTTACCTCTCCTACTACAACTGTAGCGCCATCTAAGATGTTTAGTTCAGCAGGAGTAGAAGTAATAGCAGTCGTAGTTGCTGCTGCTAAAAGAGGAATGTATCCACCTTGATTAATTAAGTATTGAGTATGATCTCCTGTAGGATCTACGATAGATAGCGTAGTTTCGTGCGCATCTGCTGTAGCGCCTTCAAAGATTACAGCATTGGCTGCTTGCATAGTTACTGTGTCTGCTGTAGTAGTTGTTCCTGCTACAGTCAGTTTAGGTACTAGCAATTCTCCTGTGCTTGGATTGTATCGTAAAGCTCCTGTGTCGTCTAAGAGTCCGTCAGACTCGTTGTGAAAGACTACAGGGAAATTTGTATTTGCTGTGCTATCTGTGACTGTAACTTTAGAAGATGTACCAGTTACATCGCCTGTTAATGGCCCTGCAAAGGCATCTGATGTTACAGTACCGTCAAAGAAAGCATCTTTAAACTCTAATGAACTCGTACCTAGATCTATTTCATTGTCTGTTACAGGATATAAAGCTCCTGATGTAAGTGTCAGTCTAGCAGCGTTGTCTGCTTTAAAATCAATCTCATTGGCTGTACCAAAATCTATAGCAGTCTGAGCGTCTTCTCCTAGAATTAGATCAGTAGCATAGATAGACGTAATGCCTGTTTGTGCTGCATCTACTGAAAAGTCTATGGTATTATCGCCGTCTTGATAAGTAACTGTTACACCGCTTTCAGTATTGCTTGATACCATTGCTCCTGCTGTGTCTGCAATAAACTCCGCTAAAGAAGTCCCGTCAACTGTATAAGCATCAGCCTCAAGAGTGCCGTCAATATCTGCGTCACCACTAATATCTAATGTAGCAGCATCTAACTCCCCTGTTAGTGTGATATTTCTAAAAGAAGCAGCATCTTTATTTGAATCTACTACAACTGCTTTAGAAGCCGCTACTGTCCCCGCTGTAATTCCGTCCAGCATTTCTAATTCAGCTTCTGCTAATTCAGCACCTGAACCAAGTGTAAGCGTGCCTGTAACTGTAAGATTATCATTAACTGTTACTTCGGAAGTTGAATGACCTATTGAGATCGGAACACCTGAAGTTGCAGTGCCTATAGTAATACCATTTGAAGTATTAGAATTATCTATATTTAAAGAGGTTGTTGCATCCAATGAAATGGTTGCACCATCTACAGCAAGAGTTCCATCTATATCTGTATTATCTAAATTAGCAGTACCATCAATGTCAGCATTACCTGATATGTCTAATGTAGTAGCATCCAATTCTCCTGCGACTGTAACTACACCGTCTGCAAGAGTAATAAGATCTGTATCGTCTGTGTGTCCTATTGTGGCTCCGTTAATATTAACATTGTCAATAACAGCTTGTGTAATTGCACTGTTAGTACCTAGAGTAGCTCCATCTACGCTGCCTCCGTTAATGTCAGCCGTATCAGCTACTAAAGCATCTATATTGGCTGTACCATCTATATAAAGGTCTTTAAACTCGTAAGAGCTAGAACCCAGGTCAATGTCATTATCGGTTGTTGGTAGTATAGTTCCATTATTAAAAGTGACTTGTGTCTCACCGCCTGTCGTTACTGTAATAACATCAGAGCCTGAGAAGGTTACACTTGTATTAGTGTCTCCATCACCTGTAATAGAATCTAGTTGTATGTCTCCTACATTAGTAATATCTGCATCATTAAAGCTTGTAGCTCCTAATGAGTTTGCTGCGGCTGTTGATGTTAGGCCAGCAGCCATTGTAACTCCACCACCGTCTGCAATCTGAATAGCATCATCGCCATCTGTAAATGCAATAAGGGGAGTTTGTAATTCTGTGGTAACTTCAAAGTTTGCTATAGTGTCTATAGAACTTTCAAAATAAGTTTCAAAGTCTGTCAAAGCAACTTGTTTCATTGTACCAGCATCGTTGACAACAACTCTGTCAGCGTCTGCTAGTGTTGTAGATGTAGCACTTGTGTCTCCATCCATTATGTTAATTTCAGTAGCCGTAGCTGCTATTGCAGTACCGTTAAAGTTTATAGCGTCTGCATAGACAGTTCCATCAAAGTAACCGTCTTTAAATTCTAGTGAACTTGTACCTAAATCTATATCGTTGTCTGTGACAGGCACAACGGCTCCGTCTTGTACTCGTATTTGCTCAACAGCAGCAGAAGAAACTTCTACAAAAATTCCCCAACGATTGTTAGTGCTGTCTGCTACAATTTTATTAAGAAAATCTTGATCGCCAATCGTATGAATATTACCGCCTTCAGCAGCCGTACCGTCATGTTGATGTCCGGTTGTTCCACTAGAAGCATAAGAAAAAGCGTTTAAAAGTTGGTTATATTCATTATTGAAAAGTGCCGCCGTGATTGTATCACCATCAGCTATCGAACTCTGTCGTGTATAAGTTGTTCCCATTATAATCTTCCTGAAGGTCTATAATTAATGTATAATCCATTGATGGTATAAGGAGCTTTTGTATCTTCGCTAAATATTTTAAAGAAGTTACTGTGTCCACTTCCTTGTAACGAAGACCTAACTAAAGGTTGCTCCGGTGCGCCAAAAGTACTTGTTCCAAAAAGGGCTGAAGCATCTCCAAAAACTGAAGGAGTTGCAGATATAATGCCTACATCAGTAGGTTGTAATCTATCTGTACTATCGTAATCAAAACGAACTCTAAGTGTAGGCTCAACTGCGCCCTCTGGAAATAAAGAAACTTTAATATGATCTAAAGTTTTTAAAGTTCCGAAGTCTCCATAATCAAAATCAGGTGACTGATACTCTGCTAGTATATTTGTAGATACTCCAGCAGGATTAAAATCATTACCTGTATCGTGATTATAAATATAACCTGTTCTATCTCCATGAAATCTCTTTTCTTTTCCTGAGTAGTTAAATCCTGAAGCAATCGCACAAGCTTGTATTCCTTGTGTTTCAGACCATTCAAATCCTCTCGCAGTTAGTGTTCCTATAATTCCTTTAGAGTTAGCTGTAGAAGCAGTAGATGAACTATAATACAATCTATATTGTGATTTGTCTCTAAGAACAACGCTACTGTATTCAAAGGTAGCTGTGTTATCAAATATATCATTTATAATAGGTTGAATAGCTTTACTTACAGTACCTAACTCAATGTCACCAATTCTTGCTGTACCTGCGATTGTTCTAAATCCATCAGGTGCTAAAAAGATTAGATCTCCTGCAAACTCCTGAATAGTTTTACCGTCTACACAACCTACGTTTTTTGTAACAGGAACGATTGCAATCGTGCTTGAATTATTTATATTTTGTAATTTATAAATAGAGTTTTTACAAAAAACAAATAGCTCGTCACGGAAAGATTTTAAACCCACTACCTGATCATCTAGGACAATACTGCCTGCTCCTGTTGATGTAAAATCATCTATATCGTTTGTGCCACTATAGAATATAGTATTTAAAGCTGTAGCTGCTCCAGCAACTACTAAATGCTTATCGTGTATAACGCAGTATTTAGGATAATGTGTACCACTAACTGTTATTTCTTTTGCATAATATGTTCTACTGGTTAAATCTGAATCAGTACCTGTCATTTTAAAATAAAAAGGTTTAGCTCCAGAGCCTTCGTCAGTTATAATAACTTCTCCGTAAGTAGTATCTCCTTCATAAGTAGCAAAGTGTGCTTTACTTTGGCTTGTTCTAGCTGAAGCACTTCGTCCTGTAAAGGTGCTATAGTTATCACCTCCTCCTGCAACACTTGCTCTATTTATTTGAAGCCAACTATCTCCGTCCTGACTAAAGTATAAGTTTGTTCCTGATGCAACTATAACTCCGTCTGCGTAAACGTGCATTCCTAAAACAGCATTAGAACTATTTGGTCTTGTGCCATCACCAAACTGAGTATATCCATTAATACGTCTATACCCACCTCTTGTAGAAACTTCAAAATTACTAAGCCTTGTGGCTGATCCTGGCTTTTGAGTAAGCTCTATAACATTACTTGCTTTGTCTAAGCCTCCTTGAAGTGCAATGGAAAAGGGTTGTGATGCTGCCATTAGAAATAAATCCTATCATCCGTTATATTTTTAGGCTGTGGATTAATTAAATTAGATTTCATATGCTTCATTCCTTTTTTATAATCTTCCATTGCAAACGCTGCTTGCTGGAGATTATCTTTAAATTGATGAACATAATATCTAGTTTTAGCCGTAATTATAGAAGCATATTGATCTGGAAGAATAATAGCATCTCCATGTGCAGATAAAGCTGTAGGTATTGTGTAAGCATAAAAATGTACATTGTATACTTTATCTGGTATCGGACTTAATCCAAACTTCCGATGATCAGGACTACGAATAACAAACTTAGGCTCTCCGTAGTTTTGCGTATCTGCATCATCTGCGTTTTCTGAATCTCTTAAATATCTACGCCAATCTGTAAGGCTTACAAATTTTAATCCTTTAGATACATAAGGAGCCGATTCACCAGAAACACTAATAGTAGTAATATAAAAATCATCCCAATCTATAGACGAATAATCTGTAGTTATACTAGAACTACCAGCTTTTAAGGTATACCATCTTTGTCCTGCTACACTTGCTACAGTTACATTTCCATAAAAAGGATCTGTACCTCCACTAGCTGCTGCTGCAAAAAAAGGTAGTTGAGGCTCTTCGTTCGCTATATCATTCAATGATCTATTAATTGATTCTTTTACAAAGGCTTGAATGCCTATTGCACTAGAAAAATTAGAAGACGTTAATTGAACTTCATTAAGCTCCCTTAGAACCTCATTAGTTAATGTAAGATATGTAGTAGCCATTAATCTGATTCTTTATTATCAGTTATACCTTGATTATCAGTTATACCTTGTTTTTTATCTGAATCACGGTTTTGCTTATCTCCAGAATTTTCGTAATAGCCTTCCATTTCTGTAATATCTTTATAATGTACAACACTACCATAGTTTAATTCAGGCATTGCTTTCTCCTACCTTTTCTTTCTTTTTAAATATTCGGTCATAATTATCTTTATAGTTTTGCTTCATACTTCCCGAATACTGTCTTCCCAAAAGTCCTATAACCCTGGTGCTTTTTTTACCAGAGCTATTCATTATAATGGGATTCTTATCACTTCCTAACTGCGGCATTTACTTAAACCTCTTGCTATATCTAATTCCATAGGATTTTTGTCTAGGAGTAGCACTAATACTAAAAGTTGTATTATTCTTAGTCTTAGAAACTCCAAAAGTCGTAGCTTGATTTTTTCCTCCAGAAACACGCGCAACAACTGTTTTTCCTATAGGCTTAGTAACAGTAGTTCTTGTTTGTCCTTCTTGTCTAGCTACATTTACAGAGCCAATATTAGAAGCATAAGTAATTCCATAGTTTCCTGTTTTTCCTCTTACTGTAAAGTTAGACATTTACTCGCTCCTATGCTTAATCAGGCAACACGCCTAAGTGCAAAAATTGAATTAAATAAGTTACAGTAGTAGCAGCAGTTGCTAGATCAGCGCCTATAGGAGTCAAGCGAGCATACAGAGTTCTTGCTGAAGCAGTATACAAAGTTGCTGCAATCGCAATAGCTTCTGAAGTTGCTGGCCCACCTACAACACCTGCTGTAGTTGATGTGCTAACAAACTGATTAGCTGCGTGACCGTGTGAGTTTTGAATAATATACAAAGGCGCATTAGCTGTCCAAGTAACCGCAGAACCACCATCATCTAGAATAGCTTCAGTTGCGATAAGCTGAGAGCCGCCTGAAGAAGTTCCTAATGAAAAGTCTACATCATTACCACTACCGCCCGCTGTAACAATGTTACCTGCTGGAATAGCAATAAGATCTCGAATGATAGTATCTGCTGGTTGTGTAAAATTAACATCAGTATTCGTGTCGTCTGTTACTGCAATTGTGCCTGTAGTTACAGAAGTCCATGACGTAATAACATTATCTGATAGTTCACGAACATCAGTAGTTCGTGCAGAATTTCGCCCTGTATCTCTTATATTGATAACTGGGTTTGCCATATTTTTTCTCCAAAAAAATTAATTATTAAGTTAAAAGAAAAGGGAGCCTTTGCAGACTCCCCAATCTGATTAGTCGATACCGTAGAACGCGGAAACCAACGCTTCGCCACGAAGTACTTTGGCTCCATAAACATGAAGACCTCGTACAATGTCACCAAACGAATCGGGATCACGCAAAACTTCAGTACTTGTAATCGTCTGTGCAGTCGCCGTAGATGAAATATGACCACCAATACATTTGCCAGCAGCATTAGATGTGCTTGCAATGTTATTAGATTTATACATATTAAAACCACGAAGTTTGCCAGATGATACTAGACCATTCCTGATCGAACCTTGACCAGCATTGTAATCAACTGATAAAAGTTTAGATGAAGTAGAAGACAGAACCTCATAGAACTCAGGAGAGGCTACAAACCATCGTCCTTCCTCTGGAACACTTTGCTCGTCAAGAAGACGGGCCATATGTCCTAGAACATCTATAGGGTCATGCTCACTTGATCCAAAACCTATATCAAGATTACCTGTGCCATCAAAAGTACCCGCAGCAAGATCAGTTGCACTGTCTGAACCCAAAATATGATTTGGGCTAGAAGCAGATACACCGCTGAACATTGTTGCTAAAACACCCTCGTCAAAAGCATCTTTAAGAGCATACGCTGCTGAAGATGAGGCAACCTCCCTCCAGTTCACATGGGACATATTACTTTCAATGTCGTCCACCTTGAACTTGAAGGCGTTAGCCGTATCGACAACAAGAGACAACTCTTGGTCAGTTAGCTTCGTCTGAGTTACGTCTGCACCACGCTCGTATTGATATACGGTGATGGTGGGTTCTTTTACAATTTTTACTGAATCTCCAAAGTTGGCAATTTCACCTGAATAATCGGTGTTCGTAATAGCTTCCACTACCGAAGATTTCCTGAAAAAGTTTAAAACCTTTTTAGAATAAACGGCAGGAAGGAAAAACGAATTGTTTTGACCACTTGTGGAGTTAGCAAAGTTAGCATCAGTATCTGTACTCGGTTCAAAATACTGGTCACTTTGATTATACGCCATTTTTGATTCCTCCTAAATTATAGACAAATTATTTTACCACTCTGCCTTCACTTACAGCTTCATTAATTTCTTTTTCAAATTTATCAAACTGATCCATAGACATCGCAGCAATTTCCCGTTCAGTCCATATCTTCTGAGGCTTTGCAGCATCAACCGTAGTAGTCTTTGTAGATACTAGGTCAGCCGCTGAAGATTCAGAAGTAGACTGTTTCTTTTGTGATCTATTAGATTGTGTTTGAGATGTTACTATTCCTTTTTCAAGTTTATACAGGTCGATTGCTTTGCTGGCTAATTTAGCATCCATAGCATTTTTATAGATCCAATCTTGTATTTGTTCTGGTTGCTCTTTTGCCCAACCGTGAAACTCGTCTGATCCTCTAATATCTTCAAAATCAGGGTGAGCTTGCTTTAAACCAGACTCTGCCTCTCTTCTCATTATATCTTCTTCACGTTGCTGTACTACTGATAACTGAGATTTAAGATCTTTTATTTGGTTTTCGCTTTGCAAATGTGCAACCGTTTCAACTGTTTCATATAAATCAGGATATTCTTCTCTAAACTTTTCAAGCTGTTCTTTTGTTTTAGGAGCTTCGTACTCAGGCTGTGCTGCCCTTTTCTCTGCTACTAATTGTTGCTCTCTTTGTTTAAATTGAGATACCCTATCGTCATAATGCTTTTTTAAATCATCATAGCGTTTTTTATAATTTGTCCTTTTTCGAGGTTTCTTTTCTGATCCCTCTTGAACAGGGGCTTCTTCTTCTGAAGAGGTGGCCTGTTTTGGAGCATTATAAAATAAAGAATCTGCTGTCTCCATTGGTTTATCTGGCTCATGCCAAGACTTTGCCATGTTATATGGATTTGCATTTTCTTCTTCCTGTGGTTGTAACTCCTCTTTTTTTTCAATCATAATCACTCTCCTTTACGGGGCTTGTCGTCTTATAAGGTAGCCATACTAATACGTTACTTTAATATAGGGCTTATACTTCAAGGTAGCCAAAAGGTTAAAAACATAATAAGGGGCCTATATTACTATAGGGTAGCCTTATCTCCTTATCGTAGTGGGCGATCAGAAGCAATCATTTGTTTATTGATTTCTTCTTTAACTCCTGAGTTATTTCGCATTCTTGCTAAAGTGTCCGATAACTTTTCTTCTTCTTCTTCAGCTTGAACTTCTCCACCATAAGCTTTACGCATTAAACCACCGTCATAAGCACGTTCAGCATCATCCATCATTTGTTGGAGATTGTCTGCGCCTAACTGTTCAGTAGCTTTATCCGTAAAGACAAACTCTCCTTCCGACAACCTTGCGGGTATCGAATCGGAGACTCCAGTTCCAGGCCCTTTGACAGGCCCATCACCAGAAAATTCAGAAGCTGTTCCTACAACTTTGTCAAATATTTGACTTAACTGTGGATCATCTTCTAATCTACTCATTAAATATGTTTGCTCTTCATCATCAAGAGACTCGTCAATAACAAATTCTATATAATCTTCTTCCATTTGATCATCATCAACTTGAGAAGCTTCTACTGCTGCTTGATCTTCAACAGGAATATTCGGATAAGTATCTACTGGCATGCTTTCTGTTGGCATCATTAAAGAGCCTTCTGCATACTTGTATTTTCTTTTAGACATTTTTTTTCCACCGTACATTAAACCTTCTCTTTCTTCTTCTTCCTTTTTTTCATCCATTAATCTAAATGCTACGGCTATTGCATTACTATCAAAGCTATCTCTAACTTGTTGAAAACGTTTTTCTATTGTTTCCAGTTGTTCAGGTGTTTCTGCTTTTTCTTGTGATAAAAGATAACCTTCATAAAGGGCTGCATATCTAGCTGCATCTTCACCATACATTTCTTTTTCTTTATCTGTTACTTTTGGTGTGTCTAAAAGGCTACCGTCATTATAATTATTACGCATAGAATATCCTCCACCAGCTTTCTTTTCTTTTTCTTCCATAGATACAGGTGCAACAGCAACTAATAATCCGGTAGCTTCTTTTTTCTTTTTTGGCACTTTATTTATCCTTATAATAGATTATATATTTTTCCCATCTAAAATAGTCTTGTCTTTCGTTACACCAGAACCAACCATCATAAACACTATTCATCTGCTCTATCTTTAGCTTCTTTAACTTGTTCCTTCAACTGCTCTAAGCGTTCCAGCAAAACCATCTTCCCCTGGCTGCGGAACACTTCCCGTTCCGATGTTGCCGCCACCAGTACCTGTAACTCCAATGTTTTGAGGTTGTCCAGGTGTTCCTTCAGGGCCTCCCATGCCTCCTGGTTGTTCACCAGTAGGGATAGCTTCCTCGCTAACTGTTTGTCCAGCATTTTGCATTCCTATAATTTGAGCCATAATAGCAGCTTCTTCTGGATCATTTAAAACTTCATCAGGGTCTAGATCCAAAGTGTACGCAAGCTCACTAATAAGCTTTGATATTTTAACAAAAGGTGCAATAGCAGGGTTTTGTACAGATTGTAAGAAAGTAGTCAGTCTTTGGCTTCTTACTTCTTTCTGCATAAGGCTATTTGTACCTGTAGCCTTAACTTCTAAATCTCCGTTTACACCTAACTTACTCTCAAGAAACTGCATGTTCCATTGAAAATAAGCTTCTCCCAAAGGTCTTAACAAGAAATCATCTAAGTTTTTAACTACAGTCTTTATGTTTAAAGAGGCTGCACCTAAAAGCATAGACATTCCTGAAGCTGTCCTTGTCATGCTTTGTACTCCGGTCTGTCCATGTGAATAAGACGGAATACCTGTCTGTTCGTCAGAAAGCTGTCTAAACTTATCAAACATCATCATATTTTCAGTAGAAGTATTAGGAAACTTAACGCCATGTATAGCTTGTCCTGGTACTCCTGCTTGTCTGCGGAAGACTTTACCTGGATAAATTTCCATGCTTTGTCCTCCAACCAATGCAGATTCGTCTACGTCAAATACTAACGAACCTGATAACGCTAGATTATCAATAGCCATTCGTGCATGTCCATTCATAATCTTCTGAGAATCGTCCATATTCTCTGCAACGCCTATTCCAAAGAAACTGTAAGGGTTTCTTTCGTAAGGAAAGGAGTGATAAGGAATACGATAAGGTGTAAATGGATTTACTACGGCCCTTAGTAAAAGACCATTGCAGACCCAAGCATTGATTTGAACCTCGTCTAAATCATCAACATCATCCCCTAGTTCCATTCCTACTTCACGGGCATACTCTGCATCCATAATGCCCCAATACTCTAAAACTTCAAATTGTCCTGATCCATAATCTTGAGATCTATGATCATCTTTTAACTCATGTTCGTAATCTTTTTCAACATAATTAGAACCCATCATTAAACAGTCTCTAATTGCATCTTTATCAAAGTAAGGAAGTTTGCTTAAAGCTCTTACCTGTGATCTATTAAGCTTGTGTCTATGAAAAACGTATTCACACTCTTCAATGTTGGTAGCGTTTGGATCAGGAAAGAAATCCCAAATACTAACAAACTCAATACGCGGAACTCTGACTGATATAGGAGAATAGTTACGTTCTCCTTCTTCTCCTTCTTCCCAACGATTTAATGTTTTGTTGAAATTAAAAGGGCCTTTAACAATACCTGTTCCAAATAGTGCAGATTCAAATAAAGCATTTCTAATTTCACTTGATCCGTTAGACTCTTCAATCTGGTCATGTACAAGTTTTTCCATTCGTCTAGCTGCTTTTGCTGCTGGATCAAGTTCTAATGCTTGTGGTGACGGTGAAAGTCCTTCTTGAAACATTCCTGATTCTTCTGCTTTTTGCTCAATAAACTCTTCTTCAAATTTACCTGAGTTAAAGGTTGCTCCAGCCTTTAATGCCTTACCATCTCCTTCATACCCTACATCATAAGGATTCTCTTGAGGAGATTCTTCTTCTTGCATCATTACTTCTGGAGTTGTTTCTATACCAGGAACAGGATTATTAATATCCAAATGAACATGTTCAGAAATTCCTTCAGGTATTTTAGTTTCGCTAATACCTATAGGAAATTTACCTGCTCCAAAAATAACATCAACTAACTGTCCGAATGCTGCTAATACTTTTGTTTTTGTAACTTTTACAAAGACTCTAGATTTTTCAGTTTCTCTAAATTTTAAATGTTTAGGATATAAACCACGATAATTGTGATAGGCCGTAATCCAACGATTTTCATCTAAGTCTCTTGCACTGTCAGCAAGATCAAAACGGCTTTGAAGCAGACCTACAAATTGATTACGAAGATCTTCTTCTAAAACTAAAGCTTGGCCTTCTTCTCCTTCTACATTCTCTACATATATAGAGTCTGCATTGTCTCCAAACATATCAGTATTTTCTGCCATTATCTTCCTCTTATTCTTTGTCTAGTTTTACAGACACAGACATTAATACTCTACCCCAAGTACTAGCTCTAAGTCTCCAACTGAAAAGTCTGGTGTTACATCTGTTCCTGCAATAAATGCAAAACAAAAAACACTTGTAGTTCCTGAAGCGGCTTGAAGTAAAAGAGGAAACCTTGATTTCCATTGATCAGTTGTTTCATATGTTTCACTTTGTCTATCAAAATTATGAACTCTACCACCACCATAATTATAGTTATCTGCTGAACTATCAAGCGTTATTCTTCCTAAAACTTTTGCAGTAGCAAAATCAGCATCAGATACATTTCGTGCAGCGTTTACAGTGCCTACAGATTGATTTACTTGACAGAAAAATAATTCAATGTCACAAAGTGAATTAGATTTAGATACAATCATAGCAGATACTAATTTAGAACACTCTCCTTTTTTTCCAACTGCAAGAGGTACTTCTGTCGTATCAAATAATATATCATTATTTGCATAAGTAACTCCTGTAACAGTAGGTGTTACTCTTATAACTCGTCTAGCCTGTTGATTCATAGCCATTATTTATCCCCTCTAATATCCAAATTCTGTGTCTATAGGCCGGTAAGCCTGTTCTAATCTAAAATTTCTCATTCTATTAATTGGATCATTGATTCTAGGCCGTGACATAATTAAATATCTTAGCGCATCGTAAGCATGATCAGGTGCGTGTGTATTTACATCTTCAGGTCTTGTTTTATCCATTGGAATACTTTGTAATTCTTTTATCAAGTTTGGACAAGTATGAAATATTTGCATCTTTGGTCTTCCGCTTGGTTGAATCTTTAAGTATTCGTGTATTTGAATCTTTCCTTGTATTCTATTTTTATCAGCCCTTCGCAATTTATGACCTGAACGAACTAGCGTTTCACCTACTGTTGGGCCTGTTGTTCCTGTTCTTGCCCAAGCGGCTGTGTCTAGTACTCCTGGTACAGCGAAAGGATCGGCTATTTCCATTTCTGTAATAACTTGACCTAAGTCCTGACCTGTTAAATTCTTTTGATATAACTCTCTGTAAACTACTAATGTTCCGTCTGTTGAATCAACCGCTGCCCATATACATGCGCTTTCTGATGCGTATCCGTAGTCAATTCCTTTTACTCTTTCCCAAGAAATTGGAATTTCAAAAGGAGGTATAACGTGTGCAGCAGTATCAAACTCTGCAAAAGCTGCTCCTTCTGTTATATCCCAATTACCTTCTAATAACTGTCTGCGCTGTACAGGAGGAAGTGCTTTTAGCATCTCCTCGTACCTTCCATCTTCTGAAAGATACGGATTGTCGTCTAGTCTAGCAGGAATAAATCGTCTTGTAAGACCATCATCTCCTTTAAAAGACTCTCCTGGCTCATTTGGGTCAACATATCTTTTCTTAACCCAATGTGCGCCAACGCCTCCAGGGTTAGCTGTGCAGCGAAGATAAGGTTCGATTGTTGGATCTGTTGTACGAAGCCTTGAAGCTAAGTAATTCCATCCAAACTCTGTAGGTAAATGAGTTATTTCATCAAAACCTATCCAACTATATGCCTGTCCTTGATAACGATATACATCTGCATCTCTTTCAAGGAAGCCAAACTCTATCTTTGCTCCACTAGGGAAATTCCAAAGCTTCTCTACTTCTCTAAACTTACATCCAGGAAAGGCCCGTGGGTATAATTCTCTGGATTTATCTATTAACTCTCTTAATTCAGGCATTGATCGTCTAAGTATCAACGCTCTGTGTGCTGCACGATGGCAAAACCTTAACGGATCTACCAACATTGCATAAGACTTTCCTCCTCCGGCTGCTCCACCATACAAAACATCTCTTTCTGGTGCAGCTAGAAACTCTGTTTGCGGCCCCTCATTCGGTGCGAAGATAACATTACTTTCGTATACTTGTTGTTTGACTGTTTCGGGTAAGTGTTTTTCAATGTCTTCTTTGGTAATGATCTTTCCACCAACAGTTTCTTTGGAGGCTGGCTCATCCAGCTTTCCTTGTATTTTCCGTTGCTTTCTGATCCCTTCTTTTGCATTTTTTAACTTAACCTCAATCTTCTCTGCTCGTTTTTCTTTAGATCTTAATGAGCGTCTAGCATTTCTTTTTGCTATTGTATCCGAATGATAACTGTAATTAGCAGATTTAGTTCCTTTTCTACGTCCTACTTTCTTTTTAGGGGTTCCATCCAGCTTTAAAACAAACTCACCCTTCTCGTCTGTCTGATAATATTCTGGATTGATGTCCCATTCGTTCTTCAGAGTTTCTTTTCCCATAATTTATATCTATATGCTTCTGCAATCCTCTTCCTGATAAGGGCCTTCCGGTTTTATATTGTAACCATTCGGCTCCTTCTCTAGGATTAATGGAATTTACAAGTACAGAATTTACAACATTCTGGAAAACTTTCAGATGTTCTTCATTCGGTATAACATAATCCGAATTATTTTCATCTATATCATAACCAAACGGAACAGAGCCTGCTCCACGCTTCTTACGCATAGCCTAAAGATTCAGCCTCTGCCTCTACGATAATATGATTATCTGCTTCTTTAGCAGGCAATATAAAGATACCGCCGTCTGAGGTATGATTAACACTCACTCGATCCGTTTTTCCTAGTCCTATTCGGTCTAGAATTGTTTGTGCAGCTTGTAAACGTATGTTAGCTTGTGGTATAGGATCTTCAGAATCCATCACATGCACTAGTTTAATCGCTGCTTTAGGTGCAGACTGAGCAAGAATATGAGAGGCTAAGTCTATCATTTCTTCTTTAAGTGATTTAATAACTTGAGAATAGCTGCCTTCGGCATATCCTGCTAACTCTGCTGCCTTTTTAGGGTCACCTCCAGTATTTACCAGGTTATCTAAGAAGCTTTGTTGCTTTTCAGATAGCTTTCTTTTTCTATTTGCCTGGGGCTGTGCTGAAAGTTGCGATAAATACTTTGAAGTTGTATTGGTTTCTTCATTCATAACTACCTATTATAGGGCTTAATATTGGATTTGTCAAGTGTTTTTTAAAATATATGAAAATAAGTGTTAAAAAGCTTGACAAAATGCGAATCTGACTGTATACTAGAGTAACAGGGCCGAAGGGTTTAGCGTATTATAATGCTTTAAAAGCTTTATAAGCTTTAAAAGCTTTATAAGCTTTAAAAGCTTTTACACAAAGCACCTAAAAATAATAATAATCTATTTATCTTGTCAAGCATTGTAATGGGATAGGGCCGATCCAATGGTTCCAAAGTTAAAATGCTTTGAAATGTACGCTATTGTGTTTATATAGGGGAGGGGGCACCGTGGCCTCCTGCGTACCCCCTTGCTTGCCAACGCTTCCCAAACTTTTCAACGCTTCCCAAGCTTTCCCCACTAGATTAACAATATTAAAATGATTCCAAAGTGTAGCGCGCTTTAAATGAGTCTAATTCTCATTCGCATTTACATTTGAAACATTGAAAGCTTGGCAAAGTTTGCGCAAGTGTGAGCGTAAATAGTTCCAAAGATTTAAAAAGACTTAAAAAGTGTTAAAAAGTTATTTTATCCTTTTAAATTTTACAAGCTTTTCAATGCTTTACAAATAATTACAAGCCTAATAAATATATTCCTCAATTAATAAACTTTATATGTTGACAATCTTCGCAACGTCTGTATCATGGTTAGCAGTTAAATACATAACACAAGGAAACAATATGAACTCTATAACACTTCACAACACTGTGAAAATAGTAGTTAAAAAACCTTCGGAGCTTAGCGGTGATAATGGATATTGTAGACACATCTATATCACAAATAAGGAAGGAACCACTATCTCCGTTGACATATTTTATGACGATAAGGATAAAGATGGTTTATTCATTATAGAAAGTTAATACCACTCTACACATTTTAATAAGTGTGTAGACTAGTTTTAACTTGAGATAAGAGGAAACTGAAAGATGAACATATTAAATACTAGAAACTATGGGGATTTTGACAACATCGAAAACGATGTAAAAACTCTACACAATATAATCAGTAGGCAAGGCACAACATTGTTGGCTGACTGCATAGCTGAACATATAGGCCAAACATCACTTAAATTTGACCTATCTTTTGATGAATCTAAATTGGCATTAAAAATGCTGATACAAGAATTAGAAGAACAGACACTTGAAAGAATATAAATCACGACAATTAAAGGAAACTAAGACATGATACAATTACTTAAAGCGTTAAGGCTAAAGCCATCTAAAAAAAATGCAGAGAAAATTCAAAAGCATCTAAAAAAGCACCCCTTTTCTGCAACAGTTATGAGGCCAAGCGATACCGCGTTAATTCACGAACTAATTAAACAAGGAAACTAAGACGATGACATTATTTGATCAATTAGAAGAAGATGTAAAAGATTTCAAGGAACGCAGAGCATTAGATATAGTTTATGAAAATACTTGTAAAGACGTGGGAGACATGGGCGGTTTAAGTGGATTAGTAGACTATTGTTTAGTGAATGGGTTTATTGCAGAGGCAGAGCTTTTAAAAATAACTTTTGGAGAATAAGACATGATACAATCAATAAATGAATACCAATTTTCAGATGCTTTTCATAAAATGGGGAGAGATAATCAATTTTCATACGAAGGCTTAAAAGCTTTATATAATTATCTAGAAGAGTTAGGTGACGATATAGGCGAGCAAATAGAACTGGATGTAATCGCTTTGTGTTGTGAATATTCCGAATATGATAGCTTTAAAGAGTTCCAGGAAGCTTATGGGGTCGACTATGGATCTTTGGAAAAAGTGCAAGAATATACAACAGTCATAAAAATTGATGATAATAAATTCATCATTCAACAATTCTAATGGGGAGCAATTAAAAATGAAAAGAATTATATTTAATCTGGTCATGCTTCTGTTATTCTTTATCTTACTTGGCCTGATGGGTCAACAAGACTATGAGCAAGAGATTCAAGATGCAGAAACATATAAAAATATGGTATGTGACGGCTACTGGCCTGATTATAAAAACCTAGAATTAAATTGTGATAGGGAGGAAGCTAATGAGTAATAAACAAACTGATGAGATCATAGAAAAACAAAAATATACCTATATAGTCACGGAGCAGTCCGTGGATGAGAGGACAACTGAAATCTCCTCTACAGTCAAATTGACTTGGGATGAAATACAAAGCATATATCGTGAAGCTTTTGATGATGATAAAAAAGTCGTTAAAGGTTTGGAGGGATATGTTGATTGGAGTGATCAGAGATTTACGGATGATGAAATCTTGAACAAAATCAAAATAGAGGGTTCTTATCAAGGAATTGACTATGGCGAGAATTGTGAACTTTATATCAATGGAGATATTGAGGAGGTGTCAGATGAGTAATAAACAAAATGATGAGATCATGGATGCTATAGAAGATGAAGTAGATGAGTTCTGGTTCTTATATGATAGGCTAGACTTGAGAGCTGACCTATGCCAAGATATATACAAGGGAATCTATGGTGAAATACCTACAGCTACAGTCTTAAAAGATTATGTAAAAGATAAAGCAATAGTGTTTTTTCAGAAAAAATGTACCAATAGTATGTCAGACCAAGATTATGTTAAGATGGGTAGGCAACATGGGTACATATAATAATAAAGGAGGAAGCTAATGATAGTTAAGTTATACGATTGGGAAATAAAACAAGCGATTGCCGAGTACATCAAAAGAGATTACGGCATGGATTTTGATACTGAGAATATAGAACATTCAGTATTGAAATATTATGAAGTGGAGAAAGTTTATCAAAAGCACAAGAATGGAAGGCTTATTAAAGACAAACACGGATTTCCTAAGGTAGATTGGGAAAACTCACCAAGAGTTACTAAGCATGCTGACTTTGACGAAGGTTCCTCAGTAACTTTTTGGCTACTTAATTCAGAGGGGGAATGAATGAGTATATATAAGCATATAAATCTATGGGACATAACTTTTTGTAAGCTTGATGATGATGGTAATTATCTTACAAATGAAGATGGAACTGTAAAATTATTTCATGCTCCTGATAAAGACTTTTCTCATGTAGTTGAATATGTAGAGTTAAAAGATTTAGAGGAAGTGATAGAACAACTAGATGAGACTAGGGAGAAGAACGATAAACAAATAGATCATGAGAAGAAAGTATTTGGAGGATGCTAATGGATAATACTATACTAACCAACGCAGAGTTAGCTCACTATGAGATACGAACTATGTTAAACTATATTGATCTTAGAATAAAAGATGGTCAAAACTTTAGTGTATTTGATATGCAGTATCTAGAGAAAAGACTTAGAGATATTGATAAGAATATTAAAAATATATTAACAAAGGAGATGATAAGTGAACACAACAAAAGTAGTGATAGAACTTGAGTTTGAAAGTGTGTATGATGCAACACACCAAAATGTTAAGCATCAGTTGCTTGAAGATATTCATAGTAATAATCTTAACTGGTACATATCTAATCCAGTAATAGGAGATGATGAGCTTGAGTAATATGAACTGTTGGCATTGTAACGAACAATTAATATGGGGCGGAGACCATGATATAGAAGAAGAAAACGAAGATTATATGATGGAAACTAATTTAAGTTGTCCTAAATGTAACTCATTTGTAATGGTATATTTACCAAAAAATACAGGAGGAGAAGCATGAAGAAACTATATATGTTTAGTAACACAGTTACTGTTACTGAGGAAACTCAAGTTGAAGCTAAATCTTATGACGAAGCGGTTGATATATTTTTATCAGGCGGTGGAGTTACAGATGAAGTTGATGCTAATGGTGGAGACTGGGAATGTATTGATAATCCTGATGAACTAGAAGAGGAGGAAGCACATGAGTAAAATATTAGAAGCGTTACATGAAGCAAGTATATCTACAGCCTGTTTGTTAGATGATATTGCAGTAGACGAAAATAATGATATTAAAATTTTTGAAGTAGAAAAAGATATAAAACATATACAAGACCAAATAAGAATTATAGAAAACTTTTTAATTGAATGAGGTGCGTGATGAATAGAGAAGAATTTTTTTCCTGGTTAGAGGAGGATGTTTCTCAATGAACATATTTTATTTTTCTGATTGTCCAATTGAATCGGCACAAGCACAGCCAGACAAGATGTTGGTTAAGATGCCCTTAGAAACGGCTCAGATGCTCTCTACTGCACACAGAGTACTAGATGGGGATGAGTATGCAGATGCTAATGGATTGTACAAGACAGCTTACAAGAATCATCCGTGTACTATATGGGCTAGAGAATCTAGCTCTAATTACTTTTGGTTATATCTACACTTTGTAGCTCTTGGTAACGAGTATACTTATAGATATGATAAGACACATGCAAGCATTACAAAACTTCAAGAGCCTTTAGCAAAAGTACCAAGTAGTATTGTGCAAGGTGAAATGACATCACTAGCACAGGCAATGCCAGAGCAGTACAAAGATTCTGATTCTATCAAAGCCTATCGTAACTACTGCATAAACGAAAAGCATTATGCAAAGTGGGAGAAGAGAAGAGACAAGCCTACCTGGTGGATAAAATGATTGACACAGAATCAGGACACACTTTGGAAAGTAGCTATTGGACAGGCGATCAATACGACATAGAGCAAGAGCTTGACAATCTTGATAATGAAAAAAAGAGATGGCAATTCAAAGACTTAGACTATGAAACTCTTGCAGATGAAGTTAAGAGGTTGTATGAGGGTTGACTTGTAAATGGAAACGTGCTATACTCTTTAACATGTTTAAAACATTTAACACGACAACCACTACAACAACATAATCTATTTAATATGTTAAAACATTTTAATGTTTTTTAAAAGGGAGTTAGTTGGGGTTATTGTTAGTAACAAAAAGTTATTTATACATGACTAAAAGTTATTGGACAAATGAAATTATATATGGTATACTTTGTAAGTTTAATAAAACTGCAATGACATTATACCTATAGGAGCTACAGAATATGTCATTTAATAATTGGGAAAACGAGAGAGCCTATGGCAGTATGTCTGAGGATGAAAGGATTGTTGACATTTATTCTCAAGCATTTGTAATGGGCATGGGAGTTAGATGTCCTACGAAGTTTGCCCTAGTTAATAGATTCAGAAACTTCTGCGAAACTAGAGATGATGGACTGCTTCCAAAAACAGAGCGTGAGATATATGATCTAATACCAGATTTTATAGAACACTTGGCTAGAATTTAATTTATGTGCAAAAGGAGAAGAAAGAATGACAACAGAAATAAACGGTATACCTAGTGTAGTAGAGGGTATAGCCTACTACCCCTATGTAACTGTTCCTAACGAGAGATTTCAACCTGCCTTTTATGAGGTAAGTGTTGCGGTGTCGGATGAAACCTTTGATAAGTTTAAGAGCAAAGGGTACGTCAGTTGTTTTGCGGCGGGGCAGAGAAACTTTACGCCTGATCCTGTAATTGTATTTAAGAAGTTTGCTTACAACAATGATGGATCACCCAACAAGCCACCACGCTTAGTTGATACGGAAGGAAAGGATGTTGATCTAAACGTAGGCAACGGCTCTAAAATTAAAGTACAATGGAAGCATGTCGAATACAAAGGAAAAGGAAAAGCGACAGTCAAGCGACCAGAGTTAGTAGCCGCCCAGGTAGTTGAGCTAGTGGAGTTTGCTGGCGGTGACTCACCTGCAACCAGAAACGAAGACCCTGACTTGGAGTTTTAATTATGGAACAAGCACAACAGACAGAAAAGAAGTGGACATACATTGTGGATGGAGAGTCTTACGATGCGTCTAAACTTCCTAGCCAATCTCAACAAGCGTTCAAGCTGATGGTTGAAGCGAACAAAGATTTGCAACAGTTGAATAAACAACAAGCAATTCACACAGCGGCCTTGACTCAGTTAAGGACAATCATTGAAAGCGATTTAACAGAGGAGGCTTTGATTCCAAACGGTAGTGACACTAATGACTCAGACGAATAACGCATCAGGAGAGAGCTTGTGGAAGCTGTTGAAAAAGGTTTTAAGTATACACACTTGTCATGTCCATCGTGCGAACACAATGGATGCTTTTCAATTAACGAAGATGGTTCGGGGTATTGCTTCTCATGTAAGGAATACGTTGCCGAAGTTGAAAATGTAGAGGAGTTAGCTCAAGGAAAACAAATAAGAAATGTAAAAGTAGAACGCTCAAATGTTGTAGAGTCAGAGCTTGAAGGAATGTTTGGTGCTTTGACAGACAGAGGAATATCAGAAGAAACAGCTAAGAAGTTTGGAGTTAAGATAATTACGAACACGCAAGGCAAAGTTGTTCAACACATCTATCCTTACTTCACATCAAATGAAATCACAGCGGCTAAAACACGGTATGTGGATCAAAAGTTCTTTTCTTGGAAAGGCTCTGCTCCTAATACAGGACTGTTCGGACAGCAGATAGCGCCGAAGTCTGGTAAGTTTATTACCATAGTTGAAGGTGAGTGTGATGCAATGGCTGGCTTTGAGTTGTTCGGTGGTAAGTGGCCTGTAGTAAGCATTAAGTCTGGAGCCGCAGGCGCAGTCAAGGACATCAAAGAGTCTTTGGAATTTGTTGAAGGATATGAGAACGCTGTAATTTGTTTCGACAATGACAAGCCAGGAAGAGAAGCCGCAAGAAAAGTAGCAAGAGTTCTGAAGCCGGGTAGTGCTAGGATAATGACCTTACCTAATGGGTTCAAAGATCCTAATGAGATGCTTAAAAAGAATGCTCATTCTGCTTTTGTAAAATCTTTTTGGGAGTCTAAAATATACACGCCGTCTGGTGTTTTGAATGTGTCAGATAGTAAGGATAAGTTCAAGGACAGAGAGAAGAAAGAAGCCGCACCCTATCCGTGGAAAGGTTTGAACGATAAGCTCTATGGTCTAAGACAAGGAGAGCTAGTAACCTTGACAGGTGGTACAGGTCTTGGTAAGTCTTCGGTAACTAGGGAGCTTGAGCATTGGCTAATCAAAACAACAAAGGACAATGTAGGCATCATCAGCCTTGAGGAAGATTGGCGAAGAACAGTTGATGGTATCTTATCTATCGAAGCGAATGCCAGAATGTACATTGATCATGTTCGAGAACAGTTTACAGAAGAACAGATTGATAAGATGTTCGACATACTATACGATGGTAAGAACAAGAATCGAGTATGGATTCATGCACACTTTGGAACAAATGACATAGATGAAATCTTTTCAAAGCTACGGTTTATGATCGTAGGGTGTGATTGTAAGTGGATAGTAGTAGATCATTTACACATGCTGGTTTCTTCCCTTGCCGTAGGTGACGAGAGAAGGTCTATAGATAATATAATGACTAGGCTTCGCTCCCTCGTAGAAGAAACAGGAGCAGGTCTAATACTCGTTTCACACTTGCGTAGGGTAGATGGTAACAAGGGACATGAAAATGGCGTGGAGACTTCCTTAAGCCATCTGAGAGGCAGTCAAAGCATAGCCCAACTGTCCGATTGTGTTATATCCTTAGAACGTAATCAACAATCAGACGATGCTACCGAAGCAAACACCACAAAAATAAGAATATTAAAGAGTAGATACACGGGTGATGTAGGAATAGCTACACATCTTGTATACGATAGAGACACAGGAAGACTTTCTGAAATAGATATAGACGACCTGACACTTTCAACTGACAAGGAGCAAGAGACAACTTTAAATCTTGACCAGCTATGACAAGAGTAGTATTCGACATTGAGACAGACTCATTAAAGCCTTCTAAAATATGGTGTTTAGTTGCTAAGAACATAGATAGTGGACAGCTATACACGTTCGGGCCTGAACAGATCGAACAAGCGTGTGATCTATTGGAGAAAAGTAATTACTTGGTAGGTCACAACATCTTGGGCTATGACATTCCAGTACTTGAACGCTTAACAGGAAGAAAAGTTGTTAGTGAGAATACCAAAGTAGTAGACACTCTCATTCTATCTCGGTTATTTAACCCAACTAGAAGCGGCCCTAACGCACACGCACTTGCAACATGGGGCGCACCTTCACGATTAAACTTTCCTAAGATTGTGTTTGAAGAGTACGATAGATACTCAGCAGAAATGCTAGACTACTGCATCAGAGATGTTGAACTAAACTTAGAAGTTTTCAAGTACTTACAGAAAGAAGGTAAAGGATTTTCTGTTAAGTCGGTGATGCTAGAGCATGAGGTATCTAAGATATTAGAAAGGCAAACAAAGCAAGGCTTTCTTATAGACCAAGAGAAAGCATACCTTCTTCTAGCTCAACTAAGAGAACGTCTAGGAGAGGTTGAAGAAAATGTCAGGAAGATATTTAAACCTAAGATAGAGGAGATTGTCTTAACACCTAAACGCAAGAAGGATGGAAACATTAGCAGAGTTGCTAAAGGAGGAAGACTTACTAACGAAGAGTACGAACAGGCTGTCGCTAAAAATAATCTTGAGCCTATTAAAAGGTATAAGACCGTTGAGTTTAATCTAGGTTCAAGAATGCAAATAGGACAGTATTTACAAGAGTTTGGCTGGAAGCCACAGAAATTTACAGAGCATGGAAGACCCATTGTAGACGAGAAAGTTTTAATGGGAGTGAAAGGAATACCAGAAGCTTCACTTATTGCAGAGTACCTACTGGTTCAGAAAAGAATAGCTCAAGTGGATTCCTGGTTAAATGCAATAGACGATAAAGATGGGAGAGTACATGGCTTTATTAAAAGCACAGGCGCAATCACAGGACGAATGACACACATGAAGCCCAACATGGCACAGGTTCCTAACTTGGGTTCACCCTATGGAAAAGAATGTCGAGAGTGCTGGATTGTAAATCAAGGTAATAAACTTGTTGGAATTGATGCAAGTGGATTGGAAATTAGAATGCTTGCTCATTACATGAAAGACGAGGACTATAGGAATGAAATCATTAACGGAGATATACACACCACTAATCAAAAACTTGCAGGACTTGAATCAAGAAATCAGGCGAAGACATTCATATATGCACTCATATACGGAGCAGGAAATAAGAAACTTGGACAAGTGGTTGGAGGAAATACGAAAGATGGAGAAAGACTTAAGCAACGTTTCCTTCATAATTTGGGAGCATTCAAGGATCTCAAGAAAAGAGTGTCAGAGGCGGCTGGAAGAGGGTACTTGAAAGGATTGGACGGTAGAAAGATTCTTATTCGAAGTGAGTACGCCGCCCTTAACACGCTCTTGCAAAGCGCAGGAGCAGTAGCAATGAAAGAAGCTTTAGTAATTCTAGATAAGAAGATTAAAGAGAAAGGATACGAGTCTGAGTTTGTAGCTAATGTGCATGACGAGTGGCAGATAGAAGTAAGAGAAGATCATGCAGAGGAGGTAGGTAAAGCAGGTGTTGAAGCAATACAAGAAGCAGGAATATCTTTAGGATTGTTCTGTCC
>VTLG01009282.1_pt1 | contig 51868 bp, 79 predicted proteins | sample 4694571 | NCBI WGS metagenome assembly VTLG01 (sample SAMN12604809, study PRJNA352737) | marine metagenome | biome: ENVO:00000447; feature: ENVO:00000209|ENVO:00000569|ENVO:01000036; material: ENVO:00002151; isolation source: viral sequences binned using virsorter ... | reverse complement strand
TACAGAATTAATTAGATTTAGTAAAACCTTTCTTCCTTAACCAATTAAGATACCATTGATACTTAGGCTCGGCTTTCTTAAGCTGGGTCATCTATTAGCTCCTAGATATTCTGCTAATCTATACTTGAATATTACTAGCCATTCATCATCGGTTAAGTTTCCTTTCTTTAACCTATCCTTAATCATCTTATCATTAATACCTTGATTAGCGTTCATCTGTAATCCCCCTCACTCTTAACGCTAGGCACATACGATATATTAGAACGTCTAACTCTTTTCTTCTTAAGAGGACTGTTAAACCATTCCATTAAGAATACCCCTGTCGCCTTAAGCGTTCCTCTATGAATTCTATCCATCTTTTAAAATTACATTCACTGCATGGGATAATCATAAAGCCAAACCCCCAGAAGCCACCCGTCTTTTTATCACCATTAACATGATACTTTGCCCCTGTGTTAACACATGGTCTTACATACTTAACATACTTTCTCTTAATCTTAATCTTAGGAGTGTAAACAATAGAAGTGAGGTTCAATTCCTTAACTCCCGTTCATTGAACTCAATGGCTATTGTTAGTTGTCTATACCAGAACTCAACGGTTCTCTTAAGTTCCTCATTCTCATTCTTAAGAGCAACTATCGTTTCATGTTTAGCCCTGCATGTCTCACAGAAGGGAAGGGGCATTAATCCTTCACCCCCCCTACTGTCATTTTCTGCCCTTCTATTCTGCCACGATTAATCATGGCTACTATTAGACCCATCATCTTTTTGATTTGTCCATGTTTCATGTCTTTACTTCCTGTTAAGAATAAGGTTATCGTCTTATTCTTTTTGTTTATTGCTGTATGTGTGCCTTTGAATTGGAAGTCATCAGCCCATTCAGTGCCTTCAGCCTTAAGGAAGTAATCCTGACTGCCCCCTTTACTCTTACAGGCGTTTAAGACATTAACATCAAATGTCTTAATCTCTTTAATTACTTCTTTTGTTTCTTCTGTTGGTGTTTCTTTTGTGGTGTTGCTCAAAATTGCGTTAGGTGTGTTAATCTGTGCTAGTGTCTCAAATGTCTTAATCTCTTTAATTACTTCTTTTGTTTCTTCTGTTGGTGTTTCTTTTGTGGTGTTGCTCAAAATTGCGTTAGGTGTGTTAATCTGTGCTAGTGTCTCAAGTGTCTTAGTAATAGCCAGATTACTATTTTGTATTACTTTCATTGATTCTAAGATTAAAGAATCAAGTTCGGTCTTTTCTTCTGTTTTGTTTCTTTTTAAGAAATTTAACATAATTAATTATATCATATATCATATATAAGCTCAACTATCTCCAGAGTGTATCAGTTTATATAACGGAGTGCCTAGTGCATATGGAGAAAAAGCAAAAATTGAACCCTTTCAAAAATACAAATCGTAGATACAAATCCGGTGCTTAATAATCGCGTGTGCCACACAACGGGCATTTAACTGCTTTATAGCGTACCTTACATTTTTTACAGAGTTTTCCAAAAAACTGATTCATTTCGAAATCTCTACTTGTATACATCATCACATCACCAGAAGAGTAACTCCTAACATAATCGGAACAACGATAGCTGGTATGACAACCATATATAACTCGGGGTACTTTTCAAAAATCTTCATTATCCTACACCTGTGTTAAATCCTTTGATGTTATCGGGTGCTTCATTATTATCAATTCCGTCGCTGACAAGCGTTCCTTGTAATCTGAATATACATCTTATCAATCCTCTCTTTGTATGTTCACCAAATGGTTCGGTGCATGCAACACATATAATCTTCTCTAGTTGTTTGTTACCAATCATTTATATCCTTCTCTCTTTTCTACTATTAGTTAAATCTTCTATATCAACACCAACATACTTTATACGCTGAAAGCGACCGAGGGGATAAGTGAATTGTTTGATTCTACCTTCAGCAACTCTATCATGTACCTCACTGCTGAAAAGTTTACGTTCCGTACCGGTCTTTCCATAAAAGTCATCATATCTCTGCTTAGTAATAACATCAGGATAATATATCATTAATATCATATGAGCAAGCTCATGACATATAACACTCATGTTCTGTAAACGAACAAGGGGGTTTGTGGAATCTGTCAAGTAACATGTTATATCACCAAGTCCAGTAACCCCATGAGGAATAGAATAATCTAAAGTATCAGTGTTGCTCCCATTATAAAATGAATTGTCGAATGACTTTACATCCTTTATAATAATTTTCCATGTGTCTTGTGCCCGAAGTCTTTCATAATCCATATAATGGTAATGTTCATATATATAATGTAGTATCATCTTTTGATATAGTCTTTTATCTAAATTTTTTGTTTCAAAAGAAATTTCCATAGTCAGTCTATAATCTTTGGCTTTATAAATGTTTGCTCATGTTTTTGGTGATGTTTGAATATCACATAGATTTTCTCAATAACCCCCTCGAATTTCCACTTGCAATGAGGACAGCGATAAATAATCAATCCTCTTCCTTCTCCTCGCGAAGTCTGTCTTCGCACAGGAACGTCAACTTCCAAAAAGTCCGTTTAGCCTGACGGCTTATATTTGTTGGAGTTTGCTTACCGAATGCTAGACTAAACCAATTTAATAATTCTTCATAGTCGTTCGTATCAAAGTCTACTATTTTAACGCCACCTTCTCTAAAGCAAGAACCATCATCCGATACTGATCAGGATTTTCATCTTTTACTATTCCGGCTAATGCTTCGAGTAGACCGGCAAACGCACCTAAAAATACATCTAACTCTTCAGGGTTCATATATGGTACTTCATCAGGTGTTTGATGTTTGAAACATTTTAGAAAGAAACTAGCACCTGCGCCAATGATTTCATCCATGCTTTTTAATATTTTACACTTATAAATACTTTAAAGTAGCTGGCTCGCAACACCAGTCCTCTGCGTTAACAGAATGCTAAAGCTCACACCACTACTAATCTTTATATAGACAGATTGTTTTTAAAGTTTAATGTCTGAAGAAATAGCAAACGATGAAATTGTGATAGCTACACCTTCCTCAAATAAGGATTGTAAGTGTGTATGCACATCTGAATCAAGATGTGTAGAGTGCTATGATAAAGAATGTAGCTGTGCGTAAACGTTACACTTTTTTTACACTTTTTTAACAAAGTTTATATACACTGAATATTGAGATAATGCATGGGATTTAAAGATAATTTAACTAATGCCTTTAAAAGCCTTAGAGGAGTTAATAAATCATATACAGAATCTACAGTAAGACCTTCTATAGCTCAACCTTATATGAGTACCGATACTGGTGCTAAACTCCCGATATTTCCATTCCCATTAATTATGATTTATGAATTAGCAGATAACATAGATTCTCTTAGAATTCCAATTGAAACCTTGAATCGTGAGATTTTCAAGAATGGATTTGAGATTACAGAGAAATTTAAGTATAAATGCACAATTTGTGCTAAAGAGTTTCAATACAAACCTCTAGCAGAGAATGTAGCAGATGAACAACCTCATGAGACAAATGAATCATTGCACCCAACTGTTGGTTCAGACAGCACAAACAAAGCTTTGCCTACGGCTCAAGAATTACAATGTGATAATTGTGGCTCTAATAAATTAGTTAGACCAGATCCAGAGCATAGAAAGATTTTAGAGGATTTATTGAATACACCGGTTAATGGAAACGAACAAACCCTCGAAGACATCGCTAGACAGCTTGAACGAGATTTAGAAATAGCCGACAACGCATACCTGCTTGTTTTGAAAAATTACTTTATTAATGATGCAACTGGTGAAATTGACCCAAAGAAGACTGAGATTAAAGAACTGCTTCGCATTGACCCACCACAAGTTGCTATGATTGCTGATAGTGATGGTAGAATTGGCTATGATGATAAACATAATGCTGTTTTTGTATGCCCACGTTTTGAACACCGTGATAAACGTCTAACGACTAATAGATGTGACCGTTGTGATAGCATAGCATTAAAGGCAGTTGCAGAAGTTAACTCTGTTTATTCTGTAGGTATACCACAACCAAAGAGAGTTATCTATGGACAAGGTGAAATTATCTGGAAAGCAGGTAAATACAAACCCGGATTAATTTATGGCTTCTCTCCAATTTATGCTATATGGTCTAAAGTTATGGCTCTATCACATATGGATGAGTATATTAGAAAATACTTTGATAAGATGAGACCACCAAGAGGTATGTTAGTTATTGCTTCTCGTAACTATGAAACATTTAGAAAATCATGGGATGCATTAGAACAGAAAGCAACTGAAGATCCTTACATGATTCACCCATTACTTGTAGAAAGTGATAAGGGTGGAAAGAATATGGCTCAATGGTTAGACTTTACAGGTTCATTAAAAGAATTAGAATTTACAGCAATTAGAAAAGAACTAAGAATGATCATTGGTGCAGTGTATGGTGTGTTACCTTTGTACTTTGGTGAACTTCCTACTGGTTGGTCACAAGAAGGTCTGCAAGTAACTATCACTAACAGAGCAGTTAAGTGGGCTCAAGATGTATTACAACAAGCATTCTTTAAAAAATTAGCATTATTACAAGGTGTTGACGATTGGGATTTGAAATTAAAGACTGGTGAAGAGACAGATAAATTAAGAGACTTACAAATTCAAGGTGTAGAGATTGAAAACATGACTGCATTACAGAACTTAGGATTTGAAATTACAAGAACACACACAGGTGAATTCAAAGTAAGTAAAGATCCAGTTATATCAATTACAGATATGATAGAAGCAGAAGGTCAAACAACAAAGAAACCGGGTGGACGTGGTAGAAGTACTGCTGCACCTAAAGAAGAACAACAAAGATTTGAAGGAGAACCAAAACATCAAAGACCATCAAGAGAAGGTGGTATGATGCAAGGAGCACCTGAGAAGAAACCTGCAGCATCTGTAAGAAGAAAGAATGATTTAGACTTAACATCAAAATACAAAGATGGTATTACACCAGATAACTATGAACTAGTGAAAAACACTTTACAAGATTCACTTGATTATGGTTGGACAAAAACTAAAACAGTAGAACAACTTCGTAAAGTAGCACGTATGACAGTACGTCAAGCAAGAGAATGTGTAAAGAGTGAACTAGGAGACCAAAGAAGATGGGAAGATGCTGAACGTGAAAAACAATTGAAAAATAATCATGAAGAAACAGAAGGGAGGTGGAACGATGGTATTCAAGAAGAAGAAGAAGAATAAAGATTTAGCTGAAGAGATTGAAAAGGCAGTTGTTAAACCTATTAACAAACCTGATAACTATAAACTAGTCGCAGATTCTTTAAAAGAATTAGAAGAACTAGTACCAGAGAAATGTGTTGATCATTATAGTTGTAGCAATGGATTTGTTATTTTGCAGAACGCAATTAAACAAATAAAATTGGCAGGTCAATAATGGCAACTAAGTTAGATAACAATTCACAATCAAACGACCTAACAAAGAAACTTTGGGATAAACACCAAGCAGATGAGTATACTCATGTAGATAACTATAAAGAAGCTATATGTATAAACTGCTTTAAGAGAGATGTGTCTATCGCAACCATATGTGATATTTGTGGAGACTGTGCAGGTAAAAGAGGTAGAGAACCACTTTTAGCTAAAATAACAGACAAGTATTATGGTCTATGTTATTTTTGTGGTAAATATAAATTTAACATTGAACAAATTAATGCTAGATTCTGCAAACCATGTCATGGGAGAATAGCCAAAGTAATGAAAGACTATAATAAGAAAGGTGGTATGTTTGGTGCAGACCCATTTTGGTTAAGGATGAAAAAGAAACATGGTAAAGATTGGATGCATATAATGAATAAAGAATTAGGTAATAAACGCTAGATACCTTTTCTTTTATCTAGTTTCCATTTCTCATATTCTTTAAGATCTGGTGGAGTTAATAATAACTCTAATAGTTTTTGAATGGTTTCTAACTTATCAACTATTTCATCTAATTTATAATTTGTTATACCTAATGACTTTAATGAAAGAAAATCTAAATTAACCATTACATAACACCAGATTTATCCTATCTAAACTTAAATCATACATTCTATATGACCAATCTAGCTTTACAGGTTTTTTTGGTTTATCACCATGAAACCTACCAACTCTCATAATAAGAAGTGGTTTTCTAAAACGTCTAGTACAAAACTCTATCTTATCTGTTTTTGGATTATATCTAGATTCTTCATACTTTACTAATTTTTCATCACCTTCTTCCCATTTACTTATATCATTATTTCTAAAATGAACTATTGATCTACTAAGTTCTGGTCTTTCTTTTTCTAAATTTGTATTTGTAACTATCCATAATTTATCTCCTTTAAGATAAAAATCTTTTACGTCTGTTTCAAATAAAATAGAATCAGATTTATTTTTATATACAGCTCTATATGTACTAAAAGAATCATATACATGAAATGTAGTTGCCATTAGTAATTGATGCAAAACCTTATTAATAAACGATTCCCTTTTTCTTCATGAGTAAGAAGAAGAATTGTTCTTCATGTGGTAAAAACATGTATGGTTATACCGATGATGTTCATGATTTATGGATCTGTTATGTATGTGGACACTATGTAGGTCACTCAAACTCAGATATGTTATTTTTTGATCTCGTGAATTCAGACCCAGAGATAATACTAGAACTAGTTGGTAAGAAGTTATTAAGACCGATGAAATAATTATATACTAGAAATATATGATAATTATATGAACGTAGCAAGATCAGCAGCCCGTATATCCGGAAACTTTGGAGTCTCATTTTTCTCTCCATTAGTGGGTGGTAATGTAGCCGAATCCATATATGACGTAGGTCTTTCATTTGAAATGTCTATAACAATTGCATTAATTTCAGCAGCCTTTGTAACAGGTCTTGCTATATCTAAAGAAGCATCCGAATGGGGTAAACAGAATGACAAAAAAAGAAAATAAGAGATCCTGTGAATGGATAAAAGAATTCCATGATAAGTTTTGCTTCCTATGCCTAGTTTTTAAATAAAGTTTAAATAACCGTATAATGTTGAGCTGACATGGTCGATCCAGTATTAATCACTGTTGTAGCAGCAGTCATTGGTGCAGGCTTGAACACTTTGAGAGGCTACTTGAACTCTGAGGCAGAAGCATACTCAGCAAGAAAACTCGCAGGTGCTCTAATCATCTCCACATTCGCTGCAATTGCAGTCTCACAGACTATTGCAGTAGAAGGAGTTGGTTTGGTTGGTCTAGGCTTAATAGGTCTAACTACCGGTTTTGCAGCTGACTTCGCTGTTTCGAAAGCAAAGAAAGAGTAAGAGTAGGCAATATTTTGGGTATATTACCCACCCTACCTCCCTTTTTTATCAAACTTTATATACTTAATGAACAAATTGTTAGTAGCATGGATCCTTTGATTTTTAATCAAACTGTAACTAAAAGTCTCGAAGCAATTAATTCTGATGAAAGATTCTTTGAAGGAATACTCACAGTACAGATGAGAGACAAACAAAATGAGATTACAGTCACAGATGAGTTAATGAAAGTACTACCTGTCTGGATGGATAGAGGTGCACCAATTACAGACACACATAGTAACAGAGTAGTTGGAAAAGGTATCAATTTTGCAAGATTAGAGATTAAAAATGAAGATGGTGCTGAAATACCAGCTATAAAAATTACAGGTAAAATACATAAGAATTATGAGTTAGATGATGAGATTTGGAAGAAGATAACAACTGGTGAGTATAAAGGCTTATCATTTGGAGGTGCAACTAAAGCAGAAAGAGAACCAATCACTATGAAAGATGGTTCAGTAGCATATGCACTAAAAGATTTAGAACATTATGAAGTAGCAGTCTGTGAAGACCCAGCAGTTCCATTAGCATTAATAACTGACTTTAATCCACTAGCAAAAGCAATGACAGGTGGTAAGGTTTTAGATAATGGTAAAATGAAGATAAATTGTGATAAGTTTGGATGTGCAGTTACAAAAGATGCTAACCTATCAGAATCAGATACATTTGAAGGTAAAGTAGCAAAACTAGTAGCAGATGGTAAAACACATGAACAAGCAGAGAAAATAGTTGGTTCATTTGTTAAACATAGTAGTGATCAAGGTAAAGAAGGCGTATCAGATGCTGAGACTGATCAAAACACACACGGCATGTATAATCAGGATGTTAATGAGAATTCCAGCTCTGGACGTAAAATTAAAGAAGATTTTCAAGGAACAGGTCATCCACAACCAAAAAACCCAGAACATGGAGATATTATTGAAGAATCTACAAAGGAAACAGGAAAGAAAATTAAATACCCATCAGAACATAAACTAACTCAAAAAGACCAAGCTACTCAAGGTAGAGGTAGTGGAGTAAGAGGTTTGGGTGGTTTTAACACTGCACAACAAGGAAATGAAATATTAAATCAAGTTTCACCGGTTCAAGATCTAGAAACCGAAAAACATATAAACCCCGATAAAGTTAAATATGATAATAACATGAGCGATTCTGACAACAAAGACTTAGACGAAGAGAAGAAAACTGAAGCTCCAGTAGAGGAAAAACCTGTCGAGGAAGTCAAAGCTGACGACCACGATGAAGAGGAAAAAACCAAAGCTGATGCTATCAAAACTTCTATCGACTCTCTCGTAGAGCAAATCAAATCACTCGCAGAAGGACAAACCGGTGTAATCACATCCGTCAAATCAATTGATGGTAGATTAAAAGCACTTGAGACACCAACCGACTTACCATTGAAACCATCAGGTTCCGAAGGTGGAGACGATGTTGGAGCACAAGTAAAAACACCAAACACCTATCAATCAAACTCTATCCAATCTGGATTAGATGATGACAGATCTGGTGAAAAGAAACCTGAAGGCGATAATGGTGGATTAGCAATGCAAGAGAAGAGTTCAGAAATTGTTACAAAATCTCAACACAACTTTACAACAGAAACTCCAAGACCGGGTGCAGCACTCGAGACTATTGAAAAATCTTCTAAAGATTATTCACCAATCTTGAAAGATGCACGAACAGAAGGTTATGAAGGACTAAGTAAAGTTGCACAAGACATTCTTGCAGGTAAATACTACAAACCTTCAGAAGAAGAGGTAAGAGGATTCTAAAATGGTTTCAATTAAAACTATTGATGAACTCGAAGCTCTATACTATGGTTACAACAGAAACCTCCTAAGAAAAGCAGATTCACCAGTTACAACATCAACAACTGGTACATTCAACGCAATCTTCGGAGCCTATGCTTGGGCGCAATTGAATTTGGAAGCGAACGCTTTCGGTATATTGCCAAAATATCCATGGGATAAATCTGGATGGCGTGTAATTACAGCAAAACCAACCCTTAATACCAACCAAGGCAACACTGCTTTAGGTGGTACAGCAGAGGGAGGAAACATCGCAGAGACCGTAAAACCAACACTTCAAGAAATTGATGTACGTCCAAAAACAGCTCAGTTGCCTTTCAGTGCATCTGAAGTTATGGAATGGTTGGCTACACACTCTAAAGATGATATCTGGGGAGGACTCGGTTCACTCAGATTGTACATGGCTGTACAACACAAAGAATTCCTAAATAGAATGTTATTGGCTGACGTAGAATCAGAAGCAGCAGGTGCTTCCGGTGCAAACTCAGGTCACAGCAACTTCGAATCCTTAGATAGAATCATCTCCAGCGATGCTGAAGAAGATGCACTAGGTGGTTCACACGCAGGTTACTATGATCCATGGGCTGCAAACGCAACCATTGACAGAGATAGTGGAACAGATTTCGACTCAACAGTAGAATCAGCTTCAGGTACCATTGGTACTAACGGAGTCCTTACCGACGATACACTACGTACTTTCTTAAGAAAGATCCGTATTGCAGCAGGTAAAGATCCAAACGTATTCTTAGGTTCGCATGAAGTTTACTCCGAAATACAAGGCTTATACATGCCTTCTGTCCGTATTCCAAACCCATACGGTGAAGCATTAGTACAAGTTGACGTTAACGGAATTCAAACATTCAAAGGAACCGGTGTAGGTATTCACGTAGATTCAATCTATGGAATCCCATTCATCCCATCAAAGGATGCACCAAGCAACGCTTCCGACTCAGCAGAAATCGGTAGACTATTTGCACTCGATACATCGGATGCAGAAGGTTACGGATATCCAAGAATCGGAATCCAAGTAGCAATTCCAACAGAATACTATGAAGCAACCAGACGTTCACCGGGCTATCCATTCGTAAACAATGCATTTGTTGAGAAAGGTGTGTTCAGAACAATGGGAGAGACTGTATGTCGTCACTTCAAGTCACAAGGAAAAATTAGAGATATCAAACTCTAGAATAAAATACTTTTTTTCTTTTTTTTTAACTACTACTTAGCGTATGCTAAGGAGGAAAAGGTTTATAGCAGCATACATTTTAAGTTCTATATGAATGCACCTTTAACAGAACAAGAAAGAAAAGCCAACCCAAAAGGTCACCTATCAAAAGATTTAACCCTTAAATAGGAGATTTAATAATATTCTCTATGTCACGTAGAGATGACCCAATATTTTCAAAATGGATTTGGATAGTTCCTCTAGTTATATTCTTTGCAACAATGTTTTTTGGATTAGCATTTTATGACTCAACTCCAAGTACAAATGCTCCTTTTGATAGAGCAGATTGTATAAATCCTAATACTGCTCAAACGAGGGTGTGTCCATAATGTATGAAGATGAGAAAACTTGGAAACAACATTATGATGATTGGGTAGTTATTATTGAAAGAATACCTGAAATATCACCTCAAAATCTCTATAGAAGGAAACTTATTCAAAATCTAATAGACACGTATAAGCGAAACTTTATAAAAGATAACTAATTTCAATAGTTAATGGCAGTAACAGTCAGTACAGCAGATTGGACTAATGCTAACGTCAGAAAGACACTTTCATGGCAAGCAGCATTAACATCTAAATTGCGAGTATATAAAGTCAAAGTCACAGCAGGTGGCTCTGATGCATATGCAACCAACGGAGTGTCAGCCGACTTGAAAGAGCAACGGATTTCTACACTAGTTGCAGTGATTCCGGAATTTACCGACTCACTATACAAAGTAGAATATGACAAGACAAATGAGAAAATCAAACTCTATTCCGTAGGTGGCTCAGCAGGTGCAGTATTTGCAGAAGTAGCAAACAGCACCTCAATTGCAAACAAAGTATTCGAATTTCTAGTCATAGGCTACTAGAGTCCAAAATAGCCGACTTTTTTTTTCTCAATAAAGTTTATATATGAACACATGAATAAACCTGTATGGTAGAACTAAACCACAATGTAGTGTCATTTAACTCTGATACCACAATTAAAGGAGATCATGGAGTTATAGTAAATGTATATATTTCAAAGACTGGTTCATCAGGCTCAAAATGTATATTTAAAAATGGAACATCAGCATCAGGTGCAACAGAATTTACAATATTTTCAGAATCTCAAGGAACATATGTAGGAATTAACAGAAGATTTGAAGCAGGTATATTTGCAGATATAACAGGCGATGCTGAGTATACGGTCGTCTTTAAGTAAATTTAAATACGATATAACCTCAACACTATCATGGTTACAACCTACTGTTCAGTTGAAGATATTGCAGATTTGCTCAGAATCCCCGTTACTGCTTCTACTATTCCTAATAAAACTCAAATTGAAAAAATAATAAATAGGAAGGAGGATGAGTTTGATAGAAGAACAGGTCATGCTTGGAGATCAAAAACAAAGACAAGAGAATTACATGACTTACCATTACTTTATACTTTTGGTTGGGGTACTCCTATATTTTTACAACACAGAAATATTTATGATTTAAATACATCACAAGGTGATAAAATAGAAATTTGGCAAGGTTCTTCATCTACTTGGGAAAACATAATTGGAAACTCTCAATGGTATGATGCAAACTATGAAAGAGGAACAATTCATCTTAGAGGTTTTATATTTTCAATTTTAAGAAAGAACAGAGTAAGAGTAACTTACAGATATGGTGGAGAAAACTATGCAGGTGATTCAACAATACCATATGACGTTGAAGACTGTGTTGTTAAAATGGTAGCACTTGATGTTCTCAATGGAAGTCTAAGAATGGATAGATTACCAATCGGTGGTTCAGGTATTGATCTTGAATCAATTAAAAAAGATTGGAGAGGAGATATTGAAAAGTGTATTGAGAATCGTAGAGAAGTATTTGTAGTTCCATAATGGCACTTTTTTCAAGAATTGCTGGTGGACTTAAGAGTCATCTTACAGTAAAATTACATAAAGCAGGTATTAAAAGAAACGCTTTTGAATTTCTTGGTTTCATAAATCAGGAGAAAATAAGATTAGCAGAAGCAAAAGATATTCTAATAAGAGATTTTGAATTTTCTCCTAACGCAAGAGTTGTTACAGAATTGTCACAAGATAAAAGAGGAGTGATTGGTTATCATGATTCAGACACTCGAAGAGAAGCAGAAGATGCTGCAGCATTAGAACTTTATAGAGTTCCACCCGGCACAAAAGTAAATATAGATGCTCTCAAAAGTTGGATAAAAGCTAAAAAATTATATATTGATGGTAATATTAAAAATGCTGAAATCAAATATAGGAGAGAAACATTAGCAGAAAATCCAGATCCTATTAAATCTAATTCGTGGGCTATAGATGAAGATACAATAGATAGACTAGCATATTTAATTATGAAAAAGTTTGAGAGAGAAGGATATGATATGCCATTAAATAATGATCATTATGAAAAACCACATGGACTTGATTTAGACGGAGAGGATGAAACAATGAGAATGTTCGATGTTGAGTTTGAAGGTAAGAATATAGGATGGGATAAAGGTCAAGTATAAATACTTGATGTAATAATATAAATCATGGGTAGTGCTCTATATATTGCATTAGATGACTTAAAATCAGTTATAGAAGATAAATGGAATACAGGCTCAGCAGATGCTGGTTATGTTCCTAGAGTAATTCCAATATGGGAAGAGAAAACATTAGGTTTTGGTAATTCAAGAGGAGCTACAATTCTGTTAAAACCAGAGGGTGAAGACATATCATACTTTAATTTATACGGAACTAATCACCTTCATGCAGTAACTATTGAATTAGATATAAGAACATATCTAAATATTGAAAATCATGAAGATACTGTTAATGAAATACAAAGAATAATAAAAGACCAAATACGAAGGTCTGATTTTGTAGATTTGAGGTTGACTGCTAGTGAATCATTAAGCCACCTCTACAGGAATATGTATAGACATATAATCACTATCAGATACAGAAAAATGGATCCATAGGCAATATTTAAATACTTATAGCGAGGAATGATATTATCATGGTAAGAACAGGTGCACATGGCTATATTCAATACGGATGGGAATCAACTTTTGGTTCTGCAACTAGTACATATGATAAGCCTTTTGGACTACAACAATCAGTAGGAGCAATCACATTAAACAACTCTAGAAAAGATATCAGAAAATTAAACCAAGTTGAAAGAGAAGCATTTGCTTACGGACAACAATCTGGAAGTGTTTCAGTAGACTTTATATTATCAAACCCTTGGCTATTCAAGGCATTATACGGAGCAGCAACAACATCTGGTTCTTCAGCACCATACACTCACACATATGCAGATGCACCAAAAACATGTACTTCATTCACAACTGAGGTTGGATTTGCAGGCGAGACAGAAAACATATCAAGAAAATTACTTGGATGTATATTATCAGGTTTTTCAATTAACACTGCTGTAGATGATTTAGTAAACGTTACAGCAGATGTAACATTTGGTTCTGAGGGAGATGCAACAACATCATTAGATTCTACCCCAGCAGCAGACGATATCAATTTTCCATACACATTTGCACATGGTTCATTAAAATGGTATAACGGTTCTGCATTAGCAACAGTAGCAGAAGTACAAAGTGTATCTACAACATTCACACAAAATGCAAACTTATTATACGCAGTTGGTTCTCATAAAGCAACTGCAACATACAGACAAGGATTTGATATTAATGGTACATTCCAAACATCATGGAAAGATAATAACATGTTACAACAGTTAATAGACCAAATTGATACTCCACCATCTTCAGAAATTCATTCTGGATCAAGTGCAGCATTAGAACTTAAATTTACAAATAGTGGATCAGGTGCAGCAGAGAAATCAATTACAATTACTCTACACGGTGTAACAATCGATACTCATACAGTAGATGGTATTGTTCCAGTAGATCCAGTCTTCGAAACAATAAACTTTGAAGCCAGAGGAGCAAGTGTAGTAGCAATAAACGGTACAGCTACAGCAAAATAGGAAAGCTTTATATTAGTCAATTATTTTTATTATTCTATGACAGTTGTTACATTCACTGTAAAAATTGATGGTAAACAAGAAAGTATAGAATATGAAGATGATATGCCATTCGGTGTGTTTGAAAAAATTATTAAAAAGACAGCAGATATAGATGAAGCAAAAAATAATTTATTAGAAAATGTACAAGATTATAGAAAAGAAATTATGATAAACGCTTTAAGAAAAGCTCCTTTCGAAATATCAGAACAAGGAATAAGTAAAGTCGGCTACAAAGTAGTCACCCAGATAGGAGATAAAATTCTGGAATCCTACCCTTTAGGGGAATATTTGAACAGGATGATGAAGCCTTTCAACGACTCAGCGAACGTGATGAGTTAATCTACGGTATATATCTTTTTTGTGCATCACAGTGGCATTGGGATAAAGAACAAGTAGATAAAACACCTTTCAAACATCTAAAAATGATGTTACAAATATATCAAAGAGAGAGTAAGAAAGCACAAGGTAAGGCACATATGCCTGTAGGAGACCAGCGTGTAAAAAGACCAAGAAAAAAGAGAAAGGGAAACTTAAATACAGGAAAGAATTAGTTATATATAATGTCAGCCGAAGATAGTAATAAAGATCCTGATGTACAGAAAATGCTAAAGGAACTAGATAACTTAGTAAGAATACAGAAAGATGTCTATAAGGTATTAGAGAAACAGTTAGGTTATATAGAAAAAGCAGACAGAGGTATGAGAAAGGTAGATAAAATACCTACAATTAAAGAAAGACAAAATAAAGGTCAATCAAGAAAAGATTTTGTAAACGATTTAAAAGCTATAGGTAGAGTGGAAAAAAGATTAGAAGCAATTCACAGTATAATAAAAACAGGCAAAGGTGGAATTAAAGAAAAGAAAGAAGGAACAGGTAGAAAGTCGGCTATACCTAATATAAAACATGGTGGTACTGGTCAAATGACTGGTCAATCATTCTACAAAGCAATGAAACAACAAGCAGCAAATATGAAACAACTTGTTACAGGTAACAGCCCCGGAGCAAAAAAATCAAAGAAAGATCAAGCTGGAGCAGTGGGAGATGCTATGAAAGGTATGATGAAGTTTGCAGTTGGTGGAAGTATTGTTGGTATGTTAGGTAAGAAATTATTTGATTCATCACCACTATTAAAAACAATGATGAGTTTATTAAACACATCAGTTATGTTAATACTAAGACCTATTGGTGATTTCTTTGGTGCAATGTTAAGACCTATTATGTTATTCTTCTTAAAGAATATAGCAATACCATGGTTTAAACAAGGTAAATCATTAATGGACTTTGGTGCTTCAACAGGTAAAAGAATATTAGGTTTCTTATTAAAACCAGTAGAAACAATATCTGCTGGTATATGGGCATCTTTTGGTGGTATATTTGATTGGATTACTGGTATATTATCAGAGGTAAAAATATTTGGAACACCTATATTTGGCAATGTACAAAACCCATTCGCTGCACAAGTTGCTGCTGGAAGAGCTTATGATGGAACACAAGATTGGCAATTAGACCAACTTATGAAATCAGGTAATGAAGATCTTATGCGAGCAGCAAGTGGAATGAAAAGATACATGGGTCAAGGTCACAAGTTAGATGATAAAGTAATTGAATATTTGATGAGTGGATTGGGTGGTGGAGTTGGTGGCACAGGTGGTGCTAATAGAATCACTGTTTTAGAAAAAGGAAAACTTGGTGAAGTTGGTACTCAATTAGATATGACTAAAGAGCAATCTGATATGTTTACAGAAATGAAAGATACTATAACAGCCATGGTTGCAGATGGTGATTTATCCAAACAAGAAACTGCTAAACTTGCAGAATTAATGAAAAGAGCTTCAGCTCATGGTATAACAGCAGTAACTGCATTAGAGTTTATGGGAAGCTTTATTCAAGAATCTGCTACACGATTGACAAGCCAATATCAAACATTTAAAAAATCACAAATGAATACATATAGTCATGTCTCAACAAATGTTGCAGCAACAGATGCAGCAATAAAATCAACTCAAGCAGTTGATATGTGGAACGCTGATGGTACATTTAAAGGTTCTACTTCTGATGCAACAAGTCTTAATGAAAGTTTTGCTGCAGCTATATCAAATGCTAATGCTAGTCACAAATCAAAAGTGGCAGAAATAACTGATAGAAGAATGAACCCATCAAGTGGTGTTTCTTATTATGATAGAATTCTAAATTCAGATGGTACTTTAAAATCTCATGGTGAAATTAAAGGAATACAAGATGCAATGGGAATACCAAACACAGCAGCAGAAATAACAAGATTAAATAATCAAGCAACAGCAGAAAACTCTGTAGTTGATTTCCTTGCTAACACATTGAATTTAGATAAATATAGACATGCATCTGCAACTGCACAGACTTCAGCAGAATCACAAGCAGCAGCAGATATATTATCAAAAGCATCAGGTCACTACGGAAAAACAGCATCAGATTATTATCAATATGGAGGTACTGATCCTAATTTAACTTGGAGAGATATTATGGGTATGGCTAATGGTGGTATAATTAATGAACCTATATTAGGTATTGGTAAAAGTGGTCAAGCTTATGCTTTTGGTGAAAGAGGAGCAGAAACAGTAACTCCCGGTGTTGGTGGTGGAGGTCAAACAAACTTCATTCTTAATCTTAACGTAGGTAATATAGGTAATAACGCTGATTATTCTGAATTAAGAGACTTAGTACAAAGATGGGTATTAGAAGCAAACTCAAGAAGAGGTATAATCTAGATGAAAGTTTATCTTAAAAGATATTTGGGAAGTAGTCTTCAATATCAATATGAAGCAAAAAACATTAAAACATTCTCACAAGCATTAACAGTTCCTGTTCAAACATTTGGATTACCAGAGAGTGCAGCCGTTGAAGCTATCCTAACAAAAGCTGAAGGTAATACATCAAAAATTACATTTGCTTGGATTATAAAAGATGAAACAACTTCACCAGCATTGGATTCAGGAGGTACTGCAATTAATGCATTCAGTAGAAATTCTGATAGTACTTCATGGGATCCAAGAACACCAGAAGGTGCTTATGTATTCCTAATAGAAATATTTGAAAAAATAGGTATTTCTACAAACGAAAAATATGAGTTCCAATTATATGATGATGATAATTCTAAATCTCTATTATCAAGATTTGGTATAATTAGTTCTATTAATATATCAAAAGGTGCACAAGATCCAGCAATTTATAATGCAAGTATAGAGTTTACTGTCGGTGAAGATGTGACGGTGACTTAGTTGGCTTATGTTAAATTAATACTTAATGGCACAACTGTAACCCCACTTAAATGTAGATTAACAAAAGAAGGTGACAGAGCAATTGATCAAATAAGAGTTGATATACCATACAATGAAAGTGTATCTACAAATCAAGATTTAATATGGTTACAAGATTACACATCATTAACAAGTTTAAAAGGTGTTTGGAATTTTCAAACATCAGTTAAAGATGAAAGTGGTAACAATAATCATGGAACTGCTACTAGTGTAACTTATGGTAATGATCAATGGGGTGGTAGAACAGGTGTATTTAATGGAACAGCATCAAAAGTAGAAATACCTGATTCAAATACTTTGGATTTTTCAGGAAAATTTGATATAATTACATGGGTTAAATGGACTGCTACAACATCCAATATGACAATATTATCAAAAAGAAGTAGTGGAAGTAATGGTTGGGCATTACAAGTTAATGCATCATCAGCAGGTGATGTAAAATTTTCTATAGGTTCATCAACAATAACAAGTTCTACAGCAGGCTATAATGATGAAGACTGGCATATGATAAGAGTTTTTAGAAACGCAAGTAATCTAATTACATTACAAATAGACAATGCTTCTAAAGGAACAGTTTCATCTACAACAAACTTAACAGATACTAATGTATTACGAATTGGAAGAGACCATACGAGTGATTTCTTTAATGGTAGTATATCAAGAGTAAGATTGTATAATGATAATATAGTTGATAGTGAAGCAAAGAAATTATATGAGAAAGCAAACCCTAGATCTGTTATGAAATTTGGTGGGAAGGTTACAAAGATTGCTGATAAAACAGTAAAGAAAGAAATTATTGCACAATCATTTGGTAAGGTATTACCAGATACAGAAGTAAGAGGAACTGTATATGATCTGAAATCACCAGAATTTATCCTAGAAGATTTAATTACAAATAATACAGAATTTGAATGGATAAGCCGTGGTGCTACTTCTAACTTAATTGTAACTAAATTCACTGCTGATGGTAAACTTTTAGATATTGTTAGAAACTTTGCAGTGTTAGTTAACAAGGTTTTCTATACAACTCCAAATAAACAATTTGTGTTTGAACCTGCTGAATTCAATCAGACATTTGAAAACAAAACACATGGAACTAATGCCAAAATATTAGAGAATGGTTATGATGATACAGAAATAATAAATGATTTAACTGTTCTAGGTGAGAACCTTAGATATCATACAGTAGAAACCTTCTCAGGTCAAAGTAATGTTAGTGCTTTAACTTTGAATAACGGAGCAGTGTCAATAAAAGTTACAGATGATGGAACTGAATTAACACCTGAAGTTCATTTTAGTCTTGATAGTGTTGGTAAAACAATTAATTTTACAACTCCTGTGAGTGGAAGTATTGTAGCAGATTATGAATATGAGAAACCATTATTTATTAGAGGTACAAAACAATCAAGTATAGATACATATGGTATTCATGCAAAGAGAATGACAATGCCTTGGATAGCAAATAGAGCTGATGGAGTTAGGTTTGTACAGGGCTATTTACAAAAGTATAAAGATATTGTTAGAAAGATAAAAATAGAGTTAGGAGAACATGATAATTTCTTAAATGAGAATGATTTAATATACGTAACAAATTCACTTCTTAGTTTAACAGATTCACCATTCGTAATAAAATCAATAGATTGGACATACCCTGAATATAATACAACAATAAATATTGGTGAGTATGCATTTGATTATCTTGAATATGATAAACAGATAGTAGAAAAACTACATAATGTAGAAAGTGCTATAACCACAATTAAAGAAATCAGAGATTATGAATCTCCAGAATTAATAGTAACTATGAGTGCAACGGGTGGTAATGTTGAAGGTCATAAATATACCGAAACCTTAAATATGTCTGACTCAACCAATATATATGATAAGAGTAGAGCAACATGGGGAAGTTCTAAATATGGTTCTAGAACAACACAAGATGTATATGGAAGTGGAGCATAATGACTAAGACAGATTTAAATTACATAGGAAAAGTAAGACTTCGTGTATGGGAAAAATCAGACGGAGAAGAAAAACTTATTCGTGATACAGTAACAAATAACCTTCTAATGACCACAGGTAAAGAATCTATGTTAAAACAACTTGCTAAAATCACTGGTGGAGGTCAATTTGAATATATAGGGGTTGGTGATTCAACAACTGCAGCATCTGCAAGTCAAGTTGATTTACAGGCTTCAAGTAATAAAGTTTGGAAAGCAATAGCATCTGATGATAGAGTTTATGTTACAGGTACTGTATATGTATCAACAGATTTTGGTTATTCAGAAGCTAATTTTACATGGAATGAGATAGCATTAAGAGATGATAATTCATCACCTTTAATGATAGCAAGGCTAATTGATAGTAGTCCATTAGTAAAAACAACATCTAAAAGAGCAATTGTTGAATGGCAGATTACGGTGAGTTAAATGGCAAAACTCTTAATACCGAGATCAGATTCAATATCTGCTAAAGTTATAGAGCCTTCTGATTTTGAGAAATTATTCTCACATATGGCTGATTATGTAAAAAGTGGATATGCATTATCTGCTGGTACAGGATTAGCAGTAAATATAGCATCTGGTGAAGCAAGATTAAAAGGGTTAAGTTGTCAAAGCACTGCCACAGAATCAGTATCTAGTTTATCAGCAAACGCTACAAATTATATTTACATAACATTAGATAGAGATAGTAATAGTGAAGCAGAAGGTTTCAGTTTTACAAAAAATACAAGTGGAAGTTTAGCAGCCGATTCATTATTTATAGGTAAGGCAGTAACAAATGGTAGTGCAGTTACAAGTACTGATAGTTATTCAGGAGTTTCAAACGATCATGGATTTAATGACTCTCATATATTTGGCTCTGGTGCAGATGGTGATGTAACACTTTCAAGTAATACAACTTTAACAGGTGTAAAATACTATAATTCATTAGTAATTAACTCTGGTATCACATTAGATGCATCTGCTTCTCCTTTAGTTATTTACTGTAAAGGAAGAGTTACTGTAAATGGAACTATATCAATGAATTCAAAAGGAAGTGCAATTAACACTGTTGCTGTAAACATGGCAACAGGTGGTGGTGGAGCTGGGGGTACTGGTAACACTGGTGGTAATGGTACATATACTCCTTGGGGAGGTGGTGCACCTTACGGAGCCCCAAATGGTCAACCGGGTCAAGCAGGTCAAGCAGGTCAGCCGGGTGGTGGAGACGATTCATCTATATCAACTAACGTTAAACATATTGTTAAATACATTACAAATGAAACCAACTATATAGGAGCTGGTGGAGGAAATGGAGGTGCTGGTGGTGCAGGTGGTAATGGTGCTACTGATACAGGTTCTGGAAATTGTGGAAGTTCTCCGGGAGGTTCTGGTGGTAATGGTGGTAACGGTGGTAAAGGTGGAGGTATGGTTGCTATAATTGCAAAAGATATTTTAGTAAACTCAGGTGGATCTATTACATGTCATGGAGAAAATGGTGTTGCTGGTAGTTCTGGTCAACCTGCTTCTCCCGGATGTGGTCAAATTTGGGGTGGTACTGGTGGAACTGGAGCCGGTGGTGGTGGTGGAGCTGGTGGATATATCTACTTAGCATATGTCACATACACCAATAATGGCACTGTTACAGTCACAAAAGGAAGTGGAGCTGGAAGCCCAACAGGTGCTAATGGTAATGACGGTATAATTTTCACTGATGCTTTATAATCAGAAATCTTTAAATACTCATTATTACTTACAGTTATTAGTATGATTGGACTCTTTGAATCAAAAACACCAAAGACAAACTGGATAAACCCAGACCTTAACATCTGTATTGTAAGAACAAGTGCAGATGGAGAGAAGAGTTGGATATATGGTGAAAACATTGTTACAAACGATGGAGATCTATTTTATGCACAACAAGCAGTAGGTGAAACACCAACTAGCGACTTTGATGGTTCAAGTGGAAGAATGGAACTAAGAACAGGTTCTGCAACTCCAGCAAAAGGAGACACATATAATGAAGTAGCAACACCAGTCACAGCTTCAAGAAAAGCAATTGATTCTAATTATCCTAAAACTAATGATGGTGACTCTGATAACACTGGAGCAGGTACAGACATTGTAACTTGGAGAACCAGTTGGACAACATCAGACTTTAGTGCAAACGCAATTATCGGTGGATGTATTCACGTAGGTGCAGCAAGCCCAGCATCTGGTACAAAATTATTATCTCATTTCAGTATCACATCTTTTAACAAAACATCTTCAGACACTCTGAAAATTTTCGTAAACCATACATTCACAGGAGTATAGCCACATGGCTAAGCCTACAATGAAAGGTATATTTAGATTACTAGAAAGACTTAATCACACACCTCAAGAAGGATTAAACGACAAAGTAAGAACTCATGAAAAAGTGGTGGTAAAGCTTGGCTAGAAAAGCATTATACAAACACGCAACACAAGTAGATACAACTGCTTACCCAGATGATGGGTCAAGTCCGGTGGGTAGTAATGAATGGAATGCTGATCCAGATTCACAAGGTATGCTGGGATTTACTCCAGCAAATGCCACACGTACTATATCTAGTGGTGTGTTAACAGTAACTGATACAGTAACAGTAGCAGCAGCAGAATCAGGAACATCAGATGATTTAGACAAATTAGCAATTACAAACACAAGTCAATATGATTTAATATACTTATTTGCAGATACAGGTGACACTATCACATTAAAGAATACTTCAAGTCCATCAGCAGATGGTCAGATTAAAACAGTATCAGATGCAGACGAAACCCTATCAGTTACAAGTCCTAAAATATTAATTAGAAAAGGTAACTATTGGTATGGTTATGGAGGAGGGGTTGTTAATGCAGTAAATGATATAGCAAATGTAAATATCACATCAATAGCAGATAATGATTTATTAGCATATGATAGTTCTAGTTCAAAATGGATTAATCAAAGTACTTCAGAAGCAGGTATAATTACAGGAGCCAGTACAACCACATTTACTAATAAAACAATAGATGCAGATGCAACAGGTAACTCAGTCACAAATATTGAGGATGCTAATATAAAGGCATCAGCAGCAATAGATGCAACTAAAATTGCAGATGGATCTGTCACAAGTGCAGAATTTCAATATATCAATACTTTATCTTCTAATGCACAGACACAAATAGATACAAAAATAACAACAAGTAGTACAGATACATTAACTAATAAAACCATAGATGCAGATGCAACAGGTAACTCAATTACAAATCTAGCAGTAGCTGATTTTGCAGCAGCAGCAGTAGTAATTGAATCAGAAGGAATAGGTTCTAATGATAATGATACTACATTACCTACATCAGCAGCAGTCAAAGATTATGTTGATACTCAAGTAGCTACAGAAGATACTATCACAGAATTAAATGATACAACAATCACATCTATTAGTGATAATGAAATTTTACAATATAACAATTCATCTAGTGTCTGGGAGAATCAAACATTAACAGAAGCTGGAATTGCAACTATAGCTGGTTCTGAAACTTTAACTAATAAAACTTTAACAAGTCCTACACTAGGTGCAGGTTATTTAGATTTAACACGAATGACTGCCCCTGCCAACCCATCAGCAAACGATGGAAGAGTCTATGCTAAAACAATAGATTCCGACAATGATGGTTTATTTATTAAAATAAAGAAGGGTGGCTCCTTCGTGGAAGTGCAAATCGCATGACCATAGTTTACCTTGCAGGTAATAGATTAACTGGTGTGTCGGGAGATACTAAACCAACAAACGTTCCAGCAAATTCTATATTTGTTGAAACAGATACTAAATCACAATATCTTTTTGATGGTTCTTCTACATGGAATAGTTTAGGATCAAGTGGTGGAACAAATACTATATTCGGTAGAGGTGTAGATGGTGATGTAACAATAGCATCTAACACAACTTTAACAGAAGATAAATTTTATGATAATCTAACAGTTAACTCTGGTGTCACATTAGATTCAAGTGCAAGTGCATTAGTTATTCATTGTAAAACAAAATGTACAGTTAATGGTACTATATCTATGAATGCAAAAGGAACTGCTTCATCAGATGCAACTAATATTATTTCAACTATTGCTGGAAATCCAAGATTCCAAAACGATTGTTCTTCAACAACTGGTTGGAGCTTTGGTGATTCAAGTAATAATAATGTAACAGGTGGTGTTTTAGCTTACAATATAAAAAGAGACGGTAGTGATGATGTAGCTACATTAGATTTTGGTGCAAATGTATCTAATGAAAAATTCTTACTAAGATTCAAAAGAACAATTACAGCCCAATCACATTCTAGTGGTTCAAACATTATTGCTTTTGTAGGATTATCAAACAATACTAATGGTGCAGCAGATAACCAAGACTTTATAGGATTTAATTTTGCTTCAAATGATAATGATGGTTGTACGTATAAAGAAAACGCTGCATTAACTGCTGGTGCAATTTCAGGTACAGATGATGAAAAATTATCATCAGGCACAAAATATTATGAGATTAAACGTACTTCAGCAACAAGTGTAACTCTTACAATATATGATGATGATGCTTATAGTACAATACATCACACACAAACAGAATCTAGTTTACCTTCTGGTGTTGATAGTTTAAGATATTTCAAACTTGCAAACTTTGAGTCTGGTTCAGGAAGTGGAAGTGTAACAGGTTCATTTGATGATATTAAACTCTGGGATGGAACAACAACACCTAATGGAGTTGCTGGTTCTGGAGGTAACGGTGCTAATGGTAACGGTGGTAACTCTCAACCATGGGGTAATAACAGTGGTCAAGGAGGTCAACCGGGTAGTGCTGGAAATGCTGGTGGTGGTAATGCTAGTTCAGCATCACAAGCTACAAATATGTCAGTTAAATATTTAGCAGAAAGTGCAGGTGACGGTAATCCTATTTCATATATTGGAGCAGGTGGTGGCTCTGGTGGCACTGGTGGTAATGGTGGTAACGGTGGATATGCACCGGGATGTGGTACTTCACAAGGAGGTTCTGGTGGCTCAGGTGGAGCTGGTGGAAAAGGTGGAGGAACAATTGTAATTATGGCTAAAGAGATAGAAGTTGCATCAGGTGGTTCAATTACTGCCAACGGTGAAGCCGGAAACTCCGGTTCTTCAGGTAATCCCGGATCACCTGTTTGTGGTGCTGTATGGGGTGGTACTGGTGGTTCTGGTGGCTCTGGTGGTGGTGGAAACGGAGGTGTTGTATATATAGTATATAAAACTTACACTAATAATGGAACTGTTGCTTGTACAGCAGGTGCAGGTGGTGGTTCAGGTTCAAGTGCTGGAGGAGCTGGAGTTGCAGGTGTAGTTGCAGCTGAAGATCTTGGATGACTTTACAATATTTATCAGGTGGTAGATTATCAGGAGTATCAGGAGATACTAAACCAACAGATGTTCAAACTAATACAATATTTATAGAAACCGACACACAAGCACAATATCTTTTTGATGGTTCTTCATGGAACACATTAGGTGCTGCCGGAGGAACAAACACCGTTTTTGGAAGAGGTACTGATGGTGATGTGACAATATCTTCTAACACAACTTTAACAGAACCAAAATTTTATGATGATTTAACAATAAACTCTGGTGTCACATTAGATTCTAGTGAATCACCAATGTTAATACATTGTAAAGGTACATGTACAATTAATGGTACTGTATCAATGACTGGTAAAGGTTCTGCTGCCGGAGTAGATGGTAAAAATATGTTAAAAGATTCCGGTGGAAAAGGAGGTAGTGGTTCTAGTGGTGGAAATGGTAACTATGATCCATGGGGTGGTGGATCTTCATATGGAGCACCATCTGGTCAATCGGGTCAGCCGGGTAGTGCTGGAAGTTCAGGTGGTAGTGGAGGTAATGCTTTTACAGTCACAGATGATTTATCAACTGACAAAGGATGGGTTACATCTAATAGTAGTGACTTTGAATATAATTCATCCAATGATAGTATTGATCTTAAGACTTTAAGAAGAAATACAACCAACCAACAAATTTACATAGATTTACAAGATGGAGATTATTTAGGAAGTGGTAATAATTTAGATGATAGTACATTTACTGTGAGACTAGGAAAGATTGTATGGAATACTGTTCCATCAGGTGGTGGAGTGACAGCAAATATTATGCTTAGTAAGAGTTTACAAGACAGTGGAACTAATCAATATTCAATTAACTTACAACAGATTCTCAACTCATCAGAACCAATAACAAGATTAAGAGCAAACTCAAACACAAATAATGAGGGAAACTCAACACACGTTCAATCTTTCAGTTCAACATATACTCCAAATACATCAAACACATACAGATGGGAAATAGTTAGAGATGGAAACAATTTTACTGCTAATGTATACGCAGAAAATGATACTTCATATGGAACTGTTTTAGAATCAAAAACTGTCACAGCAAGTGGCATAACAGATTTAAGATATATTTTAATAACAAATGATTCAGAACAAACTAATTCTACTACTGCTGATATGGAAATATTTGGAGATATTTATATTAGTAATGGTTCTGCAATAACACCATCAACTGCAACAGGTGGTTCTATGAAATATGCTATTGATACATCAACTAGAAAATTCCCTCCAACATACTCAAATAAAGTATTTGAATATGGAACTGGTCAAGTACCAGCAGGTGCTAATGCTAGTGTTAATGTTTCTCCAGACGGAACTAAATTATATTTATCTAGTAATTCTGCAAGTGATTCACAAAAAGGATATCAATATACATTAAGTACAGCTTATGATATATCTACTGCTTCTTATGCAAGTAAAAGTTTCCAATTTGGTTCACAGTCAGCAGATACAAGAGGATTAAAATGGAGAAATAATGGAACATATTGTTACAAAATTTCAGACCAAACAGGTAATAAAGCATTCTATAGATATACAGCTTCAACTGCATATGATATATCAACATTAGGAAGTGATCAAAATTATGGCTACAGTAGTGTTCAAACAGGTGGAAAAGATCTTGAGTTAAGTGAAGACGGCACAAAGATGTATGGTTTAGCTGATAATGCTACAATATATCAATACACATTATCAACAGCATGGCAAGTAAGTAGTGGTGTTTCATCTGCAAGTAAATCATTCAGTTGTCAATCACAAGATAACGCACCAAGAAGCTTTGAGATAACTGATAGTGGAACTAAACTAAGATATCTAGGTTCACAGAATGATAAAATATACACTTACACATTAAGTACAGCTTGGGATATTTCAACAGCAAGTCATGATGATACAGATGTATCAGTAAATTCGACAGTAGGTTCTGATGTTTATGGACTTTCTTGTTTACCAAGATCAAAACCAGAAAGATTTTATGTTGGAGGAACTAGTAGTCCATACAAAGTATATGAATTTAGAAATGCAATGAAAGGAACAGAATTTATAGGTGCCGGAGGTGGTGCAGGTGGTTCAGGAGGAAAAGGTGGAAACGGTGGTTGTGATGGTGGTTCTGGAAACTGTGGTTGTTCTCCGGGTGGTAACGGTGGCTCAGGTGGAGCTGGTGGAAAAGGAGGAGGTATGATTGTTATAATGGCTAAGAAAATTATAGTTGCATCAGGAGCATCTATAATATCAAATGGTGATGCAGGTACTACAGGCAGTTCTGGTCAACCTGCTAATCCCGGATGTGGTTCTGTTTGGGGAGGTTCAGGAGGAACTGGTGGCTCTGGTGGTGGAGGTAACGGAGGATATATTTACTTAGTTACTAAAGATTACACAAACAATGGAACAGTAGCTTGTGCTGGTGGTGCAGGTGGAGGTTCAGGTGGTTCTGCTGGAAGTGCTGGAAACACTGGTATAGTATTACAAGAAACACTTTAGAATCATTTATAAAGGAGACACATTCTCAAAATATATGAATAATATTGAAGTTTTTCGTGATCCGTTTATAATAAAAATTAATAATTGTTTTGGAAATAAAACTGAAAGAAGTATATTTAAAGAAGCATTAGAGAACAGACATAATTTTAATTCTGCAACCATAAATAATAATGGTGAAGGAGTAATAGATGAAGGTATAAGAAAAAACTTATCATGTTATTATGATGAAGTTTATTCTCAAGATAGAACAAAATCAATATTGTTAGAGTCTATTATGGAATTATTTAGAAGTAGTATATTCAGAAATATTATGTCATCATCACAACTACCTTTTTGTGATTTCTATAAGACAAACCATCATGAAACACAAGTTAGTAGATATGGAGATGAAAGTGATTTTTATAGATGGCATGTAGATAGTTTAGATGCAGGTATTAGAAAAATGACATTTGTATATTATTTCGGAGACACAGATTATGAGGGGGGTGAAATAAAGTTTAGTACATCTCCAATATCAGATGGTCAACTTATTGAAAAAGATAATAAAACACACACATTTAAACCAGAAACAGACACTGGATTTATATTTGCTGCTAATGTAGCACATACTGTATTACCTACAAAATCTTCAATTGATTTTGAGAAAGGAAGATTTTCTGTTAATTGTTGGATAGGTGAAGCTTAATGGATTTAGGTAGATTACAAAAAACAAAACAGTTTAATGATCTAGGATATGTTGTGATAAAAAATCTAATTAATAATCCTGAACATTACTATAAAAGATTAAAAACTATAGAGCCTAATAGGAAGGATGATTGGTTTCCTGAAGTACCATCATTTTCAAATGATGATGTTATAATATCACTACATAGTGAAGTAGAAGAAAAACTAGAAGAGTTATTAAATATGGAATTAGAAAGAACATATAATTATTGTAGAATTTATAATAAGAATGATAAGTTACGTTTGCATAAAGACCGTGCTGCATGTGAAATAAGTGTTACACTAGCACTTGACTATAAAGGAGATAAACCTTGGGATATATGGTTAGCTGATTATGATGAAGAAGTACATGCTGTATCATTAGAACCCGGTGATGCTTTATTATATAGAGGAACTGATCTTTTACATTGGAGAGATTCTAATCCAAATGAAGAAAGTACACAAGCATTCCTACATTATGTTAATGCTAAAGGTCAATATTCTATGTATGCTGGTGATTTTAACCATGAAAAATTCATAGAAAAACCATATAAAGTAAATAATAATAAGTTCAAGGATCCGATTAAGATGTTAGGCGTGGTTTTTGACGGTAGTAGAGAGAAGGTTTATGATGATGTTGACTGTACTAAGAGTGATATAACTCTTAATGATAAGGAGAAGGAAGCAGTACGAATGATGGGCTGTAATATTTAAATATTAAACATAAGTACAGTCCTTATTGGCAAAAGTAAAAAATCTATTTCAGACTAATATAACACAGGATAATGTATTTCAACATAGGTGGGGAGAATATCCATTTCAAAAAAGTGTTTTTCAAGGCATAAATAGAACATTCAAAGTATTTCAAAGTAACGTATTTCAGGAAAATTCGTTTAACGGTACATTATACACGATTAGTGGAACGTTTGATGTATCACCTACTATTATAAAATTCATTAACGAAACAGTTAGAACAACAGAAACTTCAACAAGATTAAAAACTGTTCTACTAGCTGTAAATGAAGCAATGAATTGTTCAGAAGATGCAAGCAGAGTCTCTGCTATATTCAGATGGATTAACGAAACTGAAAACACAAGTGAAGACTTTGATTATTTACGAGGTAGGATATATCATGTAAATGAAAACCAACAAGTAGCAGAAGATTTAAAGCGTTTAGAAAGTCTAGTAAGAACATTAAATGAACAAGAAAGTATAGAAGATCTTGACGTACGGACAAGATTTTTGGTAAGGTTATTTGCTGAAACTGTAGAAGCATCAGAAGCAAGTGCACATATAAGAGGAATGAATAAGTATGTCAATGAAATAATTCAGAAATCTGAAAACATTTCAAGACTTAAAGATATGTCTAGATATGTAAATGAAACAGAAAATATAAGTGAATTGATTGCAAGACTCCGTGGAGTTACTAGAATTAGTAATGATACAGTTAGATTAACTGAGGTTGCTAGTAGATTACAGGAACTTAAAAGATATGTTTCTGATGTATTACAGCTATCAGAAGCACACATAACTTCAAGGGTACTGGTAAGACTATTAAACGAAACATTACAAATATCTGCATTAGCTTCAAGGTTAAGAGGTAGATTTAGATACGCTAATGAAACTTTACAACTGGCTGAAGCTACAGCAACTGTTAGAGATTTAATAAGATTATTGAATGAAAGTATACAGTTATCAGATGCTCGTTTACCAGCAAGAGTTATGGTTAGAGTGATATCTGAAACACTTAGAATTACAGAATTAGTACAAGTTGGAATTCAATATGTTGTTCGTATCAATGAAGCATTAGAAATGGCAGAAGCTAAACTAAAATTCTTAGGACAGGCTTTAGTTGTTAATGAAGCATTAAACCTAACAGACCTAAGATCATCGTATAGAACTTTAGTTAGAAAAATAAATGAAACATTACAACTATCTGAAACAACCCATAATGTAAGAGATTTGGTTAGAATGTTCAATGAAACATTACAGTTAGTAGAATCACAATTAACAGTAAGAAGTTTAGTTAGAGTATTAACTTCAACTGTTCAAACATCAGAGGTATTCAATAGATTACAAAACATGTCTAGATATGTGAATGAAACAGAGAATGTATCAGAATCAAAATTAACAGTAAGAAGTCTAGTAAGAATATTAAATGAGGTATTACAAGTACAAGACTTAAGAGCATCATATAGAGAATTAGTAAGAATATTAAATGAAACAATGAATATATCTTTCATAATAAACAGACTTGGTACAGGATTAAAACCTATTAATGAGACATTACAAGTATCTGAAACCAAATTAACAGTAAGAGATTTGGTTAGAATACTATCTGAAACAATGAATGTTGAAGATTTGAATGGTAAATACAGAAACCTAGTTAGACTATTTAATGAAACATTGCAAGTATCTGAAAGTGTAACAAGATTAAGAACTGTAGTTAGATATGTTAATGAAGTAGTTCAAATATCTGAATTAATAAAGGCTCCAAGAGATCTAGTATTAATTATTAATTCTGGAATAAGTATTGCAGAATCCACATTATCAAAAATGAGACAAAGTGTTGTGATTGCTGGTAAAAGAAGAGTAGCAAGAGCATTTGGTAGAAGTAAAGTAGCAAGAATATTTAAAAGGAATAAGACTTTAAGAGGAGCAGGTAACTAGAATGAGTATTGATATGACACCAAGAGCAATAGAATATAAAGTCAAAGCCGGAAGTAGGGCTACCCTACAATTGACTATATCAGATTCTACAGGAAGTGCAAAGAATCTATCTGATGATGTAACATATGCTACAGGTAAATGGAAGGTTTGGAAGACAGATGGAACACTATTAATAAATGGTAATATCACTTTTGATAATAGATCTAACGGTCAAATTAGTTATGCTTTAAGTGCGACCGATGCAACTAATACCAAAGCTGGTAGATGGGAAGGAGAGGTAGAACTCCTAGATGCAAACGGTGCTATTTCAGAACAAACAGAATCTTTTTCTTTTAGTATTGAGGAGAGTTATTAGAATGACAGATATAAAAATAGTAACATCAGGTGTTTGTGAGAAATGTAATAAGAAATTTTCTCATGATGATCAAGGAAACACCAGTTGTGATTGTCCAAAAGATATAGGCTAAACCTTTATATTAGGTGACTATTTATGACCAATAATGTTAAAGATAGAAGACATTAATAATGCAATATATTTTGAGTTCCGTAGAGCCCAAATGGAAGCTATGGAGACAGAAAGACTTGGTACAATACACGTTTCTGATGTTATTAAACCATGTATGAGAAATGTTATCTATAAAAAAATACTACCAGATATAGGCATGGACACAGAGAATACAAAATCATTGTATTTTGGTCAAGCTGTACACAGTAATTCACAATTAGCAACAGATGAAAATCATGAAAAATTTTTAGCTTGGGATTGGGTGGAAGATAAACCACTTACATATGAAGAAGCTAAAGCTATACCAGATGATGATCCAAAACACTTAGATATTATATATGGAAGTATAGATGATCTAATGAAAGTAGAGGATAAATGGATTATATGTGATAAGAAAACAACCGGTTCTATAGGTTATTTTTCTAAAGCATCATCTAAACCAAGTGATTCACATAAAGATCAGATAAATAGATATAGAGTATTATTACACAAATGCTATGGTATAGATGCCACATTTGGATGTGTAATATACATAAGTAATAAAATAGAAAAAGAGGTTAGAGATAAACCAGTGGCTTTAACATTTAAATTAGCATCTTATGAAGAAACTGTGGAAGATATGAAACAAAAGGCTTCTATTATTAAAGAATCATTACTAGATAAAAAACTACCTGAAAGAACAAAATGCTTTTTGTGTGATGGTATGTGTCCATACGCTAGTAAATGTTTCACAGATAATAGGAAGTATTATAATGAGGACTGAAGAACAAATAAGACATTTAATTCTAGTACAGAAAGAACTATTATTACATGAAGACACAGATGTTAGAGAAATACCTATTAAATTTATTAAGTTACAAGATGAAGAAAGAAGAGGTATTATTAGAGCATTAAGATGGGTTACAGATGCCGATGAAGATATACTTTAATGCTAATAATAAAGCTCATTTAGAAGCATTAGAATCATGTGGTATAAAAAATGTTATGTTATCACACAGATACTCATATGCTAATATCAAAAAATTTCAAGATTTTGATTCAATATTCGTTGTAGCAGGTACAAAAGGTGACCCTGATAAATATCATAGTTGGTTGAAAAACAATAAAGAACTATATAGTTATGCTACACAATTCGATGTCTTTTATAATATGGAGGAAACTCTTAAGTATTGGAAACAAGAACAAGAGCTAGGTATTGATTGGACATTACCTGTGTTACAGGGTAATTATCTACATCATCTAAGTCAATTAAGATTACCTACAGACTCTTATGTTTGTCTTGGTGAAATAAAAGGAAAACTTGAAACAGAAGACCAGATGAGAAAACTACCAATGAATCTAAAATACCACGGTTTAGCTAAAGGTAGATACATAGAACAAAGAATCTTTGAAAGCCTTGATACTAGTGGATGGATGTCTGCTGCAATGGCTAAAAAAACTGAGGTGTGGAATAATAACTCAACTGTGTCTATGTTTTTTGGTGAAAAAGGTAGGGGTATGGTACCACAATTACGTCATTGGTGTGAAGTATACAAGGAAAATCTTGAGAAATGTAACATAACTGTAGATGATATAATATCAGGTGACTATTATGCTTTGATGAAAGCACCTATTGCACTACTTTTTATGCCAATGTGTAAATCATACAGCATTTATTCGGAAAACTTTATTAACTAATATATAACAATTAACGTATGGCAGATGATATCTTTAAGATTAAGAAGCTTGATGGAACATATATTGCTAGTGAAGATAAGAGGAAAACACTCTCTAAATTCAATGCTGCAAAACATTTTAAGACGGCAAATATCCCTGCTCTCTGTGACCAATGTGTGTATAGATCAATCGAAACAGGTGGTAATGGTAAATGTCCTAAATATGAAAAAGGAGCTGCATGTATTATTAGAGATGATTTTGTTAAATTTATCAATGAAATAGATACTAGGAAACCTGATGATTTGAAAGCCATGATGGATATGATTGCAAAACTATCTTTTGAAAATGTACTTATGGCATTAACACAATCAAAGTTAGATGGTAATATACCAGATAGAAATACAAAGTCTGAAATTAATACTTTATTAAATGTGGTTAAATCTATTAATGATTTGAACTCAAAAATAGTAGTAACCGAGAAAGCAGAATATAATAAAGAAGGAGATATCGCTAACATCTTTAGACAAATCAAAGCACAAAAAAGTGGTGGTGATTAAATGAGTGATTGTCCACATCCAAATTTCTTCTTTAGAGAATTCAAATTCTATTGTAGAATATGTGGTGAAGAGGTTAAAGATGAGTGATTGGGGATCAGGTAATTACCCTATAGAATCATGCCCTAAGTGTAAAAAGAAGGCTGGTTATACATGGACATGGGGTAAAAATGATGGTCATAGTAAAGGTTATTCTACATGTAAGGGGTGTAAAGCAAAGTTTTGAATGAAGTATATAATATACGACACTGTATATGGTGTGGTAAGAAGGGGTTTAAAGACTCCCAAGAGGTTATAGAACATATAAAAGCAACTCATACGAGGGCTGTCTAATGATAATATATGAACCACACCAAACGTTAGAAGTTAACACACCAAAAGGTAAAGGAAGAATATGGCTAGTCACTGATTATGGCTCTGAGATAGAGAAAATATTCACAGTTATACTTAATGAGACTGGTGAGATATGGGAATTTGGCAATCAGCATGTGAAAGCAACACAAAATAAAACTATGGGTAGAGGTAATTTTAATGGCTAGAACTAAAGATGTAGATGTACATCAAAGAGAAGATTTTGTTAAAACCGTGGCAGAATGTGTAACAGATGCTTCTAAATTTTCAGAGATATTCTTAAATCATAAGTTATTTGAGTACAATCAAAAATATGTTAACTGTCAAGACAGGTTTATAGTATATAGATCGGGTAGACAGGTAGGTAAAACAATGTCAACTGCTGTTAAAACAGTACATTTTGCTCTGTTTGCACCACTATTATTAAAAACTGTAAAGGAAGAATGTACTATAGTTATTGCAGCACCTACACAAAATCAGGCTACAATTATGTTTGATAGAATAAGAAGTTTAATAATTAATAATGATTTTCTAAAAGGATATATTGTTAGAAATACACAAACAGAAATGTGGGTTAAATATTTAGACAACACTGGCATGACAAGAATTGTAACTAGAGCAACAGGTGAAACTGGTGTTTCATTGAGAGGTTATTCTCCACACGTAATAATAGCTGACGAATGTTCTTTCATTAAAACTGAGATACTTAGAGCATTCTTACCTTCTGGTATGGCAACTCAAGCAAGAGTGTGGTTAACATCTACACCGTTCAGTAAATCTGGATATTTCTTTGAAGCATGTCAAAATGCAAAACCAAAAAATCCTGAAGGTATGTGGACAGAGTTTCATGTAAAGTCAACTGAAAACCCACTGGTACAAGAAGACCCAACGTTCATAGAAGAAATTAAAAAATTAACTAGAGAAGAATATGTACAAGAAGTAGAAGGTGAGTTCCTAGATATTGGTGATGCATTAATTCCTAACTCACTTATACAAGATGCTGTTAATGATAAACATCCTAAAGGAAGAGTTAGATATTTCATGGGTGTTGATGTTGCACGTACTGGAAGAGACGAAACTGTATTTACAATATGTGGTGTTGATGATAATGATCATGTGTTTGTAGAACATGTAGAAGCAGAATCACAATCTAATGTGGTAGATGTATGTGGAAGAATGGGAGAATTTTGTAGAGACTATAAAGTGGAAACAGTATATGTGGATGAAACTGGATTAGGTGGTGGTCTAATTGACCTTTCTAGAGAGCGTGGTTTACCTGCACGAGGTGTTATGTTTACCCTACAAGAAAAGGCTGAAATGTATAAGAATCTAAGATTACTATTTGAAAACAAAAGAATATCATTAAAAGATGTTAATAAACTAGTATACCAATTATCATATTTAAGAAGAGAATATACTGAAACTGGTATAATGAAGATTAAATCAGATGAGCATGATGACTATCCTGATAGTCTAGTTTTAGCGTGTAGAGCCGTTCAAGGTGGAGATGGATGGTTTTCTTTAGACGTGGGAGAGGGTCTAAAAAAAGCTTTGTTTGGTTAAACTTTAAATATTAAATACATTACTGATATATATGGTTGAAGAGAAAACAAAACCATGGAGACATCCATCTATAGCAAACCCTGCTACCGGAGAATCTGGTAAATGGCAAACTGTTGGTGGTCGAAGTATCTTTATGCCAGCAGGCAACATGGATCCAGATGAAGTAGGACATCAAGAACTGTCAAGATGGTCTAATCCTAAGCCAACATTCAGAGCAGAAGATGAACCATTAGAAAACCCTAACGAAGATGTAAACAAAGACCCTGAAGAAGAAGAAGTAGAGAAAGATGGTAATGGTTACGGTGACTTAGGTGCAGCATTTAATCCTTCGGAACCTAATGAGGAAGTTGAGGGTGAAACTTATATAGGGCGACCTGCAAAAAAGAGTAATAGAATGACCGACTTAAACAAAATCACGGAAACAAGAATCGGAGATGAAATACATTACTTAGAAAACGGTGTCGATAAAGGCAGAGGCATTGTTGTATCAATGGGTGGTTCTTATGTAACAATAGCTAAAGAGAATGGTAAACTATATGATATTCATATAAACGATACATTTTTTATTAAAGATATTATAGTAAATAAGACATGGGATTCTATGGATTATGAAGAACGAGAAAGAGTTTTAAGTTCAGCAAGAGTACCTTCACCTAGATTCATATCAAAATCATGGAGAGAAATGCCACAAGAACTAAAAGATGCATTAACAAAAGAAGGATTCACATATGAACAAGGAGAAACAAAAGATGAAGAAACACAAGACCATGAAAGAACAGGCAACTTCCAAGATAAATCTGATGTAGAACCAGAAAACGCATTAGGTAATGTAGGCAACAGACCTGACTTAGGTATATCAGGTAACGTATCAAGACAAGTAGATGCACCTGAAGATTATGAAGGACAATCACATGACAATAAAGATGAAGAATTTAAACACGAAGAATTAAAACCAGAGACAAAGGATGTAGGCTCAACCTCAAGTGGTAGTGCAACAACAGCAACTCAAGGAGCAGCAAACTTTGTATATTCTGATGTAAAACCATACAAAACAAAGAAGTTTAGTGAAGTCAATGTTAATACATGGGGCTTAAGATACACTAAAGAAGAAGAAAAAGAAGAGTAAACCTTTAAATACATTAAAAGCAATACATTTTTATATGAGACGAGATGAACCCAAACATTGTATAGAGTGTAATGCTACACTACCTTGGAGATATAAAGGTAGACAAAGGATTTATTGTAGTAATGAGTGTAGAAAACTTTATACCTCTAAGAATCCAAAGCCAACCAGTGATTAAAATCTACGTGGATGGTGGAACAAGAGGTTCAAGAATATGTCTTGTTGATACTAATAAAGACCTAACTGTTATCAAGACAAGAGCTGGAGATTTAACAAACAATGAGTTAGAATATCTAGCATTATTATATGCATTAGAATATATTAGAAGCAGAAAAACATATTATGAAAAAGATATAACAATATATTCTGATTCAAAACTAATAGTTAATCAGGTTAATGGTGGGTGGAGAGTTACTACTGAAACACTAAGACCACTATATAAAAAATGTATGGAAAAATTATTAGATAATATTACTCTGAAGTGGGTTCCTCGTGAGAAGAATCTTGCTGGGATTGTCCTTGAGGATAAGTAGCCTTTGGGCTTTCTGATGTTGGATTATGTTCTGTGTAATAATTTAATACCCTTTGGAATAAAACTGAATCACTCTCATACATATTACCGTTCTTAGTTTTCTTTACTAATTTGGCATGTCTTCTGAGTTTTTCCTTATCTTCCCAACGTACACTTATTGTGGTATGTGAGTTACCTACTTTTCTTCGTGCCATATTAATCTATTATTTCACACATATATAAGTCTTAATAACAACCGATAACTTTTATACCGTGATCAAATAAACAATAATTATCTATGACTATTGGTTGTGGTTTACCATAACCGTCTGTGCCGTATAGATACCCAATCATAAATTTATCTGTAATCTTAATTTCAAAGGCATCATCAGCAAATGGTTTTAAACTTGGTGTCATAGTAGAACGATCAAGACCTCTTGGGTAGGCAGATTCATAATGACCTAATCCTAATCCATGACCTAATTCATGTAGAACTATATTATATACAGTTTGAATTGGTAATGATTCTCTATTAAGATTTATTTCAAACTTAGTAACACCTGTTTCTGGGTCTTTATATCCATCACCAAAATTTAATGATAAACTAGTGTTGTTTACTACTTGTAAGAACACAACTATGAAGGTAAATTTATGAGAACTTTTAGAAAAATCAATACCTGTATATCCTAAAGCCTTATCTTCATCATCATTCCATGCTTCAAATGTTAAGAAGATATTACAATGTCTATAATCGTCAGGTATTTTATTCCAGTGTTCAATATAAGGAACCGTTGAATGTATATGTAGAGTCCAATCTCCTTCTGGTAAAAATTCTGTCATCTCTGTTTGCCAATCAAGTATAGCTTGGTGAGAAACTTTCTCTACTTCTAACCAATAATCCCAATCAATGTGAGTTGGGTTTGGTTCAAACAAACAAACATGTGGATTTTTATCATGTCTTATACCAAGATACTCATATCTATCGCCACCTTCATCTGGGTATTGTGCAGAAGCATTTAGTAAAGATACTGTAGATAGTGTGCATAATGAAAATACTATCATTACTATAGATACTATCCTTAATGGGCTCACTATTTTAATCACTTTTTATATAATATAAAGATTTATATTTGGCTATTTTAATGATTATATATGGGCTCTATGATGAACGCCAAATACAAAGGAACCTGTCAGTATTGTGATTCTGAATGGAAGGTCGGAGATAAGATATATTATCAAAAGACACCAAAAGCAATATGTTCAGAAGAAAGATGTTTCAATGAACAAGGAGGTAAGGTTTCTGAATGGAAACCAGAAAAGAATAAAGGTTCTAGTTCAAGTTATGGTACTACTCCTGATGAACACATCAAGATGGATTTACCAGATGTACCTGTATCTGATGGTGTTAAACAATGTGCAGAGATGGTTTTACAATGTCTTCTAACAGCACATCATATGACAAAGTCTCTATATCCTAAGCTTGAAGAAGACACACATACTTTTGGACAGATTCGTTCTAAGATTACAGACCAACTATTATCTGTTTGTCATTTGACAAAAGAGTAGGTTTATATTAGGTGCTTGTTTTTATCAGACAATGAACGTATCAGAAGTCGTTGACATCGAAGGTTCTTTCCAGAATAGCGTTGCTATTAAAGCTGGAGATAAATTCACAGTACAGGGATTCAGTGTTAGACACGTTGAATCACTAGGCTCAGATATAGTAGAAATCAAAACTACTGAAGGACTTAGACATTCCTTTGGAAAAACAGTTATTGGTCAATCTAAATCTGAATACTGGAACGATGTCGTAGAGAAATGTGTATCGAAAGATGCATCAGATGGACTTGATGTTTTTGTTGTTGAGAAAGAAGCAGAAGGTACAGGTAGAATTATGCTTGCACTTTCTATGTTTCCACCAAAACAATAAATACTTCAATCTTCTTTTTTTTATTATGGCATTAGAATGTGATGATGTTGATTCTATATTCGAAAGACTTATATTAATGAGAAAGAAAATCCGTAAGCATGGTAAATCAAAAGTGTCCAAGGTGTGAGTATGATATGGGTGAACTTAGTGCATGTCATTTAAGATGTCCTAACTGTGGGGCAGAAATGGATTGTTCTGATAAAGGGAGCACTTGGTAATGAAGTGGCAGAAACAACCTAATGGTAAGTGGAAACTATACTCAAAGAATGTAAAGGATTATAATTACTATGCAACATATTCATATAGAGATAAGATTAAGAAGAAGTTGGAAAATATATGGGTAGATTGTAGTTACGGTGAACACTGTACTGAATGTGGGGGAAGGTATAATTTAGCAAACCCCTGTATCTGGCACTTGTCAGATTCATATGACCATCAAAGAAAATTTAAAGAGTTTCTAAGAAATAAAAAAGCAAAAGCCAAAACAGCAAAGTCAGCAGAAAAGGAAGAATACAAAGGTTTATATGAGTAGGGTTTTCTCAGACTGGTAATGACGAGACTGAAAGGAATCACTGGAAGAAGCAAGTCATCTAAGACTATTGTCATGGCATCAGACATACACGATATGTCTAAGTTAGCAGTATGTTCTAAAGAACCATACAACTCTGAACTAGATCAAGTCTGTAAGCTTACTGGTTTACAAAAAGGTTTGAACGAAGCATGGGAAACTGGTGCTAAAGAGATTGCTGATGATCATGGTAAAGTGGACTTAGTAGTTTATAATGGTGAGCCAATAGACGGTGCTAATAAAAAGCAACTAGGAAACCAATCATGGACTACTAATCTAGAAGATGGTATGTTGGACTTTATGAAATTAGATAAATCTTTTAAACGAAAAGACTGTCTGTTTACTAGGGGTTCAGGATATCATACACAAGTAGATGGTACTAATGTTGAAGAGATATTAGGAAATAGAATGGGTGCACTAAAGTATAGAGCATGGGGTGGCGAAGGTTATTCTGATGCTTTTGCTAATGTAAGCATCTATGGAAAAGTGTTCAACTTCTCACATCATATAGGCTACTCAAAGTCTATGGCATATAGGTCAACTGCTCTAGCAAGAGAGATGGCTAACCTACATTTTGAAGATGATAAATTAGGTCATATTGATGTAGCTGTAAGAAGTCATGTTCATTATTACTGGCACAATGAAAGTGTTAACAGACATGGAATAATTACTCCAGCTTGGAAGTTTCCTGACTATCATCTATTTAGAGGTGGTGTTGCAGGCACAACTCCAGACATTGGATTTGTAACATGTACTGTAGAACCAAACGGTGAATTGATCTTCAAGAAATACATCAAACAAATCAAAGTCAAACCAAAGGTGTTATATGTATGAGTAGAAAAAAGACTATATTAATAACACTCAAACAATCTGACTATGAATTGTGTAAGACTTTTAGAGAACAAGTTTACGATGCACTACCAAAAGGTGAACCAACTATACCATCTGTAGTCGGAAAGGCTATGGGTGTAGACAGAAGAGTTGCCTTGAATGCTCTAAATCAATTAGAGAAGGAGGGTAAACTCGTCTCAGAACGGGGCTCTGTAAGATTTGAAGATGCTACATGCAGGTGTAGAATATTCACAAAGCTATAACCCAACACTACTTTTTATATATCTGATTTATATTCAGGTTAATTTATATAGACCAATTAATCTAAGTCTTTATGTTTGTTAACATTTGTTGGAAACGAGATGGAGAGACTAAGAAATCGTGTGTTCATATTGACAAGTTATTCCCTATGATGAAAGAGATAGAATCACAAGGTGTTAAAACTTGGTTCGAAGTTTCAAAGTAAATTAAATAAGTTATTTAAGTTATATTATTTAACTTATATAACATTCTTTTTATTATTATCATTTTTTTATTATCCTTGAATAGGTTTATATTGGGTAACTGTTTTTATCATACATGGCAAAAATTAAAACTATCTCAGTATCAAAAACCAGTGAGCCTATCCTAGATAGACTTAATGAACTTAGACCTAATAACATATCATTTAGTGAGATGCTTGCTATAGCTTCCAATGAATACATAAAGAATCATGACCCAAATAATATGAAGATTGATGAATTTAGTTCAGATAAGGAAGTCGCACCTAATTTCTATTCTGATATTACTGTTTGGAGAGAACTAATTATGAAGTCTGATAGTGGTAGACTTGAAGAAATTCAAGACAGACTTATTCAATTAGAGAACTTAGTTAGACAAAGAGAAGAGGTACTAATGAAATGAATGCTACACCATCAGTATATGTAGAAGAACTTTATACCATATTATCTGCACCAAGATATACAGATGTAATTGATGCATTGAGACCTAACAGTACATATGTGTTAGACATTAGTGATGAAAAGATTATGGATGTTTATGTAGAGACAGGTAAGGAATTTATGCAATACTTATTCGATGCAGTGATACATGTTATAACAGATAAGAAAGGTAGTAGCGCACAGAAGACTTATAGAAATTTAAGAATTGAATTGACAGGTTCAACAGTAATTAACATGCATGATATTACTTCAAGAGAACATGAAGGTAAGACAATAACATTTGATTGTACAGTGATTGCAGCCGAACCACCAAAGACTTATGTTAAAAGAGGAACTGCAATATGTGTTCTATGTGGCAACGAAGAAGAGTGTGTTGCTAATCAGGATAGAGAGATAGTTATACCTAGATGTACTACACCTTCTTGTAAACTAGCAAAGATGAAACTAGATTCTTCAAGAGTAGTTACTGATGATTTACAGACTTTGTTAATGCAAGAACCTATGGACAAAGCAAAGAACCATAGTCCTGTGATATTGATGGGTAAAATAATAGGAACCAATGTAGGTACAGTATTCATTGGTCAACCTAAAAGAATGACAGGTATATTTAGAAGTCTTATAGATTACAAAACTAATGAGAATGAAATACTTATTGACATTGCTAGTATAGAGGACTTAGAAGAAACAGAGATGATAAAACCAGATGAAGATACATTATCCAAACTTAAGAATAAAGCAGAAAGAGAACCAGAAGATTACAAGGCAGAAATTATAAACTCATTTGCTCCACATATATTTGGGTATGAGAATATCAAAGAATCAATATTACTTACATTATTAGGTGGCTCTAATAACTCTGAGAAAAGAGGAGACATACACATGCTAATGGTAGGAGACCCTTCAATGGCAAAGTCTGAAATATTAAAGTCAGCTAAAAAGATTACACAGAAATCTATATACACATCAGGTAAAGGAGCCACTGCAGCTGGACTTACAATAGGTATGGTTAAACTACCAAATGGTACACAGGTCGCACAAGCAGGTGTGTTACCATTATGTAATGGTGGCTTTGCATTAATAGACGAGTTTGATAAAATGGGTAGAGAGGATAGAAGTTCAATGCATGAAGCAATGGAACAACAAACAGTGTCCATCGCAAAAGCAGGTACCAAAATGACACTCCCTGCTGAAGCAACAATACTTGCAGCAGCAAACCCAAAGTTTGGTAAGTATGATTCACAGCAAACACTTGGTGATAACTTAGAAGTACCATCTCCATTAATATCTAGATTTGATATCATTTGGTTATTCTTAGATGAGATACATAGAGACAAAGATAGAGCAAAGGCTAAACATATTATAGCTTCGTTTAAGAAAACTGGTAAGTCAGAATATAATACATACTTATCTGATACAGAACTAATGTCAGTGTTAAATTATTGTAGAGAATTAGAACCTGTATTAAATGATGAAACAGTAGATAGGATGTTAAAACTATATGAGAAACTAAGAGACTTAGGTCGTAATGAAGAAGAACAAAAACTACCTGTAGGTGTTAGACAACTAGAAGCTATAGTAAGAATGTCAACAGCACACGCTAAACTAATGTTAAGAAGTATTGTATTACCAGAAGATGTTGATGCAGTACAGAAAATACTAAGTGAATCATTAAGTTCATTTGGACTTGACTTAGATAAAGGTGGATTTAACCAAACTTTCTTAGATGGTATTAAGACTAAAGATACTAAAGAAAGAATAGCATTAAGCATTTGGTATAAAATTGCTGATGAGAAAGGAAATGTAAAGTCTGAAAAATTTATGACAGAGTTAAGTCAGGCACCTAAGTTTGATGAGATGAGTGCTTCAAGATACTTTGGTCAATGGGAACAACAGAATAAAATAAAGATGAACCCTGATGGAACATGGAGAAGAACTTAATGGACTTAGATAATAAAATAATATTAGTGATAGCAGTTGTTGCATTAGGTACAATAATACTTGGAGAAATAATTGGCTTCTAGGTGGTGGATATTTATTGGCTGTGCATGTATATGTTCAGGAATACTTTTACCTGTAGGTATAATTATACTAGTGTTTTACTTTATTGATTATATTTTTAAAAGAGATACACCTTTAGTTAATACAGGAACACAATACATTGACAATCATTATACTCAGAATATAGGTGAAGCAAAGTTTAACACATTTAATCAAACAGGTGATGATAAGACAGACCCTGATGATGAAGAAATGCAAACATTTAATAAGAGTAAGCCAATGGACTATATGGATAATGAAACAAGAGAGGATAATAAATGAGTGAAGAAGAAATAGAAACACCTGTTGAAGTTGAAGAAGTAAAACCTGAAGTAGACTTAAGTCTTTCACAACTCGCTGGACTTGGTGCTGTTTCAGAAAAAAAACTCAACGGCTTTGGAGTTACAAGTTTAATTGATTTATGTATTAGAGGTTCTCGTGAACTAGTAGAGATAACAGGCACTGCTAAATCAAAAGCAGATGCATGGGTATTCGAAGCACAAAAGATACTAGAAAGTGCAGGCATGGTAAGAGATACTACAATGTCAGTCACAGAGTTAATGGAATACCAAGAGAACTATTCAAGAATACCAACAAAATGTACAGCAGTTGATGAGTTGGTTGGTGGTGGTCTTGTACCAGAAGCAGTCTATGAAGTTTATGGTGAGTTTGGTTCAGGTAAAACACAGTTCTGTAATAGTGTTACTGTAGAAACCATTAAAGATGGTGGTAATATTGTATGGATAGACTGTGAAGATACATTTAAACCAAGAAGAATACAAGAGATACTACAGGCTAGAGGATATGCTGTAGATAAAGATGATGCTAAGAAATTTTTAAATCAAATAACATATTTCTATACACCTAATACTGAACATCTAATGGGAACTATTAATGGATTATCCACAACACTACAAGAGAAACACCCTAGAATAGTAATCATTGATGGTTCAATAGGACAATTCAGAGAGGAGTATCTAGGCAGAGGTACACTTGCTGAGAGACAGAATCAAATAGCAAGACTCATGACACACATCAAAAACATATCATACTTCTTTAACTGTACTGTGTTGTTTACAAACCAAGTACAAAGTGATCCAAGTATTATGTTTGGTGACCCTGTTAAACCAATCGGTGGTAACATTGTAGGTCACGCTTCTACTTACCGTATGTACTTTAAGAAGTCAGGTAGGAAACGCATTGCAAGAATGGTTGACTCACCAGAACACCCAATGGCAGATGCAGAGTTCACTCTTGGTGAAAGAGGAATTCAAGATGTTGAGGAATGACTTAAATATGTCACCTCACATTATCATAGTTAGTAGGCTAGATTCAGGTCATATTACAAAGCCTGACACGGTTTCACGTTTTTCCGGCATTGATGCCTACTGATTATCTTTCATGAACCCAAGACAACGTATGCGTTTCAGTAATAGGAAAGCAGTTAATTGGTTATTAGAAAATGGTTATGATGAGATATGGTTAAAGGCTCATACTAAAAGACAAGACTTAATATATACAGTAGGTCATTGGTACAGAGCATTAGATTTATGGAATTTATTTGACGGTATATGCTTTGATAAGGGGGGTAATTTAATACTGATACAGATAAAAACAAATGCGTGGGCTAGTAAACAACCCATCATAGACTTCTTAAAAGATAAACATAGTCTTAAAGTTATGGTTATAAATGTTAAACGAAAAGGAGAAAGAACTTGGGAAGTGTTGACCAGAGATTATGAAAGTCCAATATAAATTAATTTTATAATACCCTTATAAAGATTACTTATGAATAGATGCCCAATTCTGTATAGTAAACCTACCATGTTCATACACACCATCATATAATTCAACCTTACTTACATTGTGTTTAGTTCGTGAGGGAAACAACACTGCTCTGTTTGTTTTAAACTCTATTGTTTTACTTACACCATTTCTTTCTAAAGTAAAATCACCACCTGTAAACATTTGATTCTCGGAAAGAAATATATTCAATGTGTAAATTATTGGATCACCTATTGCATCTTGATGCCATGTGTAGAAATCACCATCAACATAACGTGATAATAAAGTTCTATCATCATTTGATTCAGTAACAAAACCAAAGAAAGGATTGTTATGTTCTCGTAAAAATTCCATATTCTCATTATTAAACCAACACTTCCTAAGTCCTTTTAATATAGATGAATCATTTCTTCTACCTTCAAACTCAACATCTAACCATATGTTTGTATTAAGTTTGTATGATTTATCAACTTGTTCAACCCCATCTCTTCTAATAACACCTTGATGATATCTATCTTTTAATTGTTTTATCTCAGCATAAATATCATTAAGTGTATCTTCATCAAAGAAATTATCTATAACTAAATACGGAACAGGTGTTTTATAAAAACTTCTTTTCATAATATCATTTAAATCTTAGATATATTAACCTTTATATATGGCTATATTATTATACAGTTGTGCGTATTACAAGCAATAAAGAATGGATAGGTAATGGAGAAGACACATGTTTTGATATATTAACAGAGTTATATCCATCAGCTAGTATAAAAAGACAAGTAAAGTTTTACACATTAATGTCTGATGAATTTAAAGATACGTTAGGTGAAAGACAAATGAAAGAAACATTAGACATAGTTATCTTCGAGGCAAGTGGAGGTAAGATTGTAGTAAGAGTTCAAGATAGACATCATAAAGGTAAGAGAACTGATGATATAGATATAATACAAAAACAAATGCTTGAATGGAATAAATGTAAAGTTGTTGATGTTTGGTATAATGAATGTCCTAATATTTTCTTAGAAGAAAACACCAAAGAGAGTAGACAAGAATTAATTGCTTGTCTTAAAGATTCAAAGTTACTTTAATTATTTATAGATATCACTAGTCTTTTCTTTATCTTCTGTTGACTTTTTAGATTCAATTATAAGACCAATCTTACTTTCATTTATCTTCTCTCTTAACATCATTAAAGCACATTCAACTTCGAGGTAGTTCATTTCTTTTTCAGATACATACTTACCTACTAAATTGTCTAGGTCATCATACATACTAACTATGCTATCCCATCTAGGAGACATTGTTTTATCTTCTTCTGACATTGTTTATAAATCTAACTAATAGTATATAAAGTATTACCACATCTGTTTTGATACTTTATGTAAAGGTCTTTTTGTACACTTATATTCAAAGTTGATAGATATCCTTATCAGTTTATCTTTCTGTGGTGTTGGTTGATGCCATACCCAATAAGGAAATAAGTATATCTTATCTTTTTCAATAGTTTGTTTATAGAATTCACCATCTTCAAACAGTAATAATTCACCACCATCTTTCGGAGGGTCAACATACATAACACCACTTATTGTTGCTGTACTTATATGGTTATGAAGTTTATACACACCATGAAAATCATCTTGACAATAAATATATGATTTTATAGGAACTATCACATCATCAACTTCAAAATTATCCTTTACCACCTTTTCAAACTCATCCCTTAACTTACTCATGAGAGGTTCATTAGTATACTCTATATTAAATCCCTTATCAGGGTCAATCTTTTTTAGATATTGGTCAAACATATCATCCTTATGTTCCTTAGCAATATCATGAAACGGAAAATCAACAACAACTAAATTTCTAATCAAGCCTTCCATCTCCTTTAGCTTTCTCGTACACATCATTGATTTGTTTACGAAGTGTTAAAAAGTTTTCTTTCCACTCAGGTTTATCTAGGTCTTTACCTATACCTAATGAAAGCATACTATGTAAACCTAAGAAAATTTTATGTGCGTGTTCTCTACACGTTTTACATTGTATCATATATAATATCCCTGCCATATCACCATTCTCATCATGAAACAATCTCCAAACTTTTGATTCATCTGATCCTGTGTATTCAAAACCATCAACTTCTTTTTCTTCCAACCTTATACCTCGCAATTAATGTTAATGTGACACCAATAATAGGTATCATTTCTAAAGTATCAATACCATATAGTAAGAAGTCAACAACTATACCATGTCCATGTAAAATTCCTTCACCAAATATACATTCCAAAGCCCACCAAGAATGAGGTATTTGTAGGTATAATATAACTGCTGATATCGCAAGGCTCTCAACCATCCTACGATTATACCATTCCATAAATCTACGAATGTATGACATGGAAAATTATAAATTCCACCCTATTTATACCTTTACATATGATGGACTTTAAAGTGGTAGGCTGTGATGAGAGGGGTATTTTCTACGGAGAAACTGGTAGAATTATTATATATCTTAGCAACCACGAAAACCTTGAAGATATACTAGGTACTATAACACATGAATTAGTTCATAAATGCATTAGTGATTTTGATGAAACACTAGATGAAAAACAGGAGGAAGATGTGATATATCAAATGGCGTGGGCTAATGAGTCATTGGTTTAACACATCTAGAAGTACAATAGTATTTACCATAAACATTTAATGAAGATGTCATATACTTACCACAACTACGGCACAACCAAGTCAGTTCTCTATTACTTGACCTGCATTTTTTACAGAATCTATACTTACGTGAGTGTTTCTGTCTACCAATCTCATAACCAGTGAGTGTAGTACCACAACTAACGTTAATACATACAAAATCATACTTTTTTAATACACCCATTTATTTCATCTCATCATCTGCACGATATTTTGATTCGAGATTTAGATAAGAGCCTGCTAAAAGAAATTCTTCATTAAGGTCTTTGATTAAACTATCAACATCATCAGCAGATAAGTTTCTTGCTCTAGCTTTTCTAAGTTTTGTAATAGTTTTTGATACATCATCATTGTCCTTACCTTTACCATCAAAAATACCTACCATTAAAACAGATAAATAATGAGCTATGAATTTTTCCCTGTCACTTAACATGCAAAATCATTATCCTTCTCTAATATAAACTTATGCTTCTTTGAATATTTCATACACGTAGGACATATCTGCCACTTCCAACTGTATTCCCATTGATGACCACCATGTCCATGAGGATGTCTAACAGTTCTACTACATCGTAAACATCTCATACTTTACCACCCCATTGTTTAGCCATAGCATTAGCAATGCCTGTGAAAGCACGGCTTCTATCAGTAGAATTTCTAGGTGTTTCATACCAACCTCTAGTATATCTATGACCATTGTTTGTAGTTACGTATGTTATTTTTACTATTTCTGTTGGTTCTAATTTAGGTAAGTTTTTTAACCAAAGACATGTCCTTTTTGAGTGGTCATGTCCGAACTGATATGGCTGTATAATCTGATTGTATTTAGGAAGCCCTGCCTTTAATGATGGAACAGGATTCTCAATACAAATCTTTTCTATTGGTGCATTAAGTAAAGACATAAACAAACTTGTGTCTATCTTCTTATTTTCTTTTGCATTAAGTCTAGCTCTATTTCTACAAATGAATGTACACACAGGATGCCCTATCATCATATCCCAATCTTCATCTAAATGATTTAACACATCGTCTTGTATGTGATATTTATCATTACCATTTTCATCTGGTTTAATATCACACGACCATGCATCATGTCCTAGTTTTCTAAATGCATCTCTTTCTATCCCTGAACATTCACAAGCTGTTAACACTCTCATTTGTGCCAACACTTCCAACATAATTGTACATCGTATTGTTTACCTTCACCAGAATGATAAAGTTTTTCACATGACCAACACTTAACGGGGAAGTTATGAATCTTCATAGTTCTAACCCCATACTCTTAGCAAAGTCATCGAACTTTCTATACTCCTCAAGGAATAATCTACCAACCTCAGTAATAACAAATACTTTCTTACCCTTAACCTCAATCTTATTTATCATACCATTAGTAGTAAGTTTAGCAATAAATGGATTGATTCTTTTATAAGATAGGTTAGCCTTTTCTATCAGGGGTGTGATAGTAATACCATCACGCCCTTGATAGTTTGTTGTATCTAATATATCATAGATAATTTTTTGTTCTGAACGATAAGGTTTAATTTACGAGTGCACCTCCTCATCATCATCATCATCAGGTAGATTCATCCAATCAATACCTTTATCTTTAAAGGCTTTGATTAAATCATCTATGTGTTTGTTGAGTGTGTTTCTATGCACACCTGAAGCCTTAGCAAGTTCACGCTGTGTCACTTCGACACCTTTGAATTTCGGTTTACCCATTAGAAAAACTCCCTTGCTTTCTCAGGTATACTTACACCATAACCATCGGCTTGTTTAAACCTATTGATTATTTTTCTTGCTGAAATACTACTGACAAGTTCTGCACCTGACCAATATTTTTGCAATTCTTTTCTGAAATTATAGATGTGCTTAGGGTATTGGAACCAACCACTGTGTTTGTGAGCTTCCCAACCCTTATCTAATAATACTTCTTTCACCCACTCTTCAAATAAAGAATGCAATACTGTTTCTTTGTATTCCCTAATTGTTTTGTAGCTAAAACCTGCACCTTTGAAACTGTTCACACATTCAGAACCTACCCACATGTAAATTTCTTTATCATCATTTTGAATTAAATGAAGATGTTTTATTGGGTGTCCACACAGTTCACATGGTTGTGTATCTGTGTAAGCATATGTAGCCCTTTGTGCTAACTCAGGGTTTAGTTCTGACCACGCATGTACGTTTTCAAATCCTTCTGGCACTTTAAAACGAGGTGCCACTCTATTGTAGGCAGTTATACCACCCATCTCCCAATCATTAGGAGTTGTATTCAAGTAGTCAAACGACAATGCTTGAACATTCTTATAAGTATCTTTCAATACATTTTTTTCTTTTATTATTTCTGTCATTATTTCCAGTCCTCTAATGTTCCTTTTTCTCTCACATTTACAACAAATTTGTGATAGATTTCAGCAAGGTTCGGATCACTAAGGTTTCTTTTTTGTATCTCAATGAGATGTTCAAAATCAACCTCGTTGATATCACCATCTTGCTCTTTTACGATTGATAATGATCTAAAAGCATGAATCATGCCTAAGATCAACCAATCTTCTTCTGTTATATCTTTGAATTCATTCATTCATATTCACCTTTATTTTATATATCGGCTTAGTCGGTATAATCATAGTAGAATCTACTCTTTTTAAATCTTTTCTACCACTTGACTTATGTGTGCGACTTCTCACAGCAACGTGGCAACATGGACATCTACTATTCTTCCATAAAGATTCTTTTCTAAGAAATACATCACAAGTAGAACAGAAAACCTGTCCGTTTATGTACTCCCTAATCCTTTGTGCGTATCTATTATGTACGCCTGTACAACTATTACTCAATGTGTCCACCTCTTAACAAATCTAAGTATTTTGGTAAAGGTATTCTAACCATAGTATCTTCAACTTTTTTCTTTCGAGCACTCATATGATTGTTAATATCACAACACTTTTGACTACAAAACTTACTTATCCATTTTTTATTAGGGTTAACTTCATGAATATTTCTGCCACATAATTCACAGTCTCTTTCAAAAGCATTACTTAATGCTTGAGATTTTCTTTTCTTATACCATGTTTTATAGTATTGTTTTCTATCAGTGTTGGCAATTTTACTATCATATACTAGTTTCTTACATTCATTGCTACAATATTTTGCATTATAATGCTTATTTTCTAATGATTTATTACATTCTAAACAATGTGTGTGCATACGTGGTCTTCTTTTTAAACTCCAAGCATAACTTTTGCTTATCTTAGGAGTTTGTTTTACTACTGTCATTTCTGTCCATGATTTTACTTTAGATTGTGAATATTCTTCAGGGTGTAGTTGAACAGCACATTGACCACATAATTGCCACTTTTCCCAACAATTTGCTGTTTTTCTACAACTTTTTCTGCTTGTTCTCAAACAGTTTTTACATCTCAAGATTCATACTTCCTCATAAGTGCAGTTCTAATACATTTACCATGATAGAAATCATTTTCACATAAACATACCTGAGTTTTATTGACAATTTCTTGTCCACAATGTATACAGTTTATGAATCCATTATTTTCATACAACATATCAATCTTCTCATCAAGTGCTGTTGAATATAAACGTATGGTTTCTTCGGCATTATATTCTCCGTTTTTGTCCATAACTACTTGACCTTCATATAATTCACCCATTTAATCACCCCCTTTCAATAATTCGGGGTTTCCATATTTATCTCTACATATCCATATATGTAAAGCAGTTGTTGCCCCACTTTTCTTTATAAAATAGTGTTTGTCAGTATTATTGAGTTTTGCTTCAATTCTGACTTTATACCTAGTAATATAACTAGGCAATCCTTTAACCCAACTTGTTTTATCTGTTTTTGTCTCATAAACACCCATAG
>VTLG01006969.1_pt1 | contig 51868 bp, 57 predicted proteins | sample 4694571 | NCBI WGS metagenome assembly VTLG01 (sample SAMN12604809, study PRJNA352737) | marine metagenome | biome: ENVO:00000447; feature: ENVO:00000209|ENVO:00000569|ENVO:01000036; material: ENVO:00002151; isolation source: viral sequences binned using virsorter ... | reverse complement strand
CATCGTAGGTGTGATTTGTGACGATAAGAGGGACATTAGCTTTTCCTAATTTTAGTGTAAGAATTCTGAATATTGCTTTCACAACTTGTGCTCTAGTCATGTCACGAGTGTCTTTACCCTCGGCACTATCTGCTAGTTCTTTAGATGTGGAAAGCATTCCCAATGAGTCTAACACAAACATCATTGGTTTGCGATCTTTTGTGTCTAATGCAAGATATTTATCTAGTATCTGTATCGCTTGAGTTCTGAATTCTTGAACCGTAGTGACAGGAACTAAGATCATACGTGAACCATCAATGTTACGTTCATCTATCATCTCTTTAGTGATAGCAGCTTCAGATTCAAAGTACACAACACCTGCGTCTGGGTTCTCAGCAAGATAGTTCTGTACAATACCTAGACAAAAGAAAGTTTTACCTGTACCACTCTCTCCTGCTAGTGCAGTAATTTTATTACTAGGTACACCACCGTAGACTGAACCGCTACAGAGTGCGTTAAAGATATATGATCCTGTATCAACGAATGAGTTTATGTCACCGACTCCACCTTCGTTCATAAGACCAGCATATTCATTGTCAATTTCTTTGACAATGTTTTTTAAAAATGAAGTCATGAAAATAAGAATTCTAAATTAGATACTTTCTCTGTCTCCCATCCTATCACATTTGTGATGATTCGTAAAGGGTCGAGAAATGCTTTTTTAAATTGGGCATCACGATCTATCTGCCCTTCCACTCCCAGTTCACGTGGGAATGTATTAAGGAAAGAGATCACGTTTTCGTTATTAACTTTGTTTGGTCTGCGTAGGTAAATGTATTTTATTTTTTCTCCCTCTTGTACGAGTGGGTACTTGTATTCAAGTTTGTTCTTTGCGATATAAAAATTATAAAGCAAAGTTCCACGAACATGTAAAGGGGTGCCCTTTGTATACACGGTTCCTGATGCTTTAAATTTGCGTAGTCCATTAACTGACCTCGGAAATGCTATGTCCTCAGGAGGTAACGAATCGAATTCATCCTTAAAAGAATTTATAAAGGATTGCAAATCGTTTTCTGTGCCATCCATCATGATGTTAATAGCATCTTTAATGGCAGCACGACATGGTGCAGGTGTCGAAGATTTGACTGCTTCGATCCCCATCATTTTAAGTTTTGGTTTGTTGTATCTTACACCTTCTGAGTCCCATACATTGAGCATGTATCTTTTCTTTGCTGTCCAGATACCACTCGATGCAATGTTCTCACGTTTCATGATCATCTTCTGGTCATAGGCACTGACATATTCTGCCAGTTCTTCGTAAGAACTTTGAATATAAGGCTCAAGTTCCATTTCACTGACCTTGTTAAGGAACCCAACAACGCTCTGATCAGTTTTCTCTCTCCCCTTGTATACAGTCTCGACCAGAGGACCCATATTGAGGTAGATACTATCAGTGTCACTAGCAATAACATAATCTTCTCCTTTTGTTTTCAGTACCCTGTTGAGGTACACATTCATTTTCTCTTCAATCCATCTAATACTGAACTGACCACCATAAGTAATTGCTTCAGCATTACGTAAGTTATAATATCTGAAGTACTGATTACCAATAGCACCATAGGCACTGTTAAGTTGGATCTTACGTGCCATCTGAATGTTATTAAATTTACTAATATCTTTTTCTAATTTAGCAGATGGGTTTCTCTCATAATCATCCTTTGCCTTGAGCATCTTTTTCTTATACAACGTACGTTCATTGTATATTTTCTGCATGATCTCAGGTAAGAACCCATGTATATCCTTACGATATTGTGCACCATTAGGTGCTACAGCATACTCACCTTTTATCTCCACTTGCTTTTGTAAGAGCTTATCGACCGTAGCGGTTGGGTGTCTTCTGTCCACGAGCGTTTCTGGGGAAATATTATATTGCATGATGAGATGAGGATACAGAGAATTGAGGTCAAAATTAACCACCCAATTATAGCGTCCTGGTATCGGTTCCTTGACATATGCACCTTCGTATTTTTCTGATTTGTCTGATCGTTTTGCTGGTGGGACAACAACTCCTTTATCCTTAAGAAAATTATATATTATGGTGTCCCACATCCTCACCTGATAATATACATCCCTGATGTTTACCTTAGCATCGTATGCTAGAGCAATAGCAAGTTCTATCAACTTCATCTTGTCTTCTAAACGTGTCACAAGTTCCACGTCAACGATGTTATAGTCAATAAACTTCTGCCAATCTTTTGTATAAAAATCTTTGAAGTTTTCAAACTCATTGTGGTCAACTTTTCTTTGACCGAGTTCAACAAATGCAATGTGATCTAGACGATATGATTCTTGATTTGTATAAGTAAATTTCTTATAGAGATCAAGATAATCCACGACATTAATTCCATACATGTTGTACAGTATTTGTTGACGACCTTTTATTTCCATCTCCTCTCGATGCACGATACCCCATGGGGATATTTGCTTCATTTCTTTCTCACCAAATAATCTTTCAAGACGACCACAGATATATGGTACGTCATAGAGTTCTACGTTCCACCCCGTGAGAATATCTGGGAAATTAGTAATCCAATAGTCAAGAAAACAACGGAGCAAATGTTCTTCACCGTCACACAGTACATACTCAACGTCATCTCGATTGTTTGTATACGGTTTGGTACCCCATACTTTGATCTTACGACTGATATGGTCTTGGACTGTAATGCTAAGAAGAGGTTGCGAGCATTCCTGCACGTTAGGAAAGCCATTTTCACATGCCACCTCGATATCAAGAGATGTAATTTTAAGACTTTTAAGGTCGTAATCAACTTCCTTCGGAAACTCTTTCGATATGAATTGATAGAGATACCTGTCATAACCATGAACCTCGAAATTTTGTATATCAGCGTACTTCTCTCTAAAAGCACGTGCTTCTTTGATTGATTCAAACCTTATCGGTTTGGCATACCTACCATCAAGAGTTTTGTGCTTAGTCTTTTTATCTGTGACAATAAAAAGTGTTGGAGAAAACTTAAACTTACGTTGAATACGTTGTCCATTCTCGTATCCAAGATAAAGCAAGTTGTCTCCAACCATTTGAATGTTAGTATAGAAACTCATTTAGTAACGATCTCGTATTTCTTTTTGATTTCGTTTGTCGGTTCTACTATTGTAGCAAGAGTTTCAGAATAAAGCAACACGTCTGTATCTGTTGTGTAACGTGGCCAAGGTTCTAATGTACCATCATCCTTAATAAGATAAGGATCTTCTAGATGACAATTAGGTTCCTCGTCAAGTTGTTCCACTTTGGATATCAGGTGTATTCCCGATCTCAGGATCACTACCATCACTTCCATCATCATCCTCCAATAATTTTTCTGCTTCTTTAAAGATGTCTTCCATGTCTAAGTCATCATCAAAAGTACCTGCAATGGCATCCTCATGTTTCTTGAAGTTTTCATTGTAAAATTCTTCCTTAATGGCATTAACATATTGTTCAGAGATACTATCCAAAGGAGAGTATGCTGTAATAACATGTCCTGCAGGTAGAAAGAAATCTCTATCCTTACTCAGGGGTGCCCATGGAAACCATGATACTTGATAACCTTTAGTTCTGTCAAGCACAATACCACCCTCAGCATCAGAGACAATCTCTAGACGAAAGGGTTTATGTAACTTAAAACCAACAGGGTCTTTAGTCTCAGGATCAAAGACCTCCTGTACTTCAGTTATAATCTCTTCACCTGATCTTAATAATAAAAGCGAAACGCTCATTCTATGTTTCCACCCATCTTGCGTACATTAGTAATGTATGTATCACGCAAACTTGGTACTGGTTCTAGGATAGTCACAACCATATTATGATTGATTGCTATTCTAGTTTCTGGTGTAAGAGGACACCATGGAGAGTAATGTACTTTAACTTCTGGATCTTGTACTACTCCAGTAGTTCCATCTGTCTTAGGTTTATCGTACTCTACTAGGTAAGGGTAGTTAAAGATATATGCTTGACGTTGGTTAGTAGTCTTATCAACTGCTTCTTGTAAGTCTGTAATAACTTGATCACCATTGTGAAGTATAACAACTTTAATCCTATCAGGATTAACGAGTGTATTGTCAATACCTTGGGGAGTTACATTAATTGGTTCTTTCTTTTTTGCCATTCTCGCTAGCTCTTATATAAACATTATAAAGGAGGGATCAACGTTTGTCAACCCCTCCTATGTAGGACTAGATAAAATCCTTTCTAGCGTGATGTTCTGGAACTATCTTTCCCAGTTGTACCACGAGCAATCCGTCTCTGAATTCGACTCCTCGTATTTCGGTATCATCTGAGAGTGACCAGACCCTAGTGAAGTCCCTTGCGGCCACTCCTCTATGTCTAAATGTTCTATCATCCTCCTGTTTTTCTTTTGTGCCTTGGACATGTAATTTTCCAAACTCCGTAAAGACTTTGAGTTCATCTTTTTTGAAGCCCGCCAAGGCAACCTCCAACCTCGATTCAACATTGTTAATTTCGATAATGTTATAGGGTGGGTAGTTAGATGTAGTGTCTACTCCATCCCAGAACCGATTGAGGTAATCGTCCATTCCTATGCTGTTGCGATTAATCTTCTCTATTAGTTCTGGAAGATTTGCAGCATGGTATCTTGCTAAGTTCATAGTAGTTCTCCTTAAATAAGCGAGTGTTTAATTTGTGTACCCGAAGCGTACACTATTATTTAAGCACGAACTATAAAAAAGCGTTATGGTATTAACCGATACTATAAGTTCGGTTAATCCTCTTTCTTCTTTCCAATGTTGTATTTACTCTCTAATGTCCAGTCTCCTTTCTCTTTATAAGCAAGGACTTTTATCTGACTTAGAGGTGCTACGTCTGCTATAACTTCTTTAGCATTGATGGAGACTAATCCCCAATCGCTTAGTAACTGTACTATGCGGTTCCTACGTTGCACATCATTGATAGACAAGTTTGCTTTCTTACCATCAAGAGCAAACAGTTCTTTAAAATGTACAATGTAATATCTACCCTGTTTGTGAAGGATGTGACACGATTGATATAACTTCTTTTCTTTGCGTGAAGCTACTCCAATACGTGTTAATGTTTCTCTAACTTTAAGGAAGTCATCGGGTTCCTTCAACCCAACTTCCACCATCTGTTCAGCAGTCCAGATGACCTCTTCGATCGCACTCATCTTTTTCCTCCCATGTCATATTTGTTATGTAAAAATTCAATTTGGGGTTTGGTTAGAAGAGTTAATGCGACCTTCGCTTTTTCATTACTATATCCATAGTGTTTCTTGACCAGATCCAAGTCACTGACTTGTTCTTTCTTCAACCACGGAGAAAACCTTTTCTTTTTCCTCAATGTATATAGGAAGAAAGCATACTGCATGTCCTTATCGACATGAGCATTCATATTCATCTCGTTCGCAAATAAGATACTATCAACAGTACCAGACAAGCATCTATTAACGATGTAAGGAGGATAAGAAGATATCGCTGAAGGGTCATCAGCAAGGAGATCTTTCTTACTGAAGTTGACAGAGTTAAGCCAGTCTTTAAGTTCATACTTCATTGATTAAGGGAGTAAGATTTCCAACACCAGTATTTTTAACACGTCGTCTACGAGCAATTGTTTTTAATCTCCCTCTAGTCTCTGACATATTTGAAGTATGAGTTCCCCATCTCAAATTGTCAACATGATTACATCTATGTCCTTTAGGTCCATGACATATTTCCTCACCAAGAGTAGGTGGTCTCATCCAACAATCAGCAACCATCAGATGTACAGATCTTGTTGTGTATTTTATTCTTTCTTGCGTTATTGGATTGTGATGAGAAACATTCACACAGAAATAATGATATTTTTTATCTTTATTATTTCCCTGTAGACCATAATTTAATTTGATGGTTCCCCATTCGTTGATCTCACCCCACCTACCTGGATATTTGAGATCATATTCTCCTGGTGTACGATATATTGATTCACCATCCCTACTTACGTAGTATCTTTTGAATAATGGATGTTGTGCAACACCTTCTGGTGGAGTTAACTCTGGAAATAAATTCATTACCAAACCCTCACAGGACCGACAACACCAGTTTCAGAATTGTTTATTCTGTAAATCATAGTTCTCCCTTGTTTTGTATTACAGTGGATTTCACCACCTTGGATTATTGCGGTAGCGATATCGGTACCGAATGTAGAGTATGCACCTCTACGTGTGTGATACAGTTGTGCCTTGCCCGATGGCAGTACACGAACCCCCAAACTTCCCATAATTTGTAATTAATAATTCACGACGTTTGTGTTGATCCTCCATGTAAGTACCTGTGGATCTCATTGTATAAGTATGAGCGAAGTCATACTGACACCACTCTAAAAATCTCATAACAATATCAGGGTGGTTGTTATAACTTATCATAACATTACATAAGCATTTGTCAAATGTATCAGCAAACTTTGCATGATCAAATCCTTTATGCTTATCACCTTTATGTCCATACAAAGCATCCTTAATATCATAAGGAGGATCTGCATAGATGAATGTTAAGGTCTCGTCGGAGACGAGTTCCTCGTACGACACATTGGTAATTTTCCATCTGGAGATGAGTTTGCTGTACTCTGGCAATCTCTCGATCCCCCTATGGGAAAAGTTTGAATTGCTGGCTGCTTTCGAGAATGAACTGCTCTCAGTGAGACCAGAGAAAGAACACTTATTAATAATATAAAAATCAACTGCTCTATCTTCTTGACTTCTTTTACTGTCATTTAAGTTCTCCTTTGAATCTAAAAATAATTTCCTTGCACTCTCTTCATCAGGATGAAAGTTCTTTGCTCTCATCAACTCACTATGAAGATAGTCACCATTGTCTCTTAACTGTACCCAAAAATTATATAATGGTTCATATAAATCATTAACCCAAATAGGTATCTCCTCAGGTAATCTTCTAGTCATTTCTATAGCCATGCTACCACCGCCTAGAAATGGTTCACGATACTCTGTTATCTCTCGACTAGGTAAGTGTTGCAATAACTTTGGAACTGCCCTTGACTTGCCACCAGGATACCTTAGAGGTGTCTTAAGTTTCATTCTTCAACACTCTCCAATTCTTGTATAGAATCTACTGGTACTTCCTGATCACCTATCATATACCAGTGCTGTGGCATACCAATACTATCTTTTCTAACACCTAAGTAAGAGAGATCACTAAAGGAGTTCTCTCTTAACATTGCCTGTAATCTCCAGTGTATTAGTTCAGACTTCTTCATCAACTTCTAACCAGATAATATAATCATCAGGATCTAACTCAGTAAGATCTATTTGATCACGACGGAAATCACCTGTTGGAGGTGGGATCAAAGGTTCGTATAAACCTCTAGGTCTTGCTGGTGGGTAATTATCAATCAATGCTTCAACTGCTGTGTCGAACCATCTGTTCATAGATTTTGCCATAGCACGATATGATGAACCAACATATAGTTGTCCACCTACGACAGCAACAGTTGCTGCACCCCAGAACAAATAATAAAATCTAGATTTCATTTGTGCTCTGATCTTGTCACGTTTACTCATCAGTTTAGTCATAATCATTTGAATTCACACTCTACCATGATCTCGGTAAGTGCTGCTAATAAATTAATTTCCTGATCAGCAACAAATGCTGATTGGAATTGATACTTACCAATAATCAAAACCGCTTGAGGTATACTCTGTGGTTTAAGACTATCATATAAGTTATCATATACTGTTCTCAGTATAGCATTAGGATCATTGTCGAGATTACTATTGACCCACTTGCGTGCAACAGAGAACTCTTTGTTCTTTAACGCAGATACTAACTCGCCAAGTTTGACGTTATTTAGTACCGCCAGAATGCCAGTGTCGATATTCCCTGTGGCAGAATACCTTTGGAGTTCGTTGAGTGTTCTTCTGAAGTCTGGGAAATATTTCTGGACGACCTCAGCGACCACCGCATTATCAAACCGTACATTTTCTCTGGTAAGAATATCACGACATCGCTCAAAAAATTGGGCAGCGATCTGTTGCTTGTTCTTTCCTCGGACATTGCAATCAATAACAGTGGTTCTAGAATGTAGTGGTTCAATAATTTTGTTCTTAAAATTACAGGTAAAAATAAACCTGCAGTTATTTTGGAACTCTTCTATTGAAGCACGTAATAATAACTGTACATCATGTGTGGTATTATCTGCTTCATCTATGATGATGACCTTATGGTTAGACGATGAGGTCAACGATACTGTTGAAGCAAACTGTTTTGCATTGTTACGTACAGTGTCAAGAAAGCGACCCTCATCTGATCCATTGATCACATAAGAATCAACTCCTAGTTCATGGCATAATGCTTTTGCTACTGTAGTCTTACCGACACCTGCGGTGCCACACAGGAGTAAGTTAGGTACTTCTCCGTTGGTAACAAAAGATTGAAATGTATTCTTTAAATCGGATGGGAGAATACACTCCTCAATAGTTTGTGGACGATACTTTTCGACCCACAGAAAATCATCCTTCATACTTACTATCAGGTTCTAGTGCGATGAGATACTCAAGATCTCTGTTGCTATCTCTGAATAGAGATGCGTTCTCTTTACTAATAGTAACCTCATAATCACCAGGTAGCAACTTGAGGTTTTCAACTTTAAAGTTGAAGCTAAATTCTTTGTCGGTAATCCCTACCTTGACAGCATAACTGTTTGATGTGTCATTCTTCTTATCACGTACGACAAGTTTAACACTAGCACCATCGCCAACAACTGCTAGATCTTCGATCTGATAAATTGCTGCTGCCTTAATGATGTTAGAGATGTCACTCCATGCCACAGTAAAGCATACATCCTTACTAGGAAGTTCAACCTTCTTCTCAGGAGGTTGAGTAATGGTAGAGGGATCAGCAAAGAAATATCTTGATTGACATTTACTATCTTTGATTAGTACAAAGTTATCGTTCTCGAAATTAAAATCAGGATTTTCAAAAAGTGAAAGACCAGATAGGAATTCGCTCAGATCATAGATAGCAAAAGTTTTTGGGAACTTCTCCTCAACAACCGCACGTGATAATATATTCTTCTGTATGGATAGAGTGGATAACTCTGTACCTTCTTTGAAGCAGATTGATTGGTTGATGTTTGAGAAGTTCTTGAGAATGTCAAGTGTTCCTTTTGATAGTTTCATTTACTAAAATAATATAATAGTACACAATAGTGCACCGCTTTTAAAATGTCATCTTGTGGACGACCTTTTTTATCGTACCTGCTCAGGTACTTAATTGCATTAGATCTGCAGAATGCTTCTGCGTCACCAATACTTTCGATTAGATCAAGTGTCTGGAAGTTACCGTTAGCATAATGCTGTGAGTAAGTACCTTCGATGTACTCTTTCGCTAGATCAAGTGTTTGATCTTCATTATACTTGCAAACAACATTATTGTCAACTGTTAGATCTATGTTACCAGTCTGAGAGTAATACTCATAGGGATTTACATCCTCTCTTAGAGGATAGTCATCCATTTCACGGATTTCATCCTCTTCAGACCATCTTCCTTTTGTTTTGTCCATAATAGGATATTCCTCGTCAAGGGTTCCATCCAAGACAGAACCCAATAAACTCCATGCATTAATCATATCAGTTTTTCTCTTCAAAGTCAACATCTGCATCCACCTTGTCATATAACTCTTGGAATGCTTGCTTGGTTTCCTCATCAAAACGAGAGATACAAGTAGTGATTGCCTTAGCACGATTACCAAAGATTTGGTATGCTCTGACGATGTGTACAAGTCTACGTGTACTGATGACCTCATCAATACCACCATCGTAGAATGTCTTACGGATGATGTCTGCCCAGTCAACTAACTTCTTATTGAAGTCATCGTTAGGGTTAAGGATCTCAAGGATCTTCTGCTCTGATACAGGAGATGGATACTGCTGCTCGAAAGTAACAGGGAACCTCTCTAGGAATGCTTCGTTCAATACGTTAGTACCTACGAACCTACCATCGTCAGAACCTTTACCCTTAGTGTTAGCAGTTGCAACAACTGTGAACCCTTGAGCAGGTTGTACGAACTTACCTATCTTCTTAAGGAAGACACCCTTACCTTCTAGGATAGATTGTAAGCATAGGATCTTGTTAGATGCTAGATCAATCTCATCAAGTAATAGAACTGCACCTCTTTCAAGTGCTTCTACCACAGGACCATTATGCCATACTGTGTTGCCATCAACTAATCTGAAACCACCGATGAGATCATCCTCATCTGTTTCGATAGAGATGTTAACTCTGATGAGTTCTCTGTTTGCTTTAGCACATGCCTGTTCCACAGAGAATGTCTTACCGTTGCCAGATAAACCTGTGATGAACATTGGGTAGAATAACTTAGAAGTGATAACCTTTTTAACATCAGCAAAATTACCAAATGGAACGAAGGTAGTATCTGTAGCAGGTACTAAGTTACGCTCTGCTGAGGGCAATACAGGGGGTGCTGATAATGCTTTTTCAAGGATCTCTCTTCCTTCAGTTACAGTTAGGTTCCATGAACCCTTCTTAACTTTGAATGCATTTAACTTACGTGCAACTGTTGCGTATGCACAATCATTTGCTCTTGCAAACTTCTTCACATGAGATGCATCTATCTCACTACCGAATTCGTTGCGGAGTTCATCAATGAAGTTGACGGATAGTTTTCTCTCGAATGCCATAATAAAAAATTGAAAATTGTTGTGTATGTATTAATAATACCAAATAAAAGACCCCTGTGTAGGGGTCGTGTGCCACTTTGTCAAGTGGTTTTATGCGATACGATCAATGAAGGAAGATAGGATCTTCTTGTTCATTTTCTTACCCTTAAGAGACTTAGTGAATGCTCTCTTGATCTCTGCCTTGGTAGGATCTTCTTTCTCAATAGTAAACTCATCGTCTGTATTGAGTGCGGATATTGCTAGAGCATACTGTACTGTATATGCAGAAGATAAGCATATGAAAGATCTAGTCTTCTTCCACTCTCTGTCTGCATCTGCCCATGCAAGGTTATCGTTAAGGTCACCATCGTACTCATAACCTAAGCATGATCTCTTAAATCTGTACCAGTCATTACCTGTAATAAGTCTGATGTTCATGAACTCACACTCAGGAAATCTGTCACGTAGTTGATAGATGAATGTATCTGTCTGATCATATCTGTCAGGATTGAATTTGTATTGCTTACCAGTTTGACGATCACGTAAGATAGTTTGTGTATTGCAGTGTCTAGAGATAACACTAACTTCACCATCGTATTGAGAAACAACCTTCTTACCATATCTTATTGAGTAACCTTCGCCATCAGTTAGATTGATAACGTGTACTTTCTGAGCACCAGTTCTTTTCTTGAATGATGGGATAATGTGGTTTAGAGAAATAGTTGCTTCATTTAATGGAGTACCACCTAGGTTCATCTTGTTAGGAACTCCACAACTGTAGTACCCTCTGAAACTACTTGCAAGACGGAATAAGTTGTGTGCCTGTTTGTCATGAGATCTATTGTTACTAGCACTTGATAGAACGTTGAGCATACGGAAGTCACGTAGGATAACCTTACCCTCAGTGCTTGGATCTTCATGATACTTATGCTCATCCTTCTCAAAGTTATCGGAGAAGAGGTATACATCATAACCAATACCAACCTTACGACAGAATGATACTAGTGTAAGTACTTGCTTGATTGTATCAAGGATGCAGTTGGACATAGAACCAGACCAATCAACATTGAAAACTAATCCGTGGTTCTTACCCTCAGGTATAGTAGTTACTTTTCTGAAGATGTCATCGTTGTACTTATATGTGTGTAACTTAGCAGTATCAAGAACACCAGTTCTAGATGTGGTAGCACGAGCATAACTGTCTGCTGCCTTCTTCATCTCAAACTCTTTAACAAGATAGTTAACTTCTTTGTTCTGTGAGATCTTGAACTTTCTGTACTCAGCATCAGCGTTATCAATATTCTTAGTGTACTCTCTTGCCATGTGTAACTCATACTGATCAGAGAAGTCTTTAATGTGTCTAAGGTTCTCTTTACCTACGTAGAAAGTATTCATTAGTTCACTAACTTCTTTGTTAGATACGAAGAACTTACTAGAGATAGTCTTAGGTAACTCAATGTAATCATACTCTAGACCCTCAGCATTAGCAAGACTTTTTAATCCATCATTAAGAGCATCTAATGTTTCCACAGTTGGTACAAACTCTTGAGGTTCCTCTGTGTTTCTACCGACTTCTTTACCATGTGCTGCCTTTGGTTGTGGTTTCTCTTGACCTTCTTCTTTGTCATCTTCTTTACCTTCAGATGGTTGAGGTGTGCGACCTTCAGATAAATCTTCTAACTCATTATCACCATCAGTAATATCATTGTCTGCCTGTGCTGAAGGAAGTTCAATCTCTTCTTCTTTCTCTTCTTGTGCCTTCTCCCACTGCTCTTTCATGAATGCACAGATCTCTTTAGAAAGTTCAATTACATCCTCGAATGTTTCTAGTGCATCACACTTAGCAAGGAATGGTTTCTCTTCGTCACTGAAGTCAACATCAACAAAGTTACCGATCTTGTACTGTAAATTTATTCTGTCAATAAAACCTAGTGTATCAATATCTTTATCTTGGATTTGGAAGAAGTCTTGATCAGCAAGAATTTTATAACCTCTGTAAAATGTTTTAGGGATACCTTCATATCTTCTCTTCATTAACTTCTCGATACGAACGTCCTCTATGCAATTAACAAACTGCATTGGAACCTCTGCAAGAAAGTCCCACTCATTAGGAGTGTATAGTGCATGACCTACCTCATGTGCAATCAGACTATCAATAACTTCTGCCTGATCATGCTCCCAGATAGGTAGAGTTAGAACTCTAGTCTCAACATTAAACTGTGCAGTTTCTACTGGTCTGTTCTCTACTATTAGATCCTCTTGAGCAAGGAGTTTAGCAAGTGATTCTTTAACGAGGTTCATTTCGGTTTTGTTGTGTATGACTCTATGATAACAAAAAACCGCCCCTTGGGACGGTTGAGTAGACACTTTGTCAACTGGTTGCGACGCTTCCTTGCTTGACGCAATGCTTGTGGTTTAAGGTGGCGTTTCTGTTCCTTCTTGGAATGATGCTGCCAATTGGGGACTTTCATAGGATCAATCCAAATACTATGCTGTACCTATATAGGTACTCTTTTGTGGGTCCTAATCCTCTATGGGGATAGTGTGATGGAAAGACTATGATCCTACCAGGTTCATACTCATACTCCTCTAGCATTTCTGATTTGTCCTCAGAAAAGATTTGGAATTTACCACCCCACTCTTTTTCCCATGTCGGGTTAGGCATTACCATTATAGTATGCTGAGAGCGATCTGTGGGACCATTGCTGTCAATATGTAACGTTCCGTCACATCCGCTATGCTGAAGGTTCACATCTATCCTGTTGAGATAGACACGTGTGCTGTCTAGGTCAAGCAGTCTGCATAGATGCTCAAACATTTTAAAGAAGGTAGGAGCATTCTCGTTATCCAGATATGCTATTATATTAGGATGGTTCCTCATAAAGATAGAAGAACCAAATAACCTGTGACTACCTTCCTGATGGTATGGCCACGTAAAAGAATTTGCAACGTTACAAGCTCTATAACTTAACTTACCTTGGAGGATAGTAAAGATATCATGGAGATATTTTATGTCAAATTTATTATCGTATACTCTAGCAAGCACTATCTTTCTTAAATGTAATCTGGTTGCCACCACCTAGATTAGCAGTCCATGTTGTATTGTGATGGAAGTGTTCTAAGATGTGATCTAACTTATGGTTGAGTGCATCTATCTTACCAATCATATCAAGTCTATCCTGTCTTGACCAGTCATGCTCTGCATAAGTATCAGGATGAAGTCCACCATTTAAACTCACCTTTTCTGTCATCCCATTTTGAAGTGGAACTCCTTGATAGTTCATTGCAGGTTTAGTTGGATTTTCTCCTAGACCTGATTCAAATAAATGCTGTTGATCTTCGGGTACATCTGTGCCTGTTGTCTGTGCTGTTTCAGATGTGATATCTTTACCAGGCACTGCACCTGATGATGTCATTATATGTTTTCCTCCATGAGGAACGTCGTTGTAAACTGTCATGTTATTCTTCCTTTGAAATTACTGAGAAGTTTTGTTTCTTTTCGACCTGTAAGGTAGAAGCGAACTTGTCTTGTAATGATTCTGTTTTATGAGAGATCACAAAGACATTAGTGTTATCGGATACTGTATGTAGTATCTTGAGGAAATCATCAGTACCTTGTCCATCCAATGAACTGTCAAAGATTTCATCTAAGATTAATAGATTAGTGTTAGCACTGTTCTTCATCTTGGCAATAGTTCTCCAAGTGAATAGGAGAGCAAGGTCAATCCTCATCTTCTCTCCTTCAGAGAAAGAAGAATAAGTAAACTCATCTCTGAACCTAGACTTAATAGTTTCCTCAAAGTTTTCATTAAGATCGAATGACACATAGAAGTCTAGTTCCTTAAGGTATCTGTTTACCAACTGGTTCATAACTGGAAGATACTTCTTAATGATAACTGATTTGATACCAGTATCCCTGAGCATATTAGAAACGACATCGTAGTCGTCCCTTGTCTTTCTACTGTCAAGTAGGGATTCCTCTACCTTCATTCCATCTTTGGCAATCCCTTTTAATTTTTCTTTCTCTTTCTTTAGAGAGACAACCGTACCTGTATTAATTTTCTCTTCTATATCTTGTATCTGTTTCTTCTTCCATTGTATTTCTTTATTGTAAGAACTGATCCTGTCATTAATGTCTTTGACTTCATTGTTTATAATCTGTCTCTCACCAATTTTCTCTAGTAGGATCTCAAGTTTCTGTTGCAATGCTACTGATGCATCATCTAATTCTTTCAATGAGACATTTATAACTTTCTTCTTATCGTTCTTTAATTCTTCTGTGATTGCTTGATGGCATGTGGGACAGTTATCATTCTTATCAAAGAACTTATATTCTTTATCAAAAGATTTTTTCTTAGTTTTAAATCTGTCCTGATATACTAGGAGTTCTGTTTGCTCCTTATCTAGATCACCATATGCTTCTAAGCTTTTTTCTTTAGACGAGAGTTCTCCCAATCCCTTTGTAACTGCATCCATTGTGCTAGAGATTTCTCCTTCAAGATCTTTGATCTCTCCTTTTCGTCTGGAGGTATTTGCATTTGATTGCTCCTGTAAATTAGCAATGAGGTTTTGTTGCATCTCAACCTTGTTCTTAGCAAGGTCAACTTGATACTCACATTCTCTGAGAGTTTCTTTAACTGACTTTACCTTGTCTCTAAGTAAAGTATTCATGGTAGAGAAGATACGAATATCTAGGAGATCTTCGATCACCTCTCTACGGTTAGGGGGGCTAAGTTGCATGAATGGAACGAAGCATGATGATCCTAAGATCACCACCTGAGTAAATGATTTATAATTCAACCTCAGTATGCTTTGCTCCAGATGTTTTTGCTGCTCATTCATAGCTGCTTCTTGGGAAAGCATTGAACCATTAAGATAAATTTCAAACAACGTAGGTTTAAATCCACGTCGTATCATATAGTCACGAGAACCAATACTAAATTCAATCTCAACGAGCAGATCCTTTTCGTTAACCGCATTCACTAATTGTGCTTTGGTTATCTTACGAAAAGGTTTATTGAATAAACCGAAACAGATAGCATCCAAGAATGTGGATTTACCTGCACCATTTGATCCAACTATCAGAGTAGCAGGACTTGCATCTAACTGTATTTCACTAAAAGCATTACCAGTTGAAAGAAAATTCTTCCAACGTACAGTTTTAAATAGAATCATTCGACAAAAATTATTCCCTAGGGGGCACTACTATATCATCAGGAGTGACAACATAATATTCATTACCACTAGTGACACAAGCTTGAATAATCTCACGATCATCCACCTCTACCACCGACATATCTGGAAAGTCATCAGCTTCCAGAAGTCCAGCATAGCGTAAAGCGTCGTCTTTGTCAAGGAACATGTAAACCATTTTGTCAGATTTGTCACCTTTCACAGCATACGCACCCTCTCTTTCTTTACCTTTCATGGCAATAATGTACATCATACTATCTCCAGTGCTTCCACATATAGGGTTTTGAGAATAGATTTAAGTGCAGGTTTATCTTTGTATTCTATTTCATCAACATATCTTTCAAGGATGGTTAGTGTGTCCTCTTTCTCAATATCAATTTCCTCACTCAAGTCTTGTTCAAAGGATGGATCCTCGATGACTTTGATCTCATGTACACCAGCAGCATAGAGTTGTGATATAAAGAACTCAAATTTATCTGTGTCCTTTTTCTTTTCTACTATGATCTTAATGAAATTGTTTGTGTAATCTGTATACTTAAACTTACTACTATTTAACTGATCTTCATGATAGTATATTTTCTCATAGATGGTATATGGGTTCGGTATAAACTCCAATTGCTGAGTTTCAGTATCAAATATATGGAAACCACGTTTACAATTATAGTCATTCCAATAGATTTGATAAGGATTACCTAGGTATGTTATGTTCTCTCTCGTACTTCTTTGATGATAATGACCTGAGTATACCTTGTCAAACTTCCTATAGGGAGAAGTAGCAGCACCATGATCCATGATGTAACCTCTGTGTGCTTCAAATCCATTGAGTTCTAGGTGTCCCATTGCTACTGGACACTTACTCTTCCCTATCAGATCATATGTTTCATCATGATTTTCTTCATTGATCCAAGGTATGAATAGAATAGGTAGTCCACCTATCTCTACCTCAGTTGCTTTAGTATAAATTGTTACGTTGTCATACTCTCCAACTGTAGTCACGAGAGTGTTTACTAGATTAGTATTCTTAAAATATGCTGTGTGGTTTCCTACTAAGGCATGAACTTCAACTCCCATGTCCTTAAGTACATCAAAATAATTATGGGTTGCCCACTGTGCTGCCCATATATCTAAGTTTCTACGGTTGTCAAATGTATCTCCTAGGTCTAGAACAGTAGTGATGCCACGTTCTTTAAGTGTTGGAAAGAACACATTCCTATAGAACCTCTTGAAGAAGTCGTGAAATATTCTACTTGATTTCCTTGCACCAAAGTGCTGATCTGTTATTATAGCAATCTTCACTTCAGTTGCTGCTCCAGTACATAAAAGTATTCATCACTAGCATCAATGGGAATGGTGTACATTCCTCTCTGTTCACGTTCAATCTCAATTATTGTTCCAAACTGTCCTTTGATAGTATAACCTAAATTATTAAACAAGTCAACCGCCCTTACTACTATGTCTCTATGCTTCTTCATGAGAAGTTCTTCTTCTAATATTTTGACGTATGCGAGACAACTTAAGATACCAGGTAAACTAAAACTGTAAGTGAACCCATGCTCCCACTCAAACCTTCTAGGGAGTGCGTCATGTATCTTATCATTATATAATGCAATACTTAATGGGAAGTATCCTCCTGTGATTGCTTTACCCATTGTGAAGATGTCAGGATCAACTGGGAGTTTCTTCCATCCCACAAAGTTACCTGTCTTCCCTCCACCTGTCATGATATCATCTACTATTATTATAACACCTTTCTTCTGTATCTGTGAGATATTATTCCAGAACCTTTCACTGTGAGGTTTGATACCATTGGCATAAGGGCAAGTTTCTACTACCACACACATGATACTATCCCAGTCATAGTGATCCACATAGAAGTCAACTGGTAATCTTAGTATATTTTGATACGGTTTCATAGTATATGAACCATTCAACATACTATCACCCATGCTCTGAGTGAGTAGAGTTGATCCATGGTAACTGTCTTTGAATGTAACTATGCCATTACGTTGGTGCTGACCTACTTGTTGCTGATATGCACTAGCAAGTTTAACTGCTCCTTCCATTGCATCACTACCACTCAAGGAGAATATACTTCTATATCCTGTAATACCCTTGAGCATCTTTGCTAGTTTCCATGTAGCATTGTTCAACTTAATAGGTTGAGCATCAAAGAAGTTCTCTGCTACCTCTGGTTTGATGCACATATTATTATGCACATAGTTCATGATCGCCATACGACCATACCCTAATGTATAGCAACCCAAATTTAACATAGGGTCTATGGACTTCTTGCCATCTATGGACATTCTTCCATAGTCCCAACCATACTCTTGCTCGCCCACGTTTTTTTGGGGACCTGTTATTAATCCTGGATATCTCATCTCGATCTTTGTAGTGGTGGTATCTTACCTGACATATGCATACCAAAAAAGTTTAATGTTAGACGTTCCTTAGTGCCAAAAGTATAAACACCATGGTGTGTCTTGTTGTTGAATAGAACAAATCTATTGTATACGTTCTCTACCCTGACTGTTGGTATGTACTGTGCATGTACTTTCTTCCATACCTTTCTGTACTCAACTGGATCTATCTCCTCACCCCTATAAAGTTTCTCCTTCATAGTGATCTCATCAGGATACTGAAACCCATACCCAGAGGATGTCTTATAAATCGACGTTCCTGAATCTGGGCATGGGTCTTTTGTTAAGTATACTATACCACCGAAGTGTGTGTCAATGTCTTGATGCACCCACCCTCTATTGAGTGGATCATACTGATCCTCTGAGAAAGGTTGTATCTTCTGGAAGTGCGTCTGCATATTCCAGTACTCAGGTTTGCTATCATGGAAAAGGAGATGTATTTTCTCACCGAAGTAATTAAAAAACCTCTCTTCTACCACGTGGAGTTGCTTAGTACGTACACCTGGCCAGTTACCACGGTCAGGTGGATAGTACTTCAATTCATCAGCCATCGCTACAATGGCATCAGGATCCTCAAAGAAATCATCAACAATTGTAATAGGATATGTCACTTAATTCTTAGTTCTACGTTCTCCTTAATTGTATTATAGTCTGAATGTCCAGTTTTGTCATCTGTGTGGAAGACCTGATCATATCCTGACTTGGTTAGTATCTTATTCTTTATTTCTAACTGTCTCTTCTCTTTCTGTATGCGTCTTAGGAAAGCATAGTAAATGATTTGAGTGAAGTATGCAAACGGGTTCTTGGACTTCTCTGGATTAAAGTTCTCTATGTACTGTACACAGTTCTCGATGCCATCACATATCATATCCTCACGGAACATGTAATTGACAAAGTTTGGTTTGTATGACAGGTGTGTTGCAATCTTTAAAAAGCATTCTCCAATGTAATTGCTGATCTGCGGACGCTGTTCACCCGCTTCCTTTGCAGCAGCACACTTTGCCTTGAAGACAATAAGTGCTTCCAAGAACTCTTTATTGTTTACATAATGCTCACTCTGTACCTTCCTTCTAACGGCCATATATTATCTCCTTATGTATACAGTATACACCATTTTGTTTCAAAATGCAAGGGGGGCTTGACAACTGTTGTAATTCTTGGTACAATACGAGTGTGCGAGTTCAAGGGATGACTTAGCTATTAAATATTTTATTTAATTTAATACGAGCTTCCTCTACGGTAGATATTCTTCCAGTACTATCTGTAATAGTATCTCCATTAAGTCTCCTTAGAGACATAGCGTAGAATATCTGTACCTCTGTATCTACTTCTACCACAGTTATAACCTTATCCTTCGGGATGAGAAATTCTTCCTCGCGTGAAAATTTCATCCACGGTGTCACTTTTGCACCTGGTTTATTACCCTGTAGCATGACCTCTTCGATCTCTATGGGGTTTTGTACTATCATATAGTCACCGTTCTCATCATTAACATGCTCAGTCACCGCGAGAATTTCTTCTCCCGATACTAGTTTGATCGCTGCAAGGAATTCGATTTTCTTTTGCTCTTCCATGTTAGTCTCTGATTCGGACATCAATGAATTCATAGTCGAAATTTTCTTCATTATATATTTTAACACGTTCTGTCAAATGATTAAGTGTATAATTTCTTTTAGTAGCAGTGGATATATCATCTGCTATATCATATAGCACTGCCTTTGTCTTGTGGTCTCCTTTCCTTAAGACCCTACCGATCGACTGGAGGTTTCGGATTTTCGATTTTGATGGCGAAGCAAAGACAACGTTATGTAAGTTCCGAATATTAATACCAGTGCTAAAAGTCCCATAGGATGCCACTATAATTGAATTATTTGTCGTCTCGGCAATCTCTCTTGCCCTTTCCCTGTCCTCAGTATCGACCCCACCGTGGACTAAGAAGACCAGTCTGTCCTCTCCTACCTTAGTATTTATCATATCAAAAAGGGGCATACCATGCCGTTCAACGTAGTTGAACAGGACGAGAGTGTTACCAGATAGGTCACAAACTAGGTTACGTATGAACTTACTACGTCCTTGATGGTCAACAAGATAGTCCATCTCCTCCTGATAGGTGTCAAAAGTTCTCTTGTCATGTTTAAGTATGAGTACTTTGATCTCAAACTCGGAAAGGTGTCCTTGTTCTATGAGTGTCTCTGTACGAGTTATCTTATCAACAGTCCCAAATACACCTTCGAGTACAAGGCGGTTTGTTTCTGTACCATCTAAAGTACCAGTAAACCCTATGCGATACTTACAGTCATAGAGTTTATTCATGATACTAGTCAAGGACTTTGCCTTGAATAGGTGTGCTTCATCTCCTATTATAGCACCAAAATTCTTAAAGTATGTCTTAGGTAACTTATATACTGACTGCCATGTGGTAATGACCACATCCTTTTCAGACCTAGGATCATTACCTGCATATACTTTATGGCAGTGCTTCTTTGAATCCCATCCGTAGTTCTCAAAGTCCTTGTACATCTGCTCTACCAGAGATGTCGTAGGAACTACTATGAGTGTTTGTAAATTCTTTGCTGCCCAGAACCTAGACAGAGCATATATCATTAGAGACTTACCAGACCCTGTTGGTGATAGTAATAGTTTACGCTTGTTACGTAGGGCTTCGTAGATACCCTTGTACTGATAGTCTCTAACCTTATGTGGTAGGTTAAGTGTTTTAATCCAATCACCTAGTCCTTGGGGAGTAATGAATCCATCCACTTCCTGTGGAAGTCCATAAAATTCGTTGTCCCTATGGATAACTTCGTACCCCTTCTCTTCGCAAAACGCAGTAATATAAGGGAGAAGACCAACATAAATTTCGCCTGTACCTGGGGAGAATAGCTTGATTTTTCCATCCCAATACCTCTTCTTGTACGCTGACATGAATTTGGCTTGAGGCACTTCAAAAGTAAACTGGTCTGCTAGTTCGTATTGAACATGAGGTTCACACTCAACAGTCAGATATACTTCGTTCTTCTTCTGAATGTAGACATTAGATTTCATAACCTTTCAGAAATTTAGCGAACTCGATCGCATTCTTAATATAGAAGGATCGGTTATTGATAGCCTGCATAATGGCTTTCAATGCCTCAACCATTTGGTTATAGTACTTCAGCTTAAGAACGGACTTATTATATACTTCATCAGCTTCCAGATATACAGGTACATCTGTCTTGATGAGTTTGATTGGGAATGGTTTCTCCGCTTTACCAGTATAGTACTCCCACCTATTTTTATAGGTGCGTTTGACTTCAAACTCCTGTTGATCCTTTAAGGTATTAAAGGAATTGTAAAGTCGTAGGTATTTAGCGTGTAACTTGGGGATTTCTAAACTGTCATGATCTAATTTTTCATCATTTAGTTGTGAGTCTTTCTCCCACATGTCATTCAAAGTGTCTAGGTTCATATTTTATTATTATTCTTATCCGTTATCTCATACAAAGTATACTTGAAATTGACCTCGGCTGTGAGGTAGTTAACATCAGTTGCCGATGCATCAAACTCTAGTGTGGTGAGACTGGTTGGGAAGATGTTAAAGAAATTGATAGTAGATATCGTGTTGTAATTACTATTGAGTATAAGTAAACGAGCATCACTCATCATCCTATCAAACTCTTCTGGTCTACCCTTCTCATCCACACTGGCAATATACGTTGCGAAATTCTTTTGGTGCTTGGGGTTAGTAAGACCCTTTAACCATTTGTAAATTTCATAGTAATTATCCAAGTCTTCATTGACTAAGAACCTTAGGTTAAGATCACCGAAGGTCATCTTATCGCCAGGTAAAGAGTACTCTTTGACTGGTGTGGTTATCTCCCTTACGCCTATCTCCACTTGAGGTATGGATGCAGACTGACAAAAATAGTCCACGTTAGGTGTCCTACCAAGAATAAATTTAAAACCTATTGGTGATAGAAAGTTTTGATTATTAGGAGAGAAAAGATTTGGTTCCATTAGTTCACGCAGGTCTCCGTAGTATTTATCCAAGCCAGAAAACGTTCGGATCTCTTATCTTGTCGTGGATACTAAATCTGAAGTTTCTGAAATCTGGTTTACTTGTTTCGTTATGTGCAGCATCTATCCATGTCAACTCAGCATTCTTACCTCTGGTACTCTGTCCTTCCACATCATCAATGTTGTATTCACCAACATAGTTCTCACCTACTGTACTAGGTTTGACACCGTTCTGCCAATGCTGTACTGACATGAATATGGATCTACCATCACCCATGAAGGCACCATGTATATCATCATGGTAGACACGAAGGGTAAAAAAATCGTGTCGCATTTTGCATATCTTCTGTTGCTCTGGGTGATTGTCTATCCAGTAACCACCATGACTAAAACTTATCTTGCCACGTATGTATACTTCATAACTGTCGATGTCTGGATGTCGATGCTCTGGGATGATAGCATGTGGTGGCCAGTCCAAACACTCAACTTGATACTGTCCTTCCTTGTACATAACCTTTCTATTAAAGTTAGGTACACCAAAGAAATTTCTATTCCAACCTTGTGGTTTTATTATTTCGCGAGGATCGAACGTACTCAAATACTCATCAACAAAACCTGTGATGGCATCCATGCATAAAAAAAGGGTCTAATATTATTTAGACCCCTTCCATATCTTTAGTGCATTGTTTTAATCGAATACGTTTTTACATATGCGTCTACACGCATTGGGTAAGTCTGCACATTCTATCAGGCAGTCGAAGTAATCGTCGATCTTGTTTATTTCTAAATTACTGTTGTTATCGGTCATACTCCAACCAGCTAACTGGTTATGCGAAACTCTGTTGTGCATAAAAGCCTCCGTTATTTTACACCATCATATAGAGAGAAGGTTTCATTTTCTTTCCTCCAATCCTACTATTATGTATGCGAATCCACACTGTATTTACGGTTACATTTTAACAAAAAGAAATGCCTACGAGTTTATACCTAGACAAAAAAAGAGACCCCTTAGGGTCTCTCTGAGGTGTATGTAATACGATATTACATTAGGTTAGCAACCTTAACTCTTCTGTAGTAAGCGTTAGCATTTAAGTTACCAGCAGCTTGTGGATCTGAATCAGATAAAGCAGCAAGTCCCTTAGCAAATGGGTTAAGAACCATTCCATAACGAGTCTTAAACCCGATACGTGGTTGGAATGTATCCTGACCAATCGCTCTGTACATTTGGAGAGGAACGTAAGGACAGTAGAATAGTCCTGCATCGTATGCATTAGAACCTTTGTATCCAACAACGTAGTACTGATCAGAACTTACGTTAGCTGAATATGGGTCAATGTATACTTTGAAACGTCCGTTAAGTGTACCTACGAATGTGTTTCCTGTGTCATCGACTTCTCCGATACCACCAACAGCACCATTGATACCTGAGTCGTAGTCAAGTACGCCACTCATAGCAAGAGCAGAAGCTACATCAGCACTAGTGATGATGATGTTACCCTTTCCTCTACGAGTTTCCTGTGCGATTGCGTTGGCATCTCTTTCGATCTGGAATAATAGTCCCTTGAATTTCTCAACTGACCATCTACCATTACTGTCTACGTCAAGGTCGAATACACCAGCGTTAGCTACGTTAGCTTGAGCACCAGGTTTTGCACCTCTGTATACAGTTCTAACAACCTCACGGTTGATTTCAGCAAGTATCTCTGTTGAAAGAATGTTTGCTAGTTCAGACTCGGCATCTAATCCGTGGATTGCTTTCAAGTCTTGAGCAAGTTCAACTGAGTAGTCTGCTCTTAACGCACGACCTTTTGCTTCAACAGCAATACGATCTATGCTAAATGCCATTTCCATGAAGGCATTACCAGCAGAATCTCCTAGTCCTTCTAGATCACTTGTACCGAACTTGCTTGAAGCAAGGTCATAGTTAGTGGAAGTTGTACCACCACCAGAAGCGTCGTTGATAAGACCTGGGTTTTTCTCAGTAGTAGCTGTAGGAGGAGTTCCACCCTTAGTACCAGAGAACTGTGCATCTGGCTCATCGAAGAATGCTTCGCCACCAGTTTGATTAGTATATCTACTTCTCATCGCAAAGATAAGACCAGTAGGACCAGACATTGGCTGAACGCCTGCGATGTCATAAGCAATAAGCTTAGGCATAGCACGACGGATTAAGCTGATAAGTATAGGGTCGAAACCATATACAGCACCTGCTCCAGTTGTCTGTGTGTTGATAGGACCAACGTTGGTTGGTGCCTCTGTTAGAACGTTACGCTCTTCTTGAAGAGCACGCTCTTGGTTTTCCAAGAGGATTGCGGTAACAGACTTACGATAGTTGTCCTTAATTTCAGGAAGACCATCATGGTTAAGTACTGGTGCCCACTTCTCTTGGAGTTTTTCTGCATTAAACATGCGAGTTTTACTCCGTTCTTGAGTTAGTGTTTACAGTGTCTATAGCCTTTTAGCTAGCTGTTCGACATACGAAGACATGCTTTCGCTAATGGCTTCAACTTTAGCTGGCTCATCATTTGAGATTTCTTCTGCTACTTCAGGCTTCTTAGCACCGAAATAACTCTCTTTGATTTGTCCAAGCTTCTCACGATACGACTCTTCGTTTTTGAATTCGACTGCTTCTGCTAGGGAAGTAAACTTATCCTTTTGAACTTCTGCAAGTCCTCTAGAATACTCATTCAAGATCTCATTTTTACGATAGTTCCCTACCTTCTCATGCAATCCAACGTTCTTTTCAATTTGTTCGTTGAGTCGGGTCTCCATTTCATCAAGTTTCTCGCTCATCTCAGCAACTGCATCCAAACTCTCGTCTGGTAAGTTGATGTTTGATTCGATGAACAATTTCTTTAATCCGTCCATAAATGCTTCGGTAACTTCTGAACGTAATCCATTTTCAATGGCAATTTCGTTCTCAGTCATCCACTCTTCACAAGCATATGAAAGGAAATTCTCTACGCGACCAGCAAAGTCTTCCTTGATCAGGTCAAGTTCTTCGCCAATCCTGCGTTCTGCAGTTTCCTTAAGAGATGCAATTCTACTTGTTACTTTTGCTTGTACAGCAGCTTCAAACACAGTAGTTGCTTTCTTAGTGAATTCTTCGTCAAGATCTGCACCAGACAATACTGCCTTGATGTCTTCTGCGATCTCTCCTTCGGAGATTGTCTCTCCTTCTTTCTCTACATCATCAAAGATCTTAGCAGAAAGTCCACCAGGCATTGCTGATGAAGCTCCACTTGGCTTCGTCTTGATTGTAGAGTCTCCTGTAGTAGCTACAGGGGCAGCAGCCTTAGCACCAACATTGTCGGGACCTTCTGGCTTCTCCTTACTAGAACCGCCAACTTCTATAGCGTCGTTCTTAAGGTCTGATTTTTGAGCAGGTACAGCACCTTTTTTTATGGCTGCATCGCCAACTGCTGCATCTTCTTCAATTGTTTCCTCAGGAGTAGCTGTCTTTTCAGCGATCACCTTTTGGAATTTTTCATCAATAGTAGACATTACTTGTACTCCTACGGGATTTTTAAACGTTTTAAGAATCTATAATTTATTTATAAATTACAAACTTCTGAGTAGACTCTCAAACGCGGAGAGTTTTCTTTCAGCAAGTTCTTGGGGTGAGGGTGCGTTATCAAGGGATGCCTTGATAGCCTCTATTTGTGCTTCTTTAATCTTACCATCGACTAAAGCCCATTCCTTTCCTTCCATAATACCTTCAACAAAAGCATCAGGTGCGGATGGATCTGCTACTATATCAGCAGCAGTGGAAAGAATAAAATCATCGGCAACCACTTGGAGTGAACCCTCTTTTTTAAGAGAGCCTAAACCTCGTGAAGAAACACCGAGTTGTACCCCTTCCTCAAGTAAGTTCTTTGCGATCTTACCCATGGGGGTTTCTAACAACTTTGCCTTACCTATGAAGTTTTTACCTTCAGGGTAAAGTTCAACGATCTTGTGTGAAACACGATCTAAGTTAACGGTAGGACCTTCTGGATGACCTAACTCACCAAGTGCTCTTCCGCGTTGGATGAACTCTTCGTTGTACTTACTTACCTCACGGTTCAAAGTATCGAAGCGATACATGCGTCCGTTGCGATTAGTAATTTCAGTCTGAAGGAAGATACCTTTGATATAGGTTGCTTTCTTACCGTCTTTGTCTTCGGTAAGAACCTCTATATCATTGTTCTGTTCCGTTATCAGTCTCATCATCGTTTTCCTCTGATTCGTTTTCATCATTGCGGTTAATTACTTCCGCAGTTTCGTCTTCTGATGCTTCACCTTCAGGTGGTAATCCTGTTGGTCTGCCATCATCAGGGACGTGCGGAAACATCTTATTCGCAACATCTAATTTACTAGCATCAACAGCAGCTGCTGCTTTAACTTGTAACATGTCTTTGAGTTTTTCTAAAGCATCTGCTCTATCATTGTCCCAAAGTAAATCAACGATTTCTCGTTCTTGTGTTGCCATAATGTAACGTTGTCTGTAATTTATTTAGCTGCTTTAGGTTTTGCAGACGCGGGTTGCTGCTGTGCCTTCTGCTGATCTGCTGCTGCCTTTGTTTTTTGGCTAGCAATTTGAGCTCTCTTAACTTCCTTATCAAGTTCTATATTATCTGTTTCTGCATCTAATTGTTCTTGATCGGCAGCGACTAGATCAGTTGGGTTGATTGCTCTACCACTCTCTATATCATCTCCCATTTGCATATCCATTTCTTCCATTTGTTTCTCAGTCATACCGAGAACTTCAGAACGGATATATTCAATAGAGAAGTACTTGCCAACAAAGGGATCCATAAGACCAAGCACATTGAGTTGCTCTGTCTTCATCTCTAAGTTCTTAAGCTCTGTGAAATGATTATCTTTAAGATAGTCATACTGGATATGCTCTTTCATATCCTCCCAGTCTTCAGGAGTAATAATACTCTTCAGGATTAACTGGGTCTTTAGAGCATCATTAAAGAGATCACCAAACTTCTTGCGGAGTTTACCCACAAACTTGGTGAACTTTAATTCATCTCTAGTGATCTCAGATGACCTACCAAGGTTAAATGAGGTAGAAGAATCTAGTCTTCCAGCTGGAACATTTAACGCTTTGTAAAGTTTTGTTTGGAAATATTGCACGTCTGTCAATTCTCCAAGGTTCTGACCACCTGGTAATGTGGTAATTTCTGTACCTCTACCCCCTTCACGACGTGGTAACCAGAAATCTTCCATCATTGACATGTATTTTCTGTCGTCTCTGATCTCTCCAGTGGCAGCATCGTATACTAATTTGTTACGATACCTTCCCATAACTTCACGTAAGTATTGTTCTGCCTTAACTTTAGGTAGGTTACCTACGTCAATATAAAATATTCTACGCTCTGGTGCTCTTGATATTCTGTATATAACTAGACTGTCCTCGATCATTCTAAGTTGATTGAGTACTTTAATTCCTTTGTGCAAATAGGACAATACAATATTTCTATTGGTGTCCATGATACCACTTGTCACGTAAGTGATAGCATCTTTGGCAATCTTGATACCACTATTCGCGGAAGTATTATTCAATCCTTTTGGATTGTATATGAAATATTCCTCAGATGATCCGAAGTCATACTTCATAAACTCGTCTGCAGTTTTTGGTTTTGTTATCTGCCTTACTTTCTTAATCTTTGATGGGTCAATATATCTTACTTCTTTGATACCCTCTGCAGGTGAATCTAAATTGATTACTTTATGATAATATAAACGCCCATCAATGTACCATCTGCGGAACATTTCATGGGCTTTAGTATCAAAACCGTATAGGTTTTTGAGGTAATTAAATTCATCTCGGATCATTGCTTTGACACTCTCACTCACATCGAGATTGTCAAGGTTGATTTCAACTGGACTATCGTTTTGATCCGCAACGATAGCTTCATGTAAAATATCTTCGATAGCAGAATCCACTTCTGGATGCATTGCCATCTCACGATACTTTTTCACCATGTCATATTCAGTCTTGAAGTTACCGTCTAGGTCAAGATACTGACCATAGTAACCTCCTGCAATATAACTAGTAGCTCCGTCCTCGCTAGAAGGTTGGATGGGAGACGGGGCACGCTCCGCAACCTTCTTCTTCTTAAACGAGAAACCGAATAACTCTGCCATAATATTGTGTACTTGTACCTACTATTTAGCTAGCTACTTCAACGACGTTATTCTTGTTTTTGCCACCAGAACTTGTGTGGTACTGATATGCAAACTCAACATCAAACTCTTCGTATGAATCGTTGTTGTCATAAGCAAGTGAAATCTGTGATACAGATACAGGCCAAGCACTAACCAAATTGTATGTGCGTAGTTCTGTTAACTTACCATCAGCAGCACCTGTACCACCAAACTTATCTAGTTGTGTTACTTGGATGTCTACCCATGTATCAACTATGTCTGTTGATGCAGTGTTTTTGTCAACTGCGTTAGTTAGTTCGATCCATTTCTCATATGCACTTCTTAATGCAAATGCATCGTCCATATAGAATGTACCTGTCCATGTTTCGTAAGATCTATCGCCAGGAACTTTGATAACTCTTCCTCTAAAAGGAAGTTCAACTGTTCCTACGTTAGTTGCTGGCAATGCAGCAGACTTACACATGTATGTAACAGCAGATCCTTTAGATGCTGCTACACCATCAATAACTGGCTCTGACAAGGAAGTTCCTTGTGGCCAAGCGTGTGAAACCGAGAAAAGGTTAGGACGTACACCGCCTCTAATTGCTTTCTGGAATTCTAAAATACCTAGTGGGGTTGCCATTTTTAAAATGCTCCGTTAATTATCTGCGAGGGATGACTTCCTCAAAGCTAACACCAGTACGTGTTGCTATGAAAGTCAGTGTGATAAAGTTGATTGAACGTGCAGGCTTGATATAGAAGTCAGCCTTAAATTCGTTCGCGTCAATGATTGCACCTGTGTTATTGGTGTCATCACATATAACCAAGAAGTCTGTGATACCTCTTTCGGCTTGTACACCTCTAAGGTATGGTTCAACAACATTCTTGAAGTTGTTACGTGTGAATTCATCATTGAGTTCAAAGAGTACCCCCTTCGCAGCATTACCGATTGTCTTTTCTATCACGTTGAAAAGACGACGGACGTTGATGCGATCAAATGCAGATGGTGAAGCGAGAGCTGTTTTGTCACCGAAGAGTAGAATGCCCTGACCAGGAAGACTGGTGATTGGGTTAATTCTCTTCTGATACAATGTATCTCTTTCGGATTTGGTTGGTGAGTATGCAAGTTTAACTGCATTCTTAATAGCACCACGGTTTAAACCTGCTGGTGAGAACCAAGGTAATCCGTTTGCAGTAGTAGCAGCACATAGTCCTGCAACATCTCCGTTGCATGGAATGTATCTGTACTTGTCGGCAAATCTGTCGTAGACATACTTCCAACCGTTATCAAACACACCGAATGATGTTGCTTGCATAGGTGAGTAGAAGTCAACTACGTTATTTGTTTGTGTTGTGGAACTTGTAACTCCAACAACGTCTCCTCTATATGGAGATAAGAAACCAACACAATCTTTTCTATTAGATGTGATAGTTAATACTGCTGCACCGATTGACTGTGAGTTTTGCTTACTAGCTGCGTCACCAGGACCCATTAGTAGATAGTCAATCTGTACTGTTTCAGTATCAGCAAACTCTTGAAGTCCAGTGATGATTTCTCCAGAAGATGCACTTCCAGTTTCAGCACCCTTTGCTAATACGTAGATGTTATCACCAACACCACCGCCACCAGTTACGTAGACAGAAGCAAACAAGTCAAATGTTGTTGCACTGTCTGAACCTGCGTTACCAGTACCTGCGATGTTACCACCTGTGGCTGCTTGGTTAGCACTTACATCATATACTGTTGTCTCGTGTGAACCCCAGTAAACAAATGCACTCTTGTTAAGTATTACATTTGGATAGTAGTTACCTGCACCCTCTTGAGTTTTACCATTGTTTGCTTTAGAAACATATGAGAATTTCTCAAGTAAAGTATTTGGTGTACCAGTGATTACTCCAGTAGCGTCCCAAACTGCTATGTGCATCTCATCGTTTGCACCACCACGTGCTGCAACATAAGGAGAAGTGCCAGGTCTAGGAGCAATCTGTGACCACTTGAAACCAGTCCATACTTCCTGATTGTCGTACCAGTCAGAAACTGATGAGATATTTCTATCAGTAACACCGTTCTCAACAACGTCTGAAGTTGTCCATGTATCAGAAGTAATTAATGATACTGTGTTAGAAGCTGCATCCCACGCATAGATGTAACCACTCTTAGTACCTGCTGTATTCTGAACTTGAGTACCGATTGTGCTAGTTGTTAAAGCACCATCAAGTACTAGTGTTGTGTCAGCACCTTTATCAATTACTGATACTCTTATTGCATTTCCGTCAGCACCAACATCTTTTGCTGCCCAGTGGAATGGGTTAGCAGTTGCGGATAGATATGTTGCTTCGTATACTTCCTTAGTAGTAATAGAAAGAAGATAAGGAGAAGTTGTACCATCGTCCGATGCACTTAACTGTCCAGATGTTGCACATCTAACTACGTCAAGTACTCCACCGTATGATAAGAAACTAGCGGCTGTCCACCATGTCTCTGCGTTTGCATCAGAGGGTTCTCCAAAGATTTCAATTAGTTGAGATTCGTTTGATATACGAACTGGTGTAAGAACAGGTCCTTTTGCAAATGATCCTGCTATTGCCCCAACGTTTACTTCAACCGTCTCAATCGAACCAACAGTAAGATCTCTTTCTTGGATCTCAACTCCTGGCGATAGAAGCGTGCTAGCCATGCGTGTACTCCTGATGATAAATCAATTTTTGTCTAAAATTATTTATTAAAAGGTACTTCTTCAGCGATAGTCCCACATATATGACCTGTCTCCATACTCATCTAAAGTATATTCTTTACTATTCATATCAATAGTCCAGACATTTCCCTCGCTGTCTTTGATCATCTCATCTTCCAATCCATCGTCTATAAAACCAAATGGTGCCATGTCTTGTTCTATTTGGTTCTTCTGTTCTTCATATATTCTACGACGAATATCCTGATCCGTCATCTCTTTAAAGTATTCTTGCTGTACCAACCATGAAAATATAACCAGACACATAACCAGATCATCATTATATCCTTCGTCAGCTTCAAAGGATTGTTTGTTCTGGATGAAGGTAGTTAACTCAGCGACTATGTTGTAATCCTTAACAATGAGTTTATCATCTTCTATTAGTGTCTTGAGGTTAGAGCATCCTTGTGCTTTGACAGTCTTACTCATCTTGACACCCATCTGTGTCTTGTTGCCTGAGAAACCTTGTCCGACTATTTGACCTGCCCGACCTCTCATAGCACACATCAGTACGTTTTCATACTCTACGTCATAGAATAAACTTGAAGCAACTGCTTCTCCTATATCATTTACCTCTATCAATACGTGTGCTTTATTATAATTATTTGCTACGTTGTAAATAACGTTCGGGAATAGCATAGGTCTAATCTCATTACTCCTATACTTTGCCACCAGTTTCCACGGTGCTTTAGAAATATTGATAACCACAAAGGCAGAGTAATCCTGTGCTAATCCACGTGATACATCACAGCATATAATATAGTCATTATTATCTACTGGGTTTTCATATACATCAAGACCTGCATTGGTGGTCATTACATCATCATAGGTCAGCGTTCTTAACTTAGATGCTGCTATCAATGTATCAACAGATCCTAGGAACTCACAGTCAAACTCTTGTGTAAACTGTCTAACTGATGTGTTAGCAATGGTTGTTTGTTTCCATTGAGCATCTCTACCTGGCACTTTAGACCAGTGAACCTCTGACCATGCATATCCATTTCTATTCTTCTGTGCATCAACCCACAACTTATAAAAGTGGTTCATACCATTAGGGGTACTAATGATTATGACTTTTGTTTTGGTACCTGAAGTGATAGTAGGATATACAGAACTAAAGAATTGCTCGGCAATATGATTAGGTATAAAGGCAAACTCATCCAGAAAAATAATGTTGAAAGACATACCTCGGACTGCACTAGCAGAGGTAGACGCAGCCAAGATTTTAGATCCATTTTCTAACTCCATTGATCCTTTGTTATATGTTATGATACCTTGCTGCATCCACATGGGCAGCTGTTCATAAGCAAGTTGTAATCTTCCAAGCAAATCCCTAGCTGTGGATAATTTGTTTGCAAGAATACCAACGTTCACATTGTCATTGAACAAGACATAGTGAAGTAGATAAGACACACACGTGGTGGACTTACCAGTCTGTCGAGGTAACTTTGCGATATTAAATCTGTGCTTATGGAACTTCTCGATCAACTCCTGTTGAAAGTCCCACATTTTAAATGGCACGATACCTTCATCAAGAGATATAATCTTGATATAATTCATAGCAAAATATACAGGATCCTCTTTACACTTGAGGTATTCCTGTATTTGCTCTTGGGTAAAATTTATATCTGTCCCGACTTTTTTAAGGTTGGGATTCCCTAAGTAAAAATCTGTGTTGTTAGTCGGCATGTGCTATAAAAAATTCTTCAGCTTCCTGTTTGGTAGCAAACCAATACAGATGATGATTTAACTGAAGTGTAAATTGTTTTTCAATTTGATCGTAACCGATTACTCCTTCGTAATCAATCCAATCAAGATCTAAACGATCCTCTGGTACCTCGCTCATGACTAAACTCCTCCTTCTTTAGTTCATACTGTAGCATGGATTTCAAGACTTGGGCACGCCCAACATCTCGAAATGCCTCTACTACTCGGAGTTCAGATTTTAATTCGTCTATTCTTGTTTTCATGATCAACAGTTCCACGCTCTTAGAGATTTGTTTATTCTGCTATCTGGATCAGATGCAGTCTTCTTAGAAGTAAGTTTCTTTTTCATGCCTTTCATTCTAGCACAGAAACTTGCTCTTCGCTTGTTACCTTTCTTTTTAGATGGTGCTTTTAAATCAGAACCAGGATTTTCTCTTTCATAAGATTTTCTCCCTTTCTCATTTAAACCACCTTCTTTATTTTTACCAGACTTCTTTGTCCATGCAGCACCCTCTCCAAAAATTCCTCCCATTGCAGGTGGTAAGTTACCTGCATCATGTTTGTCTTCATCATTTACTTGGGTCTTTTTCTTTTTGGATTTTGACTTTGCTTCATCCATGAAGTCAGCAAGTTCTTTGACACAGTTTGGTACTGACTTACCGCCCTTCATCTTAGTTCCTTTTGCCTTGTATCCTTTCCAACAAGTTTTCTTATCGGGATCTCTACCGATATTTCTTTTTGCTTGTGCTAATGAACCTTCTGTTGCTAGTATAACAGGTCCGTCAGTAGGATCAGATTCATGAAACTTGATCACCTTACTGTTAGGGTAGATACTCTGAGCGATACGCTGTGCTTGAGGTCTTTGAAGTTTTTGTAACTTAGATCTAAAGACAGTGATATCAAATTCTCTACCACGCCATACGCATGTGAGAACATAGTACCTTCCGTACATTGTAGGGATCCTAGTCGTCATCCTGTTACTGGGTCGCAATTTTCATCGTGACGCTGATACGCTGCAGGAGTTCTAGCAGTATTGTTAGTATTCCTTGCTTGAAATGTACCAGGTGTTCTCGCAGTATTGTTAGTATTACGAGCTTGATAGTCAGCGTTGAAGTTTTCGTACGTTACTGTACTCCAACCCTCATTACCTGAGAATTGGTTTACCGTAGTCTTGCCTGGTTGGGGACTTACGGGGTCACAGTTTTCGTCGTTTCTTTGGTATGCCATGTACCTATTTATCCGTTTTTTTCGATGCGTTCTTAAGCATCTTTTGGAGGTCAGCAGTACTACCAACAAACAGTGAGTTGTTAGTTACTACTTTCTTAGCACTCTCTTCTTTGACAGCTTTCTTGTCTTTCTGTAGTGCCATAAGTTTGTCGGCAACATCACCTACGTGTTTGATGAGTTGTCCAGCAACTTCGTATGCTCTAGGGTGATCAGAAGACATAGCCAAATCAAGAGCACCGTTGACAGCTTCTTGTCCTTTATCCACCAAGGCGTAAAGGTTTCCTCGTGCATATTCATAATCATCCTGTACTTGATCTATTGCTTCCACCTTCTTCGGAGGTTTTGTAACCTCTGGTTTTGGTGTCACATCTTCTATTGACTCAACAATATCAAATGCTTTATCTAATCCATCATTCATAATACGATACCGATTCGCTAAATCCAAAGTCATCACCACTGGTTAGCAATGCATCATCAGTAGCATCTATTAGATCAACAGGTGTACCAGATGATGCTGCAGCAGCAGTAGTACCATTCTGTGCTCTTCTAACAGATAGTTTATTTGGAGAAGTTTTACTCTTAACGTACATCACTTCATTACCAACTTCAATATATGATTGAGTAGGAATGTTGCTGTAATCAACCACCTCAACAGTTAAGTTTCTTGAGGTGATAGCACCTGCAAGTTCCGTAGTACCATCTTGGTTCTTGTCTGTAAGAGCTCTTGGTGTAACCTGATAAGCAACCTGTCTTGAAGTTGCCTTGTCGGGCATGTTTGTATACATATCGACCTTTGCCTTCTTGATAGGACCAGCAGTTCCAACAGGACCAAAGATGTATGTCTTGCAAGTAAATTGCATAGTCACCAGAGTTATCTTTCTGTCATCGAAAGATCCTTCGTAGTCATCACTATAAGAAATACTATTCAATATAATAGGTATGTCCCTATAGTCTTTCATCTCATCAATCAATTTGATTGTCATTTGATATGATGGTTGGAAGACTGGAACTATCTGTTCTAGTATCTCTAAACTTTCGTCGTTGGTTTTTGATATAACATTGAGTTCAAAATCAATATTATATGGTACAGGTGTGAACTGTTTTCTTACTGTATCCTTATCATCTGCCTTTACGTTCATAGTAATAGGAGCAAGTTTCCTAGAACTGTCATACGAAATACCCGTCATCTCGAAAGATAAACGGGGAACTGTGATCGCAACCTTTTGGTTAAGATCTGCCTGTTGTTCTAGTCTTGCTAAAAATTTCTGTCTAGGACCATATGCTAGAGGAACTTTCATCCTACTATAAATTGATCCGTCTTTGTTTTCTTTTCTACATTCTATATTATTGAAGAGTGTTCCAAATCCTATGACGCACTTTCTAATAATCTTGTTGTATGTGTATGCACCTAACATTATAAGTTACCTGCTATTCCAAATGGGTTTCCTTCACTGAAGTCAAGGATGTCATCTCCTTGTGATTCAAAGGTGACAGCTTCAGAGTATTTAGGATCTGCAGTTGCCATCTCATCCCTACTATCTAGCACAATTGTAGCCCCAGACTCTGAACCAACTATGGATTCACCTATTGTAAACGTACCAGTTGGGGACTTCAGTTTGACCCAACCTTCACCTGCATCCCACTCTACCATGTTAGCAGTTGAACCACTAGTACTACCAGTAACAGTTTCAGGGACAGTGAAGTCTCCTGAAATACCAACAGGTGCAGAACTAAACGTTGCAGTAGCAGTTGTATATCCAGTACCGCCCGCATCTATGTCCACTATCTTAACACTCTTATATCCTGAACCACCATTTACTATATTCAATGCAGTCAATGTTCCATTGGTAAAAGTGGGGAGTATGGTTGCAAATCTACCAGGACTATCTGGAGAACTAATAACTAGGGATACTCTATCTTCATCATAGTTTGCACCACCGCTTACTATCTGTACTGCTCTGATCTCACCTTCTTTAACTGTTGCTCTTATGATAGCAGATGCTGTTGGTGATCCACCACTGAGTGTTATGTTGGCAAGATATGCTGTTGCAGTTGCACCACTACCATCACCAGCGATAGTAACTGTTGGTGCTTCATTATACTTAGATCCATTTTGATCAATGTAAATTTGATCTATGACTCCAGAATTTATTGTGGGAGTACCAGTAGCAGTAGTACCATTGATAGGTAGATAGTAATGTTTTACAGTGTAACCGTAATCCACTAGACCCTCATCACTATCAAATACATCTCCTTGCTCGTCGCTGTACTCGAATAGTTCTGCCTTCAGTTTATATACGTAACCTTTACCTAACTGGTAGAAAGGTTCTTCATGCTCTACGAATTTTATTTCAAAGTAATTACTTGTTAATGGGAAATATATTAAGTCACCTTCTTGTGGTCTCTCAGGTGCTTTGTAATCTGGATCCAGTAAAAGGAATTGAGATATAAGATCTGAAAATCTCTGAGCAGAGATAACCATAGTTATTTCATCTTGCTGTGCTACACCAAACTTTGTGAGTAGATCTCCATTGCCAGCAAATCCATCTGGGTTCTCTAGGTATGCTTCAATAATATATGCATCATTAAACTCACCAATCACTTCTTCATTAAAGACACCATCAGTCTGCATGATCTCTCTAGGGCAGTAGAGTATATCCATCCCAAACATTTTGAGATGCTCTTCTACTAAGTTCTGCAATAAGAACTGTTCGTTCCTAGTGCCATGTGTGAAGTAAGTGGATCTTGCCATTAGCCAATCATATCCATAGGCATAGTCTCATAGACTGTGAGCATTTCGTCTTCTAGTTTTTGTACCTTCTCTTTACCTTCGTTATAAATGAACTCACCGTTCATAGTAATTCCACCTGGTAACTGTGCTCCTTGGAACTTGATTAAGTTGGCACCCCACTGTCTTTGAATTAAGGCAGACACATATCTCTTCATCCATATATCATTGTATACTGCTGTATCTGCAGTCGGATCAATAGCACGATAACATTCCAGAACTAGGAAGTCATCTGTATTGACATCAGTTTTCCAGTCTAGATCTAAGTAAAGTTTGTTTCCTCTTAACTGAAATCTTGTTTGCTTCTGTCCCTCTAATAAGAAATATATGTCTTCTAGTCTACGGTTAACCATCTCATAGGTTAAGATTTCTGTATTGGTCAGATCCCAAAGATCATTCAATCTCCACTGATACCTAACATCAAACAAGTTAGTTACGTTCTTAGATACAAATGGGAATACCTTAATCACACTAGTGACATACTCAGGCATCTTTACATAATTATTCTGTTCTGAATAGTCAACAGCGAGAGCATTAGAAGTACCAGCTGCAATAGTAGTGGTAGTATCAGTGACCATGTTTTCACGCATGGCTTCACTCCACTTAATTTTTACGTGGGTTCTGATGTAACCATCACTATTTCTTTCATTGTAAAACTGGATAGCATCATCTACTAGATCATCTATCTGATCATCCTCTATGTTTATTTCTAGGACTGGTGCACCGTTTTGACGTAATGCATAATCTATCAGTCCCTGTCTTGTTGAAGCTTTAGCCATTTTAAACTGGGTTGACGTTGAATCTAATTCTTACATAATATGTAGTATTAGAACTGAGGTTTACAGCACCTGGTAAAGTATACTGTGTTAAGTTTGTTGAGTTACCAAGAGATTGGTGAACAATAGTTGCAAATGTATTTGCAGGTGAGAACTGCCAATCACTAGATGAATGCTGATATCCAGTCTTCATCGCAATAGGATCAACTTGGATCGTTGGGTTAAAGGCAGGTGTTATTGTTTGAATATCTGGTTGGTCAACAAGAGGTGTGGAAAAGTTTACTGCTGATGTGTATGAACTTTCCAAGTTTGCATTGTCTCTAAATTTAACCTGTACAGAATAGGTAACATCAAAATCTAATGTTCCTGGTGTCACTGTGAATGATGTTTTATTATTCTCATCACCATTTGGTAGTGTGTTAGTTGTATCATATACAGTTACGTTGTCTGCAACTCTTCTAATTCTCCAGAAGGTTGCCTTATGTGTTGAACCTGCATACTCAGATACAAATGGAGCAGTTGTAATAACTGGTTGTCTTGATAATGTTTTATTAGTATCTGTATCAATAAATGGAGCTACAGATGCTGGTGCTGATACAAATTCAGATTCATTAACTGTTAGAGTAGCAGCATTAGATGTTACTGAGGTTGCTGCTGTATTAGATAACACACAACGGAACTGTTCGTTTGGTGTTGTTGGATATGTTGTTGCGGGAGTAGTATAAGTTGATGAATTTGCACCATTTATATTTGACCAACTTACTGCATTGTCAACAGACTTCTGCCACTGGTATGATATTACATCACTGGTTATTGATGCTCCAATATTAAATGTTGCAGTGCCACCCTCAATAACAGCCTGTGACTGTGGATGAGTTTGAATAGTGATAACACGTAGAACAGTTAATACTGCAAAGTTAGAAGTTATGGATGCTGCTGCTCCAACAAGAGATGCCACACAACGATAACGATCATTTCCATCATCAGCATATACTAGACTTGGTGTGGTATATGATGCTGAGGTTGCTCCACCAACAGATGCATAGTTTGCACCATTATCATCTGATCTTTCCCACTGGTAGGTTGGGGCACCACTGGATGTTGATGTAGTAATTGCAAAGTTTGCAGTACCACCTTCATTAGCAGTTACGTTAGATGGTTGTGCTGTGATAGAGAATGTTCTTTGGACTGTTAGTGTAACTGCATTAGTGGTTACATCTGCTGCAGCACCTACTGCTGCTATAACACAACGATACTGATCATTATGATCTACTGCGTATGTTGTTGCTGATGTTGTATAAGCTGCTGAGGTTGCTCCGCCAACTGGTGAAAAACTGTTACCTCCATCATCTGATCTTTCCCACTGATATGTAACACTAGGTTCGTGTGCAGACTGACCACCTGCAGAACCACCACCTCCACCAGAAGGTGTATCAAAACTTTCCACATCAAAGGATGATGTTGCAGCATTACCACCAACAGGTGACATAGTAACACCACCAAGTGTGGTGAATGTTGCAGTCTGAGTTTCATCAACTGTTGCATCAGATGGTTGGGATGATACAACAACTGTTACTGTTTCTACCTGTAATGTAGCAGCATTAGATGGAAGCTGTGTTGCACCTGGTGCTGAAAGCAAACAACGATATTGATATTCATCTTGTGTTGTTGTTAATGTCTCAGTGGTATATGTTGAAGTAGTACCACCAGAACCTGTTGAAACATTAGACCATGACGAACCACCTGTAATAGATACTTGCCATTGGAATGTGATGTCTCCTGCATCATTATCAGATGTAGTAGCAGCAACACCAAAAGATTGAGTACCTCCAACCGCACCAGTTGCATTGACTGGTTGTGAAGTTATATTGATTGTTCTCTGTACTAAGTTACGTGCAACGCTTGATGTTACATTAGTAGCACCAGGACATGAGACTACACAACGATAGTAGTCACCATAGTCGGCATCGTATGTGGTAGCAGCTGTGACATATGTTGCTGAAGTTCCCCCAGTAGAAGTATAATTTACGCCATCAAGGTTTTCAGATTTCTGCCAATCATATGTAAGTACAGCACCATCTGCAGTAGAACCAGCAATAGTAAATGTGGCAGCTGCGGGTGCCATTGGTTGTTGATCAGTTGGTTGATTACTTATAGTAATGACTCTGAATACTGTTAGTACAACTGCATTTGTATAGGATGGTTGAACAGCAGTAGCAGTATCCATCTTACAACGGAACTGATATGTGTTCTTCAAGAAGTCATCATCTACTGTTAAAGTATTTGTTGTTGCTCCACTATATCCACCACTGTTAGGAACGTTAGACCAACCAACTCCACCATTAGTTGATACTTCCCATTGGAATGTAATGGTAGATCCATCAGAACTAATACCAGATACAGGACCAAACGTAGCAGTGTTACCAGAACCTGCTTCAACAGAAGCACCACTTGGTTGCTGTGTGATAGTAACTAGAACACCAGTTCCTGTTGTGATAAATGAATATGATCTAGCATTACCTGTGGTATTCTCAGTTACAGTAAAGTTGAATGTAGTGTCAAGATAATCCGAAGTTACAGTACCACTTAATGCACCTGTTGCTATATCCAATCCCAATCCAGACGCAGCGATAGAGTCTCCACTAAGAGTATATGCTTCTAAGGTTGGTTCAGATGCAAAGGTAGTACCAGTTAAACCTAAATCAATATTAACACTCTGACCATTAGTAAATGATCCTATAGCACCAGAATTAGTTGTCCAAGTTACATTGGTATCAACAAATGGGAAGAATGCACCACGCTTAGTGGTTAGTGAAGGACCTGTTTCATCATACTTAAAGTCAACACCACTATCTACTGGATAGTATATTACATTAGTATATGTACCAGTACCTGCAGCTTCTTGTGTATCTGTTTGAGATCTCAGTGTTACTGATCTAGAAACTACGCCATCAATACTTTCATGTGTTTTCTCTTCTGGTTTAACCAATGCCAAATAGTTTCCAGTACCACCACCTGTTGTACCTGCAGTAGCATTAGTAGAGTTCTGTACAGTAATAGTATTATTAACAGCACTCTCTGCCTGAATAGTTAACCATCCACTCTGTGATAATGCAGCAACGTCAATACCACCAACTGTCATACTAGCTGTTGAACCTGTTGTTCTTAACTGACACTTCCTACCAACATTACCAATAAAGTGAGAAGCGTCGGCTGGATCAAACTTAACAACAAGGAACTGAGATCCAGCTAATGTTTCAAATGGATTGTCTATTAGTCTTCTATCATCAATACTATTAGTAGGGTAACTTGATACAGCACCTCTTGTTATATCTCCTGATGCTCCACCAGTTCTAATGAATGTCTTGGCAAGACCAGGTAAATTATTTGTACTCAATGTATATCCATTCTTACCACACCATGCTGCAATAATACCTGTGACTAAAGGACCTGAGAATGATGTACCTGCAATGGTCTGATAGTTTGCAGCGTTTGTATATGGTGTATTAGCAGTCCAGTCATATTGTGGTGTAAGAATTCTAGCACCTGGTGCTACAGTTGTTACACCTCCACCATAGTTAGAGAAGTCTGCCCATCTGTCATTATATTCTGTAGCACCAACAGATATCTTATTCTGGTTTGTATCTACGTTGTTGATACCACCTGTACTGTTGTCTGCATAACCTGCAGTTCTAGTACCTGCAATACACTTACCCTGTATAGGTCCAGCAAATGCATCACTGCTATTCTTGAAACCATTACCAGCTGACCTGACTATAATAATATTATTTGTACTAGAAATAGTACCCTCGATATCATCTAGGATCTCCTCGTCAGTACCAGTGTCATCACCACTGTCGTTCAGTTCAACATATGGATATGTCTCTGTAGGGATGGTAGGTCCGAATGATGAGTTGATTACAGCTGGACGATTGTTACCTTTATAATTGGCATTACCACTATCATTGTGATCAATAACTGCCTGATAAGCACCTAGGATATCAGTGTAACTACCAGACAAACCACTGTTAAAACACTTAAGTGCATAGATCTTAGCGTTCCTACTTATTCCAGCCGTTCTTCCAGCTGAAAGGATTGCACAATATGTACCATGTCCATTGTCATCTTCGTTAGTACTATATGGACTTGTATATCCAGTAACCTCATATACCCTATAGTTCTGTTGCTCTGAAGTACCATTTAAGTCAGATACAAAGTCTGGGTCGTACAACTCAGGGTGAAGAGCAGCGTTGTTACCAGTTGGTCTACTTGCTCCACGCACACCTGTATCAAGTACATAGATGTCAACTCCATCTCCTGACTGGTTGAAACTAAATTGATTGTTTAAATATTGCCTGTCTTGTTTTGATAGTCTATCTAAGTGCCAGTAATCATGTACGTTGATTGTACCGAACCTGTCTGGAACTGCACCATATCGTCCCATACCAGAATGAAGAGTACAATAGAAGTATAAGACAGATGGTGTACCTGTACCAATAACTATCTCAGTGCTTGCACCTGCCTGACCTGGTGTTCCTGATACAGTCACACCTGTAGTCATTTCAGAACCACCTGTAGTGTGTATACCGTCTGGAGTTAAAGAAAATCTTAGTGGATGATTAGCGTTTGATGTGTCTGACTGATCAAATGTATATGTTGCTCCTTGTAAGAAACCAGTCTGGTTATTATATCTTGAATATGTACCGCCTTGACTTGATGAGAATGTATAGTAATTATTACCTGCTATGTTCTGAACCTTTACATATATGGTTCCAGTACCACTACCTGTTAAGTTTCTAGTATTAGAAGTCGCAGTGTTTTCACCAGTAGTATTTAAACTTGTTGATCCACTGGTATCTATTGATAGAGCACCTGTGTCCACAGGGTCTAGAGAGAATGCTTGTTCATCCCATGTTACTTTCTTGACAACAGAAAGTGCACGTAACTTCTCTATCAACCCAGACTCATACTTCTCTGGGCAATCAAAAGTTATGATTGAAAAACTTCTATAGGATGTTACAAATGTAAGAAACCCATATATGTCTTGGATACCTTTTACAGCCGAATCCAGACTATATCTATCAGCTACCCTTACGACTACTCGCTTCATTAGTATTGGCACTATAATCCTTCAGATCTATTTAGTCGCAAAAACCTTAGGACAAAAAAATACCCGAAAAATTTTTTCGGGTAAAATGGAATCAAAAAGTGAATTTCCTATTCTGTCTGTGCCATCAATTTTTTTATCTCCCCTTCAGTAGGTAGCTTTGCCATCCTCTCTACTGGTTTGGAGAACTTCAAATCATGTTTAGAATCGAATTGAAACTTGGTTCTGAGGTGTGTCTTATCTCTTTCGATTATTAAATGATAGTAGTGTCCATAGACATTCTCTGTGGTTCCTATTGATATAATAGTTCTACCATTATAAAATTCTCCTACTTTATAGGGGCAAGTCTCCATAGTCCCATCAAAAGGAATATGAAACTGTCTAGAATTTACATGCTCCTGTTGTCTGAGTTCACTTGACTTTCCTATCTCTGAAGCTTTATTCGGTCGTAGGGGCATCTGGTATTCCTTCCTCTGGTTTCTTGAGTGTCATATTTAATGCTTCTATTGCTCCTTCCAATCTCAGTACTTGGTCTTTACGAGTTGATAGTTGCTTTTCAAGTTCAACGATTGTTGCCTTTTGTTCTTTTAATTGATCGGTGAAGTCCTTCACCATTGTCTCAGCGTCCATGTTTTAGAATGATAAGTGTACTATTTAGTGCAGAAATGCATTGAAGGTTAGGCGGTTTGTATCCCATCCGTCCTGTACAAAGTACGGTGAGTGCCACATTCTACCTTCATATACTAGCAAAGAATTAAACTCATGTGGTTCCACATGATACCTTTCCCAGTCTTTAGATTTGTATTGTGATGGGTCAAAGTTAACAAAGGCACTTACTTTGTTAGCAAGTCTTGATGTTCGATAGTTCTTGTCAGATGACACATACTCTTCTTGGAACTCTTTACTTTTCCAGAATGCAGTACCTGACTTAGTATCCATCAACTCCTCATCAAAGTTTAATGATAACACAGCAGCATAGTGAGTGTCATCTGTATGTGGTGCTAGACTGCACATACGACATTTCTCCTGTACCTCATACATTTGAAATGTGAAGTGGGAGAACTCTGGTTGAAGCATGATCTTCTTATCAGCTTCAAAGTAAGTTGCCAATAAGAACTTGAAGTTAGGGTAGAACTGATTTGCTATGTGTCCTAACTTGCACACATAGCCAGGTAGATTAGAGAATTGACCACTAACTGTATTGACATAATCAGTTGCTAGTGCATATGCTCTTACCTGTTCTGGGTTCTTAAAGAAATTTCTGATCTTAATGACCCTGTTCTTTGCACTCCCGATATGAAGTTGCTCAACTTCCCAATCCTTTGGGTGATGAGTTTCCAACATTTTAGGATCTACTATCTTCATTTTTTAAATACACCAAGTTGTCTTAGTAGGACAATAGTAAGCACTGTCCAAAAAATTACATACCATGCACTCATAATTAATTACCGCTAATGTATTGTTTTACTGTGTCATCCTTTTCAAGTACCATTACATGAATACCATTCCACCAATGGACTGGACTTTCAATAACACTACTTAGGATCTTTCTCTCAAGATAACATTTTAAGTTGTTCTCCTGAGCCCATGATACTGCTCCTTCAACAACACCATCAAAGTTAGCATCATCAACAATAAGAATAAACTTCTCATCGAGGAAAGGTAACAAATGATTTAAGTTGTTCATCTGTACCATCATATCATGATTTGCGTCATAAAACAAGATGTTGACTTTACTACCACCAAAGTCTTCTTCAGTTAGTTCCTCAACACTTGATTTAACAAATGCAGCATTACCATTCTCATACTTCTGCCAGTTGTTAACAAAGGTATCATAAGGATTACCACACTCAGTCCACATACCACGATCGACTATCGGTTTAACATTTGGTTCTGAGAAGTCATCAACTCCAATACATTTTGCCTTATTGTTCATGGTAGCAGCAAAGAATGTACTACCAGTATAAGTACCAAGTTCAAGATATACTGCATCATCATGTGAACAAAGACTATTAAGGAAATGTCTTATCCTGTTTGATGATAGTCCTTGAATACTATATCCTTCTGGTTCAAAGTTAGATGTCTGTGTGTTACCATCGTCTATTGCTTTCAACACTCTCTGAGTATAGTCATCAACAGTAGTAGGTCTTCCTTGTTTCTTGAGGTGTGCATCAACGACTGCTTCACAGTAGTTGCAGTCCCAACATTCAAAACCACATGTTTTTATCTTCTCTCTCCATAGAGCAATAGGACTATCTGGTATCGCAAGATCCTCCATGTACTCTTTAAAATCACCTGTGACAAGTTCATGTTCAGATGCCCATGCTTCTATCATCTGCATAGACTCCATTAACTTCATGCCATTTTCCCTACCATGCATCTTGAATACATCTATGCCAAGGTCAAGGAACTCTTCCCAATCCTCTCTCCATGGAGGTAAGTTAGCTGCCTTTAATGCATGAGAGTTATCTTCTATATCCCATAGTGAACAAGAATGAGTACTGATAGGATCATTGAAATACTGAGGAGTTTGTTCTGTCCTTGTATTATTGAAATGATAATGCTCATCCATCATAGAGCATCCACCCCAACAACCCTCATTTGCCAATAGAGATAACTCTACTGGTTTACCAATCTCAGCACAATATTCTTTTGCTTTCTTTATCTTCTTTAATGCTTCCCTATCTCTCATCAAATCTCTATCAAGATTGATGTAATGAAAACCTGCTTTAGCAAGAGCAACTATCTCATTTGGTTTAGTGACATTCCTGAGTATTGTATTCTTGATTTTTAATTCTGGAAATTCCTTTTGAATTATACCTGTGCTAAGCCAACTAGTATGTGGAAGGGTAACTGTCTTAACACCTAGATCATATAACTGTGCAAAGTTCTTTACAAACAGATCCAGTTGTTCTATATCTGGTCTGACATATATGTTATTGAAAGTAGCAGACAGTGGTATATTACCAGCATCTTCTGATATTGCTTTCGCATTATAATATAATTGCCTTACGTCACCTTGAAAGACATCACCCATTGAGTCTTGGGTGAATGGTGGCATTCGGCATGTAAAGTATAAGTCGTAAATATAATCTTTATATCTCTTCAACCAAGGAACGAAAACTGTCTCGGCATACTTGGAATCAATCTTAGGATTAATTGGAAGACTGAAGACGGATTTTCTCTTTTGGGATTTCATGTTTCACATCAGGAAGTTTTGGTACTTCGGGTACTAAGCGATCAGTTAATTCTGATCCATTAATTTGAGGGGGTGAGAACTTCTCACCATTGAGGAGTCCTTGAACTTGACCTTCCATTTGGTTGGTCATGTTTTGAACACCTGCACTTATCAGAGCAGAATGATGTACTGCACCTGACAATATATTTATCTGGTCTTGCTCAGGTAGATTCATGATTGAATCCATGTTACCTCCACCAAGACGACCGAATGCAATTATATCACATGCAGCCTGTTTTGCCATTCTACTCTGCCAGTACTTCCTATCTTCTTCCTCATTGGTTTCAAGATAGTATTCAATACCTTTTTCAAAGTCTACTGTTTCTTCTAGCTCAGCAATAAACACATCCATCTCTCGATGAACATGCTTAAGTTTCTCTACGAATAGAGATCTATCATAGTCTGACTTATCTATTTCTAGTTGTATTAACTCTTTTCCAATCTCATCTTCTTCAAGCTTGAGATCTCTTACTAACATCCTTCTATTAATCTCATTTTTCTTGAGACTATACTCTACTTCCACACGAGTATTATCTCTCGTCTGAAGTTCGAGAAGTGCTTGTTGCACTTTTTTATAAGGAGTTATCTGTGATCCTACTACAAAATTTGTGTTCTGGTATTTCGATTGTCCACCCTCTAATTTGTAAGCAGCTTCAACCCAAGTCTTTTTACTTCCTTCTAGGTTTCGCCTACAGAGTGCATCAGAATCCGAAAGTGCCATATGCTAAATCTCCATCAAGTCGCTTTTCATTTTCATCAATTCGGCCAAGTTTTTGACCTTGCTTGATTGGCATACCAACATTCAAGTAGTCTTCGTACAAGATGTTCATATCCCACATATTATCACAGCCTCTAAACTGTGATCTTATTGCATGATATTTGCCCAATAAAGTGGCGTAATCTAATAAGTATTTATCATGGTTTTTGAGAACTCTTTTTACGAGTTCTGCTTTTTGCATACCTCTTGTCATGCATAATATATCTAGGAAAGGAGTTTTAGCTTCCTCACTCTCCTTGTATTTTCTTGCTTCTTCAAGTTGGTATACCCAACTCTCAGACTCTACGTCACAGCAGTTCTTAAAGTTCTTGAACCTAAGATCAAACTCATGTTCAATAACTAAGATTGCTTGCTTCTTCATGAACTGTACAGCAAGATTTATATGTTCAGGTACAGTCTTTTTCTTTACCTTCTCATAGTCCATGGATCCATCATCTTGCATCACAGCTTCATAGTCTTTGAAGTGTGATCGTATCTCACCTTGGAACTTAACTCCAGTAGTGAATTCTTTTTCATCAAGTTCAACATACCTTCTGAACGTAGACTTAATAGTCTCGAACACAAGTTTATTCATCTTGATAGTTGATACATTATAAAAATTGAACAACGTAAAGTATGTTGTCTCATGAGCTTTAATACCTGCAGTTCTAAGAGCATCTTCATGGATCATCATATAAATGAAACCCTCTTTGATAAGCTCTTTATCTTTTATAAACTTCTTAGTCTCAAGTTCTAATGGATGCTGAGGTTCATATTTCGGACGTAGAAAATCCTCATCCTCAATTAGATGTTTTGGAATTCTTTTCTTCCATTCAACCTCAAATTGCTTTTCTTCTATGTAAAGTTTGTTATCAGGCATTTTCTAAAGCTGTGATCCTATCCTTCATGGCAGTTATTTCTGCCTTAAGGTTTTCAATGGTGACATCCTGTTGATCTTGCTTTACCTTTGATGCAAGATCAGTGTTGAACATCATCTTCCTTGCTTCTCCTGTGTGCTGTTCGCTCATTACTGATACCTCAATCCTGTTACTGAGAACGCACCAGTGAAACAACATCCAGAGGACTGTCCTTGGTGACCCTTAGGTTCTGCTTTAAATCCTAATACTACATCAGCATCAGTAGCATGGAAACGTTTCCATGTTCTATTGTTCTGATAGTTACCTGTACCAGAAGCATAGTTACCTAAACAATAACCCCAGTCCTGACCCATTGCCATATTCTCTTCACCAGATGAAATATCTGCTTGGTTGAACTGTCCACCGATTGCTGTATTATTAGTGTCATTAAATTTGAGCCATGGTAGTGTAACATTGTTACTGTTACCATGATAGCAGAAACCCCACTTAGTTGACAAGTTCTTCTTCCATCCGTTACCACTCCATCCACTTAAGGAGTAAGAGTTAACAGACTCATTACTGAATTCAATATAACAACGACTACCTGTGTCTCCAAATAGATGGCATCTGTACTCTCCCTCAGATCCAGTAGCACCTGAGTTACTGAAACCACCACCAAGACGAGTACACATCTCAGTGATAAAGTTCATTCTCTGAATAGATCCAGGACCACCACCTGCGGTGTATCCTCTTTGAGTTGTTTGTCCTGATGCAGAACCTGGGTCATCAGTACCATCCCAAGTATCCATTGAAGCACCAATACTATCTGGAGTAGTGTTGTATGCATCACCATGACCAGGAGTTCCGTTAGGACCGAATGTTCTGTTAGTTCCTGTATGGAGGTTAACACTAGACACTGAACTACCACTACCACCGTAGGAGTTTACAGTACCATAGACATATCCATTAAAGTCTCCGAAGTTACCATCAACATATGATGCTGCTCTGTCTAACTGGTCTCCACGAGAGATTGTAATATCTGTTGCGTTATAACACTGGTTAACAGATCTCCATGGGTTTGATCCTCTGTAACCACCAACTAAGAATGAGTGTGTGAATATACTTCTATATCTAAACTGCGATCCAACTGTTATATTATACTGCGTACCATTGTAATCATACCAACTACCTTCTCCTGAATATGGAAGATAGTCTCCTGAAGCAACAGTTGGGTTTTGACCACCTGCACCAGTAGTTGTGGTTGGATATGAATTATAATAACCAAAGTTATTATTACCACCCACATCACCTTCCGCAGCAAGAGTGGTTCCCCAGAAAGCATTCTTACCATCAGACATTAGGATACCACCCGCAGTCTTAGGACTCTGACTAGGTAATGTCTCAAACAGAACACCGTTCTGCAACAGGTCTCCAGTAAAGTTTATATTACCAGAAACAGAAATGTTCTTGGGAATAGAAATTGTAGCTCCACCTGAGGTCAGAGTATTCAGTTGTGTTGTGCCAACATTAACCTGAGACATACTTTACTCCGTCTTCGGGATTGAATCTTTAATATTTTTTATTGCTTTATAGAACTTACTCTTACCTTGGATATCACCAAACACACCAGCATGGATATCATCCCATAGTAATGCTAGTTCTCCTTCCAAGCTAATTTCAGCATAAGCATTTTCTCTCTGAATGTCCCAACCACCTTCTTCATATTCCACACGTTCGACTTTCTGGGTATCAGGATTCCATTTGAAGTCGGGAGGGTTAGTACCTTCTTCCATAACCCAATCGTCAGGGATGTCTACCCATTTAAAATCTTCGTGACATTCAAAGCACTCTTCTTCTTCTACCACAAACTGTATGGTATTATTTGTTGCTTTGTCTACTAATGCGAAACTCATAATCTTTATGTGTAATTGAATACGATAACTACGCCTGCACCACCGTTACCGTTACCGTGTGCATAACTGTTTTGTGAATAATAACCATAACCTCCACCAGATCCCCACTGACCATGAGTAATCTCTTCTTGGTTGTTGTAATAATGGTGTGAAGAACCAGACTTATGCCAGAATGATGATCCACCACCACCTTCTCTGTTGTGACCGTGAGACATCTCACCACCACCGCCAGGTATGTTGATATCACCACCAGATGCTGATCCACCAGGACCTCCCTGATGAGGGTTATCGGTTTGACCACCTTGTCCACCACCTGCTGTGCAGTATGAACCGAAGGATGAAGTACCACCTGTACCTCCTCTACCTCCGTTACGGGCGTAACTACCGCCACCACCATAAGTATATCCGACTGAACCTACATTAGAAACATCAATATATTTGATAGCAGTAGCACCACCGCCACCGCCAGCACCACGATAAGCGTTGTCATTACAGCGAACACCACCACCGCCACCTGTGACGTAAACTAATACGTTACTGCAACCTGAAGGTTTACTCCATGTTCCTGAAGAACCAGAAGTAGACTTACTGTTCCAAGTACCGTTCTGTGATGTATAAACGTTGATGCTTATCAAAGCACCTTCAATGGTAAAGTTCTCGTATGAACTTCCGTTCCATAGTTTAAATGAACCAGAAGAAACGTCGATAACGTTACTTCCTCCTGTGCTTTGGATTTGATCAACCCTTAAAATGCCAGCCATAATTACTTACTCTTAATTAATACTCCAGTATCCACCGCTATTTATGGTAATGGTATATCCATTATTTATAGTGATTGGTCCGATACTTTGACAGTTATCTCCATTGTTAATGGATATGTTTTCCGAAATGTTATTACGGTTTCTCTTAATAATACCGTATGTGTCGATCCACTGTTTGTCTCCATTAGCACGAAGAACAACAGATCTCTGACCACTTGATAGACCAACGGAATCACTGTCAATGTTTAATCCGTTTTGTCCTCTAACTTCTACTCTGTAAGATGTCTGTACTTGGTCACTACCTGAGTAGAATGTCCATGTACCACCGTTACCATCACATGAACCCATACTGGTATCATTGTCAGATCTCCAGTAGAAGTTGTCACCTGTTCTAAAGTATGTGTGAGAGTTGTTACCAAAGTAGAATCTTGGTTGTCCACCATCATCATTCAACCATGTGTTAACACTAGCACCTAAGTATGGAAGGTTAAGTGCAGTATAACCATCAAGTAAATCTGCGTTAAGGTTAGTACATACAGTTGTGGATGATACTGATAATGGTGCAGTACCAGTTGCAACAGTAGATTTAAGTTGATTGTCAGTTTCGATAGCACCACCGACGGTTAATCTAGAACCACTTCCAGTAGAAACACCAGAACCTTTACCGATGAATACCCTACCAGTTGCAGAGTAAATTGCAAGTGATGCATTTAACTTAGCATTACTTTGGAATGATGTGGATAGAGCACCACTAGCATCAGCAAATCCTCTAATAACAAACCATGATTGATCACTATCATCAGCACCTAACTGCCAACCCATATCGTTGTCAGTATCAGTGAATGTCATGAATGAAGATGATCCATCAGCACCTGCTGTAATTCTACCGTAACCTGATCTACCGTCTCTAAGATCAAAGAATGCAGTAGCAGAACTAGGATTACCCTCAGCAACAATTTCAAGAGGTGAACCAGGATTGCTATCGCCAATACCTATTCTACTGCTACGGAAGTAAACATTGTTATATGATAGGTATGTACCATTATAACCGAAGGCATTACCATCATTACCAAATTTAATATATCCAACAGTAGCATCATTTCTACCTTGAAGTGATAAGGTATTAGTTGTACTCTTACCTAAGTTAATACCAGAAGAACCAGCGAGTTGTAATGTTGATGTACCAGTATTATTAAAGATACCTTGGTCACCTGTTAAGTCATTAACTGTTAAGTGTCCAGATCCATCTCTACGTGCAATTGTATTAGCAGATGCTGAAGTAGACTGAGTGAATCCATCTAAGTAATGAGCGTCTAGCTGTGAGGAACTTCCATCGTTACCTGCGTGCCACATGGTGTTACCATTGACGGTAATGTCACCAGTGTTAATTCTGATAGTACCATTTCCGTTATTGGTATTACCACCAGATATAATAAACTGTACATCGTATGCAGGTGCTTGACCAGATGATCTAAAGTCTACTGTTGGAGTTGTTGAAACAGATGCCTTACCAATCTGTAATTTAGCACCTGCAGCAGCATCACGTAATCCAATCACTGTGGATGAACCACTAGAGATTAAG
>VTLG01005713.1_pt1 | contig 51881 bp, 60 predicted proteins | sample 4694571 | NCBI WGS metagenome assembly VTLG01 (sample SAMN12604809, study PRJNA352737) | marine metagenome | biome: ENVO:00000447; feature: ENVO:00000209|ENVO:00000569|ENVO:01000036; material: ENVO:00002151; isolation source: viral sequences binned using virsorter ... | reverse complement strand
TACCTAGATATACAAAAGGAAGTAAACATGGTGCAGCATATACTGGAGGACAGCAAATTAGTGATATTCTTGAAACTGTTGATTCTAGTGGTATTGGAAGACTATGGTTATTAGCTAGTCCTTTAGATACTGATGATGAAGACCCTGCTAATAAATGGTTTAGAATTACTTCATATGCAAGACCTTCAGGGAATAATTCTGATTATTGTTGTTTTAGATTTCTATGGGCCTCTTATGAAAGATATAATGATAGTGGTATTATGCAAGAAATAAAAGGTGAGACTATGGATGGTGGTGGGGTAATTGATATATATTTTAATGATAAATCATTTTCTATGATTCAGATGAAGGAGCATGCAGAAGGAGATACTAATAGCCATAGAAGGCAATCTCTTTTATGTCATGATTGGGGTAATAGTAGAATTTATTGTAGAACAATGAAAAGACAAGTCCCAACAATAAGTGCTACGACTTATAGTTCTAATGGTGAATATATTGGTACTAGTACTAATACTTCTGATTATAAAAGACAAGCATATCTTTCTACAGCTATTACTACACCTACTCCAGATGTAGATACTCCTACAATTCAAAAAGAAGGGTATCATGTATTAGTAAATGGAGGAGGTTCATGGTATGCTGATGGTCGTAATCCTAATGGAACAGGTGTAACTCCAAGTGGCAGTAGTAATACATTAGGATATTCTGTTATTTCTCCTGAAGGAGGAAATTGGGCTGAACGAAAACAAGTAGTTAAAGGTAGCGGAGTTCGACCTTCATGGTATAATACCCATCATAGTGATGTAGTTTCAAGCGTTATATTTAAGCCTATACCTAATTCTTTAGTTGATTTAAGTGATTTATATCCAGTTCCAAATGGTACAGATGCTGATACTAATCTTAGTCATATTGTGGGATGTTATGTGAATTTTGAATCAGGATATTTTCTAGAGGATGCCTGGTGTGTTGTTCGAAGAACAAGTCAATTTGATACAGCAGATGATTCTGTTAGTGCTAACGATAAGTCACATTGGGGTAGAAGAATTAGACAGGCTAGTGGAGCTTCTTGTTTATGGATATCAAGTGGAAATTTAGAGAATTATGGAGCATATTATGTAAGAAATAACGGATTTGGATATAAAGAAACTGGTACAGATACTTTTCCTGATATAGTAGGTGATTCAGTAACTAATGTTGATTGTCTTCCTTTGTCTACATTATGTTGTGATTTAGATGCTAGTGGAGATGGAGCAACTGTACGAATAATGAAATGGTTTCCTTTTCAATTTCCTAATAGATTTACAGCTAGTATAAGAAATAAATCAATGACAGAGTTTAATGGTTTAAATGATGTAAATGATAGTGACCCTAGATATAGTGCATTATTTGCATCGTATGATACTGATGATGAAGAATTAGAAACTCAGCATTTTGGAAATGTTACAAAATTAAATACAACAACAGAATTAGTAGATAAGTGTACTGTATTAGTTGATGCTGGGGCAGCTGCTGCTGGAACATTAGCAAATGGATTATGTGGATATATGCCAGGAACTATGACTAATACTGAATATGTAAGAAATAGGATTGTTCAAACTGGTGGTGATACTAGTATGGAGAATAGTCCTGGTAATGTAAATCCTGTCTTTCAAGCAAATGGAACTCAGGATTTTTATGCATTAAATGAAAAATCTTTAACAGTAGAAAAAGAAACTACTGGAAAGGAAGTAAATGATATTATACCTAATGGACCTGGTCAGGTAGCATTCTTTGGAAAAACTAGTATAGATGAAGATAAGACTCTACATAACTTTTTATATAAAGTTGATTTTAATGGGTCTACTAGTAGTACTTTACATAATATGATGGGTCTTAATGGCTCTGGAATAGGAGGAGGGACTATAAATGATAATTTTCCTATGTTTTTGACTAGTAATTGTTCTCAATCTATATATATGGGAAATAATGGTCCTTTTGAAACTACAACTGGTTCTGGTACTTATAATACAAGAAATTCTGCTGATAATGCAGATTTGCCATGGGGACATACAAAAACTTTTCAATTAAATTCATATCATTCTGAGGCATTAGCTACATCATCGTTTGGTGCATTAAGTGAAGAACAAGACCCTTCTGCTGAAGGGGTAGATAGTCTTATGATAGGACATGTGTGGGCACAGGGTCAAGCTGCTGGAAATACTGCCGATAGTACTTCAGTAGCGGCTAATGCTGCCACTGAGTATTCTAGATATAATACCGCATCTTATAGACTTTCTATATTTAATAGGAGTGGTACTAAATCAGCTTTCTATTGTGATTTAACAGATGAACCGATTGATTTTACTCCATTATTTACAAATAATTTTAGTAGTGCAGCAATAACAGGTAATTTTGCACATAAATTAGCTATATATGCTAAAACTAAACATCAAAAAGCCTCCACATTAGTTGATATAAAGTTTACAGGAATAGAAACTACCTTACCTGCAGGAGTAGAAGCAGGTGCATATGATAATTATTTTCCCAAACAAACATTTAGATGGTATAAGATTTCTTTTGAATATGATGGATTCCAAGATAGTCCTTTAACGAATGTAGATTATATTTATTATGATGAAGATGATGACTATGCCAGTATAGATGTTGAGATAATTATCCCTCCTGAAGTTCCACCTAGAGCTACTAGATTAGCTCTTTGGAGAAGAAATGAGGCAGGAACTTTTTATAAATTAATAAAATCAATTCGCCTTGATTCTATTAATTGGAAACCTGGGAAACTTTCGGGTAAAGATATTTTGACTAAAACCGTACGAGATAGGGGGTTTGATTCTCAGGGAGAAGATTATCAGGTTCGTGCTGGTATAAGTCAATTTATAAAAAATACATCTGTTAACTATGGATTATCTGCTAAAATGAATGATTATTTATTCGTTGCTGATGTTTCTCATGTTGATATTTCTGAGCGAGGAAAATCAACTATAATTAGGTCTCAAAGAGGACGATTTAGTCAATTTGATGTAAATAGCAATAAAATGACACTTAGTGAAGATGTTAAAGCTTTAATGGGATTTAATGGAAGATTATATGTATTTACAAATAACTCTATTATTAGGATAAATCCAGAGACATTTGTTGAAGAAGATGTTTTGGATGGCTATGGATGTACTCATAAAGATGCAGTTGTTGTTACAGAGTATGGCATGTATTTTGCTGATAAAAATCATATATATCATCATGATGGTACTACTGCTAAGATACTTAGTAATCCTATAGATTCAGATGATTTCTCAGGGAAAAGTATAAGTTGGTCAGATATGGCGAGTACAGGGACTTTTAAAGCTTTATTTATGCCAAAGACAAATCAAGTGGGATTTGCAGTTGATTATCTTGATAGTACAAGTACTTATACAAATACTTATATATGGTCTTATAATATATTAAAACAAAGATGGGATTTAAAGAAATTATTCCAGCAATCACTTAGTGTTTATGGTAAAGCATCTAATTTAACATTTTTTAATACATTATCTGATGGCTCTATGTATACTTTTTCAAATCCATTAAATTTAGAAGACCATAATTTTTGTATGGTTTGGGAGTTAGAATCTGGTACTACTGATGGATATCAATGGTTTTCTAAGAAATTTAGTATGGACCAGGATACTATAGTCAAGAGATTTATAAAAATTAAAGTTGAAGCTGATGGACTAATAGATACTCCTGTTGTAGAAATAGATGGCTCTCCAGTTACCATAACATCTGTTGGTATATCTAGTGGTGCTGGAACATACGAATATAAGATAGCTGGGGCAAATAAAAAGGGTAAAACTATCCAGATAAAATGGGGAGATGGAACTGTTGATGGAACAGATGATGTAACTAATGTTGGTAGAACAATATTCTCTATAGGTATTATATACAGATTAGGTAAAATAAAATAATGGCCAATAGAACTGCTCCTAATGTAAGTGACCCTACTATAAAAAGAGCTTTGGATGATATTTATAATATTTTAAATGATATTTTAGGTACTACTAATTATGAACAAAATGAAAGTTTATCTCCTTCTGCTGGTAAACTTGGTGATTTTAAAGCTGTTAAGGATTATAAGAATAAAACTTATAAGATAGCAGGAAAAACTCGAGAGGGATGGGTATCTGTTCCTGCATATCTTCAAACAGGTACTAAGGGATTTGATTTTAAACTAGCAGAATTTAATCTAACAAAATATGATAAAATAGAGTATAAAGATACTGTATTTTCTATATTAAATGACCAAAGCGGATTAAACCCTTCTATTAAGATTGGCTCTACTAATAACTATTCTACCTTTTCTACCACAGATACAGGAGACCTGACAATAGCAACAGTTGGGGCAGGAACAACTGATTCAGATTTAACTCTAGATGTTGATGGAGATATTGAATTAAATGCTGATGGTGGACAAGTAGTGATTAAGGATGGTGCAACTAGACATTTTGACTTTGATTGTGATAATACAAGATTTAGAATGTATGATGCTTTAGACGCAGCTGATTTTTCTACTATATCAATTGGAGAAAGTGGAGCAACAATTATATCTACAACAGATGGTGGTGGCAATGCAGGTCATTTAACTTTAAATCCTGATGGAAATATTTTATTATATGGTATTGATGGAGAGGAGGATTCAATCAGGTTTCATATTGGTGGTGCGACAAATCAATTTGCAGGTTTTTCAGCTGATGATGGTAGTTTTAGTCAACTAAGAATGTATGAAATGGGTGGAAATTCAACTGTAGACTATTTTAATATTAAAGTAGAAGAACATGGAGAAACTATTATTGCTACTGCAGATGGTTCAGGAGCTGTAGCTGCTGATTTAAAGATTGTCCCTGTTGGAGATTTAGTTTTAGACCCTGTATCTCAAAAGACAATAATTAATGCAACAGATAAACTTTATTTTGATGGAGGAACTGAAACTTATATAGCAGAATCCTCTGCTGATATATTAGATTTTTATGTAGGTGGAGATAAAATATTGTCTATTGATGAAAATGTTGATACAGGAGTAACAAGTTTAGTAGGTACTCTTAAAATAAAAGAGCAGGCTACTGCAAGTGCAGATACAGCAGCTTATGGTCAATTATGGGTAGATACAGCTACTCCTAATGAGTTAGCATTTACTGATGATGCAGGAACTGATATAATCGGAATTGGTAAGTATCACTATGAATCAAAGGTATGCAATTATTATGCTTCTGTTGTTGCAAATTATATACCACTCGCAGGTTATGTTGTAGAAAGAACATCAACAGCTAACCAGAATGAATATATTGCTATGGTTGCTCCATTTAATGGAACGTTACATAGAGTATTATGGAGAAGTGAAGCAGACCAAGATGGTACTTTAGAAATAGATATTTTTGAATCACCAGATGAAACAGAAGTTCCAGGTACTCTTACAGGAGTAAAAGATACGGTGCTTGATAGAATTAACGATGATATATCGGTTGAAGTTAATTTTGCATCAATGGATACAGGAACTAATGCTTTAGTAAAAGGGAGAATATATGCAATTAAAATTACTTGCCCTTCTGCTCCATATGATACTAATTGTACAGTAGTTTTTAAATGGGATATAACAAGCTAAAAGCTGATTATGATAATTAATGAAATTATAGATTGGATTAATACTCAATAATATGTATATTACTTTGATAAATTAGGATAAATATGGGATTATTCAGCAAATTAAAAAAACTTAGACTAAAAGACCTTGGCACAGGAAAGAACTTAAAGAGAGTAGGAGAAGGTCTAAAGCAAATGAAATTTGGTGAAGGCCTTGGACTACTAGGCCTTGGATTAGGCGGAGCTGGGTTATTTGGAGCTGGTCCTTTAGGAGGAGCTCTTGGGGGAATTGGAAAAGGTATCGGAACTGCTGGTAAATGGATGGGGAGTAAACTTTTTGGAGGTACTCAAGCGATAGATACAGGTATGGATATGGCGGAAAAATTTGTCCCAGGATTATTAAATAATCCCGAAGCAATGAAGTTATATAAAGGCCTTGGAAAAAAAGCAATAGGAGGTTTATTAGGTCAAGCAATGGGAGGAGGTGGAGGAATGGGAGGAGGTGGAGGAATGCCACCACAAATGCAACCCCAATATCAAATGCCACCACCACCAGCAGGACAAACTCAAGCTGCTATGTACTCATCAGGATACAATCCTAATCCTGTTGTAGACCCAAATGATTATACAAGACAAATACCAGGAGGATACTAGGAGAAAATTATGTTAGAATATGGAAAAATAGCAAAAGACCCTTATCATTTAAATAAAAATCAAGATGAAGGGCAAACAAATTGGCAAAAAATATTTGGTCCTATATTAACAGGAATTAGTGCGTATGGTGATTATCAGCAAATTCCAGATTATGATGCATCTAGATTGCAACAAACAATTAGTCCTTTAGAGGAATCTTATGAAAATTTAATGAAATTATCAGAAGGTTATGCTGACCCTAGTAGTGAAATAAATCAAAGAATGAGAGACCAAATAAGGGGCTCAAATTTAGCTGGATTCACAGATATTGCAAGGAGAGAGAGGAGTCAGTCATTAGGAACTGGAGGAGATGATGATATTCAAAGAGGTGTTGATAGTAATGTATTATCACAGGCAATAGCAGCTGCCTTACAACATCATACCACTAGTTATGCAGATAGATTAAAAACGAGTGCAGATTTAGGATATAAAGCATCTTCGGTAGGTAACATGCTTTCTCAAGCAAGGCGTGGAAATTATTTAGCTGAAATGCAAAGGAAACAAGGATTAGGAAAGTTTACAACAGATATATCACAGAATATATTTGACCAATTATTTCCAGGGCCTCCTCAATAGTGGCTAATTTGATACAACAATTAGAATCAGGAGTATTCAATGACCCTATAGCATTAGATATTGCACAAAGACAGGCATCTCTTTTAGGAGAAGCAGCTGATAAGGATGATAGAGTAACTACTAATATAGGTTCTAATTTGGCTAAAATGTTTGGTAAAAAGGTACCAACAACAGATAAAAAGGGTGAAAAAGATAAAAAAGTTACCACTAATCCTTATGTGCAAACTATGAGTGACCATGAGAAGTTTGATACAGGGTTAGAATATGCTGATAAAAAAGTATATTTAAATAATGACCCTAATTCTCCTTATTCTAGACCTTATCACCTTGTTCAGAAAGGTGGAAAAGGACCATTAGTAGAGGAATATTTTGATGATGAAGATTTTATAAAATATCAAGAAGAGATAGGTGCTGTGGTTAAAGGTGGAAATATAACAAAACAAATTGGCGGCCAAACAGCGACTTATACAGGAAAAGGAGATACAGGTTGGGAATATCTGCCTAGTGAAATAGCAGGAACAGGTGGAAGTGGAGTATTTGAAGCTGAAGGCATGAAGCATGAAGACTATGGAAATGTAGTAGGGGAAATAAATATTGGCGGACAAATGTATGAAGTCTTCCCAGATGGATTACATTCTGTGCAAAAAGGTAATGCCCCTATGACATTAACTGGAGATATGGATAAGGATGCAGAACTTACACAGAATTGGCTAAAAGAAAATACAGAACAGTTTGTTAAATTTGATGATGCTGATGCTATGAAAGCATTACTTGGGGAAGATAACTATGGAAGTTTACTTGAAGCTGCTCAAAAAAGAGGAGAATATAAAAGTCGTAGACAGGGAACTGAATTTCAAACAGATATATTAGATTTAGAAGAATTAGTATATGGAGGACAATTTAGTCCAAAAACTGGATTAGCTGGTGTAAAAACACCTAAGATATACCAGGATAGAATTAGTACATCAGCTTCACAATATCTTACATCAATACAAGAAGCACTAAAAAATCAACAGGAATAATTATGATAGATTATCAAGCAGGATTACAAAGAGTAAGAGCAAGAAATAAACAATTAAGAGAAGCTAGGGAAATGAGTTTCTATAAGGATTTTCTTGCTAAAATGGTTAATAAAGCTGATAGGAATACAGGGAGATTAGCTTATACAAATGGGGTATTATCTTATAATCCTGGAGTACAATCTCCTGTTGACCCAGATTTAATTACAGGAGCTCCTCAACCTCTTCAAAAAGGAGTTGAATATTCAGATTTATGGAATGAATTTAAAGCACTTGCAAATAAAAAAGATATTACTATAGATAAAGCAACTTTTGATGCAATTTGGGGTGAATATAATAATATGAGCAATCAAGCATGGATGAATTCTTTTAATCAAGCAGTAGCTGATGGTGCTTCTCAGGATGATTTTTATAATTTATATAAGGCTGATGATATGTATAGAAATGCTTTTACTAGTATACATAATGCAAAAGCTCAATTAGGTGAAGCAGGATTAGCAGAATATTCTATGTTAGATTCGGCTAGACCTAGTGGAGAATTTATGAGAGATGAAGGATTTTTTGCTGGTGTAGGTAAGTCTATAAAGGAACATCCTGGGTGGTGGGGAGCAGGAGCTCTCGGAACGGCAATACTTGGTAAGAAATTTGGCCCTGGGATAATGGAAAGTTTTCGTGGAGGAGGCGGTGGAGGAATTAAAGGTTTTATAAAAGGTGGTCTTCCTTTTGCAGGAGCAATGGGTCTTCCTTATGTAGCAAAAGCACTAGGTGCTTCTGAAGGAACTGCAGATGTTTTAGGTGCTACAGCATTAGGAGGAGTTGGAGGACATGCAGCATATAAAGGTGTTACTAATCTTATAAAAAATCGTACTGCTGGAGGCTTAGTTGTAGATAAAACAAAAACTCAACTATTAAAAACTGCTAAAGATTTAAATGTTAAGAATATTAGCAAAAAATCAACAGCTAATACTCTTAAAAAGAAAGTTGTAGATAAAGTATTAAAGAGTCCATTATCTCACACTAAAAATGCACTCAGCAAAAAAACGATTACAAGTGCAATAACAAAATGGGGCACTAGAACTGCAGTTAAACAGGTAGCTGGGTCTGCATTGCCAGTTTATGGGAATATAGCTATGGGTCTTTATTCTGCCTATGATTTAGCACGTATTGCTGGAGATTATTTCCTTGGTAAAGGAGAATTTGATGAAACTCCTTCTTATACACAGGAAGAATATAATGACCTTATAAGTCAAGGGTATACACATTCTCAACTTACAGGGCCGAAAGGTGGCTATACAATAAAAAAGTAAATTAATGGCATTTAATTACATACCTGCCACTCCTACATCTCAACAACCCCAACAAAGGGTAAGACAAAGAGAATCTTCTGAGTTTGTCCCTAGGCTATCAGCTGAACAAACTCGTAATATGATAGAGATGTATAAAAAGAATCCCAACAGGGCTAATCCTGCTGTAGCAAAATCAATAGAAAATCACGCAAATTATCATAATATACCTTTTTATTCAGGAGAATTTAGTGCTAGTGAAGCTATAATGCAACTTGCTAAAGGGGTATTCTCTGGGTTTACCACATTTAATGTTGGTAAGGCTCCAGATAATGAATACGAAGCAATAGCTAGAAGTATAGGACATTTAATTGGATTTGCTCCAGGTATTATAGCATCTCCTATGATGAAAATTAAAGCATTACAAGGATGGGCTGGAGCATTAGGAAAAGTTAAATCAGTTCCTTTTATGGGTGCTCATTTTATACGAAAGAAAGCTTCTCAAATTATAGGTCCTGCTACAAGAGCTGCTATAAAAGGTAGGGCAGATGCTGCTGGTACTGTAGGTAAATTTTTAACTAGTGGAGCAGCTAAACATGTAGCAGAAGGAGCTTTTGATTTAGGTATTGCTAGTGGTATATCTGCATGGCAAGGAGGTGTAAATGCTATGGTAGAAAGTACATTTCATGGTGCCGTAGCAGGTGGTGTATTTAGAACACTAGGTAATGCTGTGAAATTAGGAGACCCAACAGCTACTAAATTAACTAGAGGATTAGCTGGGTCTTTATTTATGGGATTACAAGCAGAACATAGAGGTGCTACTACTCCAGAGAAAGTATACGAATATTTATTAGGTGGATTCTTTGGGTTTAAAGAAGCTCCTTGGCAAGTAGCTGGTTCTGCTAAGTTTATGAAGAAATTTAATAAAAAAGCTGTACAGGATGCACACCTTGATGTTACTAAAGACCCAGAACTCATGGGTAAAGAATGGACTAGATTAGAGCCTGAAATCCAAGAACAAGTTAGGAAAGATTTAGCTAAGTTTTATCCTGAGGATGTAGGAAGAATTATTGGTTATGATATAATAGAGAAATTAGGGCTTAAGGATGAATATGGTAATATTCCTGTAGGAGCATGGGAAAAAGTTAGGAATGTTCTTAGGGGTAAAGAGACAGAAGAAGGTGTAGAAATAAGTAAATTTGCTGAGATACCTACCGTAGAGACTGCAAAAGAAAGATTAGTTGCTAAAATAAGTAAAATAGAAAAGGATATAGCTAAGGATGCTTCAAAAATGCAAAGTTTACAAGAAGCGTATGATAAAGAAGAGGCTGTATTCAAGGAATCTGGTAAAAAATCAGCAATGTTTATTTTTACTGCTGATAAAATAGAAGAACTTGCAATTAGAACAAAGAAAAATGTAGAGTTAAAAGAGAGATTAGCTGCTGGAATTGGTGAAGATATTTTATCAGAGCCAGAAACAGTTAAAGATACTGATAGTGATGTAGGTGAAAAAACATCCGAAACAAAAGTTGGCTTAAGGTCTGTAGCATTTACTGATAAATGGTTAAAAGATACATTTAAATTAGCCGATATTGATTACTCAACTCAAAGAGATTTAAGAACTATAGTTGCTCATAGAGTTCATGATGAATTAATTAAATATGTAGAACCTGGAAAGAGTCCTAATTCAGAGAAATTAGCTGATAAGCTCCAAAAAGAGCTAGGAACGCCGTTTTCTCGTGAAGCAAGGGGTGAGCTTAGGCAATGGCTAAACTCGTATAATAAGGGTACTCAGCCTTATTTTTTGCGTATAACGTATACTCCAGGTAGAAGAGGGACTAAAACTAAAAAAGGATTTGCAGCTAAAATCCAATGGACCCCAACATCTGTTGATAATCCTGTTACAATGGCTGGTAACTCTAAGAAAGGTAAAGAGCCTGTAACAACATTGGAAGAAATTTATTTAAAAGAGAATCTTGGTGAATTAGATTCTAAATATGGCACAGTTCTTCATATAGACCATATAAGTATGAAAAATAGAGCTGGACATTGGAAGGATTATGAATTGTCTTCGATAAGAAAAGATAAGCCTGGTGTATATAAAGATACTTTAGATAAAATTATTAAGGATATGCATAAAAAGAATTTCTATTTATTTGGTGGAAGAGGAGATAAGGATAAGTTATATTTTATAAAGTATCATCCAAAAGCTAAGGAAATGATGAAGCAGAATAGATTAGGTAAAACTATGAATGCTCTTATAGGGCCAATGGCTAATAGAAAAAAAGAGTATAAAGAAGCTTTTGAATTATTTAAGAAGAATCATCCTAAAATAGACCCTAAACAAGCTAGAATTATGTTTGACCGTGCTTTTATGTCTAATATACTATATGATATGGCAATACAAGGGTATACTCCTACGGGAACAAATTTAAAGAAAATATGGGGACCTCAGAAAACTACAGGGTTTATAGGGAATCCTCTTGATTATAATAAAAGGTTGCAAATATTATTAACTCCTGCTTGGGCAGGTAGTAAGGAATTCGCTAAAACTGAATTTGCTAATGATAAATTATTTAATAAACATAAAGGATTTAGATATTCTATAGTAAAGGATATTTCGGAATTAGCAAAACATGATAAAGATTTACTTGAATTTGAAGCTAGATTTTGGAAAGAAATAACTGATGGAGCAATTATTGGTAGAAACGATGTAGTTGATTATAATAATAAAGATGCTGGGCAACCTCCTTCAGGACAAAATAAAGCATTTATTCATAGTCCAGACCCAGATTTAGGGGCATTACTCGGTAAATTTATGTTTCATAAAGCAGGTAATAAATTATCTGAACAAATGAAAAAAGAGGATGTACATTATTTAATTTATAAATCATCTGCTAAACAAGAAGGAAAGAGAGAAGTTGGGGATTATAGTATATCTCCTAGGGGAAAACTTACAATAGACGCTGAAAAGTATACACTAGACCCTTCTCATATTAAATATAACTATAGTGTTAAACAGCATAGTGATATGTTCCTAAGAAGACATAGAATTCCTAAACAATGGTTTAGCTCTTTAAATTCTAGAACAGCTTATTCTCCTATTCCTTTAGATTTAATTACCGATATATTTAATGAAACAATTGGCAATTCATATGCTGGACAAGCAAAATGGAATAAAATGTTATCAAGTTATCAAAAAGCTCCAACTCCTTTAAAGTTAAATAAATTGATAAATAATATAGATAAAATTGGGGTTAATGAATTATTAGAAGTTGCTTATAAAAATGAAGGAACTGAATTTGCAGATGCTGTTTATGAAAGACTATTAAAATTAAATAAAGAAATAGTAATGGAAGATGCTAGGGAGTCTGGATTAAGAGAAAGCGAGGTAGAAGAATATTCTCAAGAAATAAATAGTTTTGATACTTTTACTAATAGAATACTTCAGCAAGCAATGAAAGTAGCAAAGGGAAAAGATATTAAATCTTCTCCTATATATTTACATAGTTGGGTACATCCTTATAGAATGAATGTAATGAGGAATTATATAATGTCTCATATTGCTAAACCTAAGATAGGTAATTCTATGTCGGCTAGAATGAGACCTTATGATAAAGCTTTAATGATGGACTTGGATAAAGTAAATCCAGATTTAAAGTTATTAAATACTAGGGATGATATCTTTTTCTTAGATGAAAATTATAGAGCTTTGCCTTTAACAACTCATTTAGGTGGAAAATGGAAAAAAACTACATTAGGGGAACTATGGGATGCTTATTCAGGGACAGGTAAGAAAGGGAAAGAGACTAAAAAACAATTTAAGGGATTAGAGAAAGAAGTAGATGAAATACTTAGAGCTATGGCTATTCGTGTTCCTATGGATTCTGTATCTGGAGCACAAGCATTAAAGTTTATGGGATTTACTGGTAGAGATGGTCATGGGGTATTACTCCATCCTAGAACTATGAAAGCATTGGGTGGTGCTGATTTAGATGGTGACGAAGCTTTTGTATATTTCGGTGGTAAAGATGCTAAAGGTATTGGTGAGGGAATGAAAAAGGAATGGAAAGATGCATTCGAAGCCAATAAAGATGAGTATGTAGAATATGTTAGTAGAGAAAAGAATAGTAAAGGAGAGTATATTTATTTATCAGCTGAAAATTATAATAATCTTCCTAAAGCTAAAAAGAAATTGTATGCTCAATATATTCCAGACCCTAAAGAAGGTATGGTAAATAGACCTGATGGTAAATATAGCAAGGATAGTATGAGGACTTTATTAACAGAAGGTGATAGTGATTTTGCAAAACGTGCAGGAAGTTCTCAAGTATGGATGTATGCTCCTAGTATTAGAAGAGAGGTCTCAGAAAGAGTGGTGGATAGTCGTGGATTGATGAGTGGGGTTGTTTCTATGACAGGAACTATGAAATCTGCTCATGATATTATCTCTACAAAAGAAAATGGGGCAGATGTATTTGAATTTAAGGATTGGAATAGCAAAATAAAAGTAAGTGATGCTAAAGATTCAAACTATACAAATGCTAGAGGTGAAAATTTTTATGTCCCTACTTATCAATTAGAAGTTAAAGCAAGAACTGATAAAAAATGGTTAGATTATGCTAGAAGATTAAGTGCTTCTATGACTGCTTTTACTGCTGACCCTATGGATGTAGGTGGATTAAAGACTTATCCTGAATATTTTAAACAATTATATGATGCTTATTTTACAGTAGGTTCATTGAACCTTTTACCTAAACCTGGTTCTAAAAAGTCTAAAGAAATATCTATTAAAACTTTGGAAGATTTCTTTGATTTCTTTAAGCCTGGAAAAACTGAAAGTAGCCCTATTTGGAAACTTAGGAATGGGGTTTTAAATGATTTTGTACAAATGAATAGTGCTTTATTTGGAAAGAATTATAAGGCTGGTAGAATGTGGCAAGAGAATGAAATAAGAAATAAGGTTGAATTTATTAAAGAATTTGATGATGCCCAATTAACAAACATAATGGCTAAACAAGCTAAAATGGTATCGGAATCTCCTAAATGGACAGATAATATTTTTGATAAGATTGATAAAGTAAAATTAGAAGAACTTTATATTGATATGAATGTGTTAGCTAAAGAACATAAATTTTTAGCTGGTATGATGGGAAGGACTTCATTTACTATACCTCAAAGTATATTTGTTAAGAGAATACTTGATTATAGAGCAATGAGTCATACTCAGAGAGAATCTATAGCAAATAATGAAAAAGAATTTTTAGAGTTTATGCTAGGCAATCCAGAGAATATTGATAAGAATGGAAAGGTTATTTCAAAGAAAACAACGCCTCCTATAAATTATACCCGAAATAAATTTGTATCAGTTCCTGAGAGAATAAAATTAAAAGATAGGGTTATAACTAAGTGGAAAAGAAGAAGAGAAACTCCAGAAGAATTTAGAAAGAACATAAGGAATCTTAGTAATAATGATAGATTAGAAGTGTTAAATGATGTATTTAATAAAGCTCAAGATTATATAGTTAATGATATTCATACAATGATTACTCTTAAAAGAATAACTGATTTATATAAAGCTAATAAAGATGGTTTAGATATGACAACTATACAAAATATCTTTAATGAAGTTGAAGATACAAAAAAAAGAAGTTATTTACTGAGAAAAGAAAGAATGGATGAGGATGCATATCGTGAAAGAACAGATGATATGACTCCTGATGAACTTGATGCTTATAATTTTGTTATTAAAAAAATGATAGAATCAGGGGAAAGAAAAGTTGGAGAAGTATCTGCATCTTTAGACCAAGCTCAAATAGATAAGCGAATTAAAGCTTATAAAGCTACTCTCAATACAAATGTTGAGAAGAAACTTTATGATTATTTAATGTTAGGAACTTATAATAGAAATGAAATGGCTAAGCGTTCTTTTGTTGATTTAAAAGACCCTGATATGAAACACGAGTTTATAATGAAAGGAGCTAAGACATCTTTAACAAGATTAGGGTATGCATCCACCGCTATACCTGATGTTTCTATTAGGGATTTTTTAAGAGATTATATGAATTTAGGCTCTAAGACATTTAAAGCTAATGAAACTGAAATAAAGAAAGCTATTAAAGCTTCAAAGAAAATGGATGAAGTTAAGATAAAAGTTGATGGACAAGATGGAGAAGTTACTTTATTTGAAACTAGTGTTCCTGAGAAAATAGTTAATACTTATGTTGAAGATTTAAGTGGATACGAAGGGTTAGTTAAGGGAAAACTAAAGCCAGAACATGCTAAGATTGTAACAGAATTAGCTGAGAATTTAAGATATTATGCTAAGGGTAATACCATAAAATTAAATGAGATTGTTCGCAATATAAGAAGAAAAGATTTAAATGTTATGGATTTACAAGATTGGAAGATTGTTAATAATTTCTTTAGAGATTTAAGAAGAGGTAGCTTTTCGTCACGCTTAAATAATGAGAATACTCCTGATATGAGACAAAGATATTGGAATTTATTTCCTAAGACTGTTTCTAAACAGATGATGAAATATGATATTCAATTTTTAAAGAAACAAGGGTATTTCAAAACTAAATCTGGGGAATGGAAACCAGGATGGTCTGAAAAACCTGTATGGATTTTAGAAGGATTACAAGATTGGAATGGAACAATGGGTTCAAAAGCTATAGATTTAGGAGAGAAGTTGCAATTAGAATTAAATTCTACTTTAAGTTTTTATACAGATGCTATGCCAGAAGGTGAAAAGCTTAGAAGAATTGCTATTCGTGGTATGGAATTAAGACAAATAAATCGTGTTTTAAATGAGACTGTAAGTCAAAAAAGTGATGAAGTTAGGAGACAACAAGCTGCTGAATATAATGATAAATATATAGAGGAAATAGGCGGAAGTACTAAAAATCATAAAACAGCTAAACCAACAGGTGAAGCTAAAATAGTTCTTGAAAAAAGTTATAATATGACTAATCCTGATGGAACTAAATCTAAAATGACTGGAAGTGAGATAGTAGATAAAATAGCTTCTACTTATAAATCTATGAATAAAAGAGCTCATGAAATTATGGTAGGGAAACCTGAAGCATTAGAACCATATATAAAAGGATATTTTGCTAATGGTGAAAAGAAATTAGATTGGAATAAATTTGTTAAAGATATACAGGATAGATATAATCAAGGATTAGGATTTCCTATTGACTTTGGTATAGATGGATTAAGGCAAATGGCTCGTTCTATGATGATTGATTTTGTTTCTCCTACTACTAAATATGGACGAGAGCTTCTAAGGAAGTTGAAGAGTACTAATATTGAAATGACTGGTAAATTAGAATATGGTTCATTTTATCCACATATGTTTCAGAGTAGGTCTGAGGTAAATAAAGCAATGGAATCTGCTATTGAAGCTATAAAAAGAGACCCTAAGTTAACAGGTGAAAAAGAAGATGCTGAATTAAAAAAGGTACTTCTGAGGCATCATAATTTAACAGGAGACTGGATAGACCCTGGACAAGAAATATGGGATGCTTGGGATAGAGCTAGTGGTGAAATTTTAGAGAAGAAAACATCAAGGGAAGGAAAGATTAATTGGTGGGATTCTAATCAGAGAATGGGTAGTATGCATTCTAGGAATGCTCATATTCCAGGATGGGATATAGGAAGAAATACTTATGAGGTCTATTTAAGGAATGTAGCTAATACTTATTTTAATCAAATGAATCAAATATTTTCACGACATATGATAGAAACTTTTAATCAAAGAGGGAAAGAATTAGGTTGGCATAAAGAGATTACAGGTACTCATGTTAATGCTGAGGGAGAAAAAGTAGAGAGCAATCTTCTTTATAATTGGATAAACTATCTAAAGTTATATGCTCAGGATGCTATGGGCAATCCTTCTGTTATTCCTGAAAGAATTTATAATGACCCTAGTATGAAGTTAAAGGGTACTCCTTACTATTGGTGGGCTGATAATAGGGTTAAAAAATCTATGGAAAGAATGAAAAATGTTGTTATAGGTGAAAATGCTGGTAAATATCCTCAGCTTGATAAACTAATGAAAGAAATGGATTATAGTACCTTAAATAAAATATCTAATCTTGAAGCTAAATGGGAATTAGCATCATTATTAGCTCATCCTAAATCATCTGCGGGTAATCTATTTGGTGGTAGTATGCATACGGTACAAAGTGCTGGACTTGAGAATTTTAAAAAAGGTAGAGACTTAGCATACCTTAATAAGATAAACCCTAAATGGAAAACTATGGCTGATATAGATGCTTTTGTTGTAAGCCATGGTGTGATTCCTGAATTTATTATGTATGCTTTAGAGACAAATCCTGATATAAGAGCAGCTCGTGTTACAGATTTTGCTAAAGATATTGGCAGGAAAATGAGTAAATCTGGAGAATTAGATGAGACTACTTTTAGAGAATTAGCTAAGAAACATAATGTTAGCAAAAGAATAATGGATATAGCAGCTAAATTTATGTCTGTTCCTGAAAAAATACTTAGAAGACAGGCTTTTATGGCTCATTATGTTAAAGCTCATGAGATGTATGATGGGGCTATAAAAGACCATAACCATCCTTTGTTAATAGAATTAGCTAAAAAGGGTGTTAAGGCTACTCAATTCCTATATTCTGCTCCTTATAGACCAGCATTTGCGAGAACAGCTCTTGGTAAAATTATGTCTCGTTTTCAATTATGGCAATGGAATGCTGTTAGATTTAGAAATGATATAACTAGAGAGGCTAAGATATATGGGGTATTACCTGGGATGCCTGAGTTTGAAACATTTACAAGGACAATGCAAATGGATATGTTTGTAATGGCTATGGGTTCAGCTTTTGCATATTCTATATTCGATACAGCTATGCCAGCACCCTATTCTTGGTTTCAAGATACAGCAGATTGGCTATTTGGAAGTGAAACAGAGAGAGACAGAGCTTTCTTTGGTGCTTGGCCTGCAGGACTTGCTCCTTTACAAATGGTTACTCCTCCTGTAATGAGACATCCTTTATCAGTAGCTCAATCATTATATTCAGGAGAATGGGATAGATTTGCTAATTACCATGTCTATACTATGTTTCCTTTTGGAAGGTTAGCTAAGGACTTCTTAGCTCCTAATAATTTTATACAAAATCCTATGGGATTAATTGATAAATGGACTGGATTTCCTATGCAAGGTTTGAGTAGAGAATCTAAAAGAATGAGAAAAGGTAAGGGCCCTTGGTATCCTTGGGCTCCTTATGGAGTTGAAAGGTAATGGCTAAGAAAGATACCAAAGATATTATAAAAAAAGCTGCTGCTTTAGGTGGTGCAGGATATGCTTTATCTAGAAATCCATTAAATATCTCTAGAAAAGCAGCTGATTATATGCATAATTATTTAGAAGGATATTATGGTAAGGGTATTACTAAGTTTCAAAAATCACAATTAATGGGGAAAGAGGCATTAAAAGCTGGTAGAAGATTTGCTTATAATTCACTTTTAGACCCAATAGAAGTGATGGCTTATAATAAAACTGGTATTCCTCCTCAATTATATAGACTCCATGTAAATACCGAAAAACAAATTGCGGATATAACTCGACGTTTTATATGGGGTGAAATGGGTTTTAAAGATGCTAAGAATAAAATAAGGAATCTAGAGAAGCAAGTTCATTTTAAACTTACAAGTGACTATTCTAATGCTCATATGTTTAAACAAAAGCCTCAAAAAGCTTTAACTGATTATGCTAGTAAATATGTAGAAAAAAGTAATATTACAAGATTTAATAATGCAACAGGAGGCAAAGGTATTGCTAAGTATGCTGTACAAAGATGGGGCTTACCAGGGACAAAAGGTATTTTATTTATGAAATATAGTACCCCTGCTTGGTCTGATGTTGTAAGAGGGGCTCAATTTGACCCTAGATTTTATAGTGCTATGAAAGAGTTAAAGAATTTTACTGGCACTCAATCAGAAGCTGCTACAATGTTAAATAGGTCATTTAAAGGTGCAAGTGCTATGATTAAAGATGGAAAAGTAGTATTTTCTATGTCTCCTAGAATAAGGCCTAATTTTGATTGGGGTGGATTTAATGCTATAGGTATATGGGATAAAGGTGATAAAATAAAAATTATAGCTACTGATAAAAGAGATATTTTAGGTGGATTTAAGGGAGGTGGTAGAAATACTATTAACTATGTAAATTCTAAAGAAATTACTATTACAGAGGCAGTTAAGAAAATCAAACAAGTTGAACGTGTTCCAATTAAGCCAAAACCTTATGTTCCTAGATTATTTGACCCTGCTTATAGGATGTTGCAAGCAGAGGATTTAAGAGTTGGTGGTTCTAGGAATGTATTAAAGAAAGAAATAGGTTCTGCTATGAGTAAATATTCTAATGTATATAATAAGTTAAGTAGTGGATTAAGAAAGCTTAGGCCTTCTGCTATAAGTAAGGTAGCTCCATATTTATTAAGAAGGGGTGGATTAGCTGGTATGGCTGGTTTAGCAGGATATGAACTCTATAAGCGAATAAAGGATAGAAAAAATCGCCGTTAATTACATCATCGTTTTTTTAACTAAAAAAGAGACTATTTCTTAGCCTCTTCCTTTTCCTTTTTCTTTTCCTCGTACTTTTTAATTTTAGTCTCTAAGAATTCCTCAAATTCATCCCTTTTCTTAAAGAATTCTGCTAAACTCATTATTAATGTTTCCATCCCAACTAAATGCTTGTTAACTCTTTCTGATTCCTGAAATAAATATGTCAAGCCTCTACTTATTTCATTTATATCCTGTTGTATTTGCTTACGAGGATTTATTTTTGTTTTTTGTTTTGCCACGTGGTCTCCCTTTTGGTTTTTCATATCCATATATCATATTATTAACTCTTCTAACTAATCCCCAGAGTATTTTTAATTCACTTTTGTTGTTCATTTTTTAATCCTCTTGCTACTACTTCAGTTTTACATCTTTTGCATTTTGCATTTTGTCTAAATTTCAAAACACCATATTCTTTACCACAATTACATCTAATATGTTTGTCTAATCTATTCATTTTAGTTTTTTTTCCATTTTATTGATTGCCCTTTCTCTATCTTTAGAAATTCTAGCTAATCTATCATTAAGCGTTTTATTGCTATTTAAAGGAGGTTTTTCTTCTTTTAAGTGTTCCCCATTGTTTATAATAGATTGTAGCTTAGAGACCTCTTTTTGAAGCTCAGAATTATATTCCCATAATTCTTTTATATATTTTTCAGCTTTTATTCGTGCTAAATGCTCAAACTTATATTCATCCTCTAAACTACATTTCTTCTTCGAGATTTTTCTCATCTTTTACCTTATATAATTTGAAAAATAAACTTTGCTGACCCCATTTATTATCAAATGTCCACACTTCTAGTGTATGTTCTTTATTATTAATTTTAATTTCATTTAGCCAACCAGGTTTGATTGTTCCAAATTTACCATTCTTAGTTGTTGCACCTCTCCATTTACCTGTTTCTTTATCAGGTCTAAATGCTTTAGTATTTTTCTTTAAAAATCCGTCGGTTACTAATTCTTTCATTCCATATCCTTAGCCATTTATTTGATATACCCTCGCTGACACAACCAGGGTCTATTTTACCATACTTCTTCTGTATGTAATTCCTTAATTTTTTCTCTGCTCTTAACTTTTTTTCCTTTCTTAACAACTTCTTTATCCTTTTTCAAAACGAACCGTTCTGAAATATCATGTCAATTTTCACTATAGCCACAACAACTACATTGATAATGACAATTTATAACTGATACTAATTGTCCGCATGAAAAACATTCTTTGGTTTCAATCATAGGACTCTTAATATACTAAATCTTTATTATACATAGCAAGTACAAAAGTTAGGGTTAAACAGGACAATATATTTGGAAAAGGATAACCATGAAATAGTCATAAAACCAAAGTGCCCTTACTAAGGCTCACGCTTATAGATGCCTAACTTTATACTGCTAGAACAGTTGTACTTGCTAATTTAATGGGAAGTATCTTTTCGACGAGATATTCTTCACTTAATTGTATTCAATAATTATTGTTATTTATTAACTAATTAAGTTTAGCTACTTCCCAAATTTTTGAGAGCCTCACATATTCCTTTTAGAGGGGCCTTTCCATGCATTTCCTCAGGCAGGACCAGTTATTGGCTCTCAATTTCAAAAAACTTCAGACTTAGCTAATTTCCTGAGCACGTATTTTATTACATCTTCAGGCAATTTACTAATACTTTTTAAAAATCTTTTATAGTCCTTATCTGTTAAAGGACCTTTTCTGGTATTACACCTTCCACATACTATGTGAAGATTTTTAGCAATTGAACCACCACCCATACTAAGAGGGATAATGTGGTCACAAACCATATTGCTGACAACCAAAGTCTTGTTACAGTATAAACATGGCTTCCCATAAGATTTATAAAGTAACTTTCGTAATTCCGTAAGTGATATTTTAAATTGAACTTCATATTCTCTACTCCTTCGTTTTAATGAGGACTTGAGAGTCGAAGATTTCTTCATCATTCTATGAAAAATCTTTTTAGAATGATTTTTATGAATCGGAAGGAGCTTTTTCATATAAAGCCCCTCCCAATCCACTTGCTTCCTCTTATTTTTCGATTTTATAGTTCGCATATTCATGATTTGGATTTAAATTAACTATATTGTGTCCTTTTTGTCTTAAACTATGAATAATTGCACCTAATCTCATTGTATGATAGCTTCGATAAGCTTCCATAGGAGTTAGCTCAAGTCCACTAAGCAGATGCCGTAGGACTCTTTTCGTTTTCGATTCTCTTGACATAATTACCTCGTCTTTTTCCAAAGTGAATACCTATTTCATATTTATGTATCCCAAAAAGAAATATTATTCCATTCATTTCATCTGAATCTATAAATTCCCATCCAAATCCAAATAGATTAAGAATTCTTATATAGAATACATTTTTATCTTTAAATATCCACATTAATAAGCCTGGTTTTATCACTCTGACCTCCTAAATCTAAATGAAGGTTGCCAAACAAGCTGAGTATTAAATAATTCTCCATCCGTATTCTTATACATTTCAAGAGATTTATTATCGTTATTAGCTTGTCCGTTCAAACCAATTACTTTACGACTTGCATTTTCAATTGCACCACTACCTTTACCAGCGTACAAATCCAATGCCTCATTTCGGCTATAATTTCTACTCACCTGACTTATCTGTATTATTATTATATCCATATTTACAGCTAAATTAGAAAGATAATGAGAAACTTGTTTTACTTGCTCATATTCTCCCATGTACCGTGCATTTGTTGATATTAGGTCGATATAGTCGACGACTACGACGGCTGGTTGAAGTTCTCTAATTTTATTCTGTATCTGGTCTAGATTAGGTGCTACAGTTTGAATAACTATATGATTTATTTTATCTTTGTGTAATTCGTATATCTTTTCAAAGTTATTAGTAACTTGCTGTTTATCTAAACCACTTACTATTTGCATATTTCTTCTATGCATGTACCAAGCTGATAATTCTAATGATAGATATAAACAAGGTATTTGGCTTTTTACATCTATTCTGTCATTATTAAAATCAACTCCTAGTACAATATTTTGTGCGAATGTTGTTTTACCTGAACCAGTTGGTCCAAATACAGTAACTAATTCGCCTGGATAGATTTCACAATCTATACTAAGCCCTAACATTTTAGCAATATTTATTGTTTTGCCACTAAAATCAGTTGTTAGTCTTAATTTTAAATCCTCTTGTAAATCATCTGCATTTTTTACATCTATAAGATAGTCTTTGCGTTTAAAATAAATACATCTAGTTTGGCAATGCTCATGCATTATACTGTCTTGACAGCCATATCTATAGCCTCTATTATAGGTATATTCTACTTTTTCTATAACTTCATTTTCATCTAAACTATTATTATTCCAATGAAGTATCATAGCTTTTGTGTATTCAGAAGGGATACCATTTCTAGCAGCATGTGATGCTATTCTCATTAAAGTTTGATTCCTATTACCTTCTTGAGGACCAATTTTTAACATTTTTTGTACGCAAGGCACAATATCTGTAGGTTCAGCAACTTTTCTTACTTGTTGTATTCTAGGTGCTTCGGTTACCACATATTGTTCTAATTCACTATTTCCTAATCTTTCTTCGTATGCATATTCTAATCTTGGTTTTTTAGCTAATTCTAATATATTTATATCTGTATCAAATAATTCATTTACTGATAGAGGTATTTTATATAAGTTAGTCTTTTTATTTATTGTATGAGCAACACGATATATTCCTGTTCGCATAAATATACTATTATCTGCTTCAGGAAATATTTTAGTTATAGTGTTCTTGACAATGTAATGAAGGTTATCACTACATATAAAATTGAAACAATTATTAGGGATACTAATATGGAAGCCAGAACCTGAAAAATAACATTGGATAGATTTGTGGGAGACATCAAATTCTTCAAGTCTGACCACCATTGCAATAGCTTTTTCTCTAGTATGTTCATTAGAACTATCTCCTTTATCTATGTCTAATATAACATTGTCTATGCTTCTTTTTCCAAAGTAATTTTTCAATCCACCATTATTTTTAGCATAATTATATGCATTTTCATCATATAAGTAAACACTTCTATATAATGGAACATCAGAATTTATGTATTTTAACAGATTTTTCTTAAGGATAAGGGAGCCACGATTTCTCGGACTCCCTTGTGCTATTTCAATATAGTCCACTACATATTTCCAAGAGCATCAGAGCCAAATACCTCTTCCATCTCTTGTATAGATTTATCCTGAACTGTTTGAGCTTCAATAGGAGCCTCTTTCAAGTATCCTTTTTCTCTCAACCATTTCATATCATCTTCAAGTTTCTTTCTACCATCAGTAGAATTAACATTGATTTTATGGTGAACTCTTGTATAAACCATTGCATCTGCCGTTTTAGGCTTTTCTTTATAGACATAAGCTAAAAATGGAAATGTTGTAGGATTAGCATCTATTCCTTCGGCATGATTATCATTTAGAAATTTAGCAACATCTTTAATGGGTTGTCCATCTTCAGATTCCCAATCCCCTTTGGAATTGATTCCTGCTTTAACACCTAGCACATCAAAGAAATGGTATAGGCGATTTAATACAGAACCTCCTTTAATGGAGCCATCAGGTTCTTTTTCTAAAGAACCAGCTATTCTAATTGATTTGGTATAATCACTTCCTTTTTGCTTTACAGTAATATTTAGATAGATATCTGCCCAATCAAATTGATTGCTTATATCTTTAAAATCTAAAATTGCTATATCACAAATTCCATAATAATTTGTACCTGTATTTTCACTTTTCTTCGGTTTAAACAATGCCATAACTTATTTCTCCTTCTTATATATTTTGTTCCAATTAAATTCAATTATTTGACCCTTCAAATGGTCACATCTACTTCCTGCTTCTACTGCCTCATTAGCTTTAAATGACACCATAAGCTTTTCTTCTTCTCTATGAACATATCCTATTGCATCACAATCTGACATAATCATATTTCTAAGCTTACCCGTGATATCTAAACTTTCAGGCTCTACTATTGCTTTTCCATCTACTATTGCTCTAGCTACTTTTCTGTGTCCAATTATTATTAAATGGTCAACACAATCTTTAAAATTACGAATAGTATTCATAACTTTTTGTCTAACTAGAGCATAACCTTTACCAAATGATAAATCAGCTATAGAAGGCACTTCATATTCTCGACAAATGGCTTTCTCAGCCCAGTCTACTATTTTATCTATAGTATCTATAGCAAAATATTTGTATTCGTGCCCATCTTTAGCTTCTTTAAGAAGGTTGATAAGGTCAGTTCTACTGCCAACTTTGTGGATATATCCTTCAATCATATTAGTTCCACTTTCGGTATCAATAATTAAACAATCATTAAGTTTGCTCAGCATTGTTGTCTTGCCGACCTTGGGTGGTCCGTACAATAACAGAATGCCTGGATTTACTGACACTGCTTTTATTTTCGTTTTCTTTAACGCCATTTTCTACCTCGGTTATTTTATTTATTGGATACTCTCTCCCGAAGGAAAGAGGTGCTAACGACTGTCTAATGTACTGCCAGTAAGACCTATTATGCAAGACATTAAATAACTGACTTGCTCCTAGTCCTGCAACTACATTGGCAGTAAAAATTGTGTGCTTTGCAGTACACGCCTCATCTGATATTTTACTACTTGGTTGCCAAGTTTTAGCAAAATTATCATTATCTTTATCTATTGAAATAACTTCCATTGTTAACGCACCCATACGCATATCTATTAGAGCTCTTCTGTTATCGTTTTGCTTCCAATCCATATGTACATCTAGGCGTGTTTCCATATTATCTGGAGTTAATAAAACTATATCAGATAAATTATCTCCTGGTTTCCATCTCTGAGTATAAGTAATAGTTTTAGCTTTTCTATTATACTTTCTTATCAGAGCATGAGCACATTCAACCTTATAATTTCCTAAATAATCTTCAGGATAAGCAGTTGTACTCAAATTATGTTCTTCCAGTTTATCATCATCCCATATATGAAATTTAGTAAATCCCATTTGAGTTAATATAGAAACAAGGGCTGATGCTATTCCACCAGCCCCTATTATAGTTACTTCATCTAATAAAGATTGCTTAATAAGGTCTTTATTTCGAAGATATCTAAGCATTATGAAATAACTCCATAGTAATCAGATTCAACTTTATCAAAATCTTTTTCCATTTTTTTGAATTTTGCATCTGTTATTTTACCTATACTATGTAATCTTTTTGCAATTTGCATTTCATCTCTAGCTTCTCTAAACTCTTTATCTTCTTTATTTTCACCCCAACCAGAATAACCATAACCACTCCACATATTACCTTGATTTCCATGGTGAGTTATAAGACTATTTCTGGTTTTCTTAGATTTCTTTTCAATTACATTAGCTTGATTAACCCATATTTTCATAGGTTTATAATCAGGCATTTCTACAGAAACAGTCCCCTTTTCTAAATGAATTTGACCAAATTGGTCTTCATAAGAGAATTTAAATGCATGAGTTCTGTCTGTATGAGCCACTACTAATGAGGCATAACCAACTTTATTAGCTCCTTCTTCTAGCTCAGTATCATCCGTCCCACTATGGAATGCTCCCAAACCATGATGGGAATGGATAATACCTTGAAAACAACCTGTTATATCAACTGTTTTCTGTACTTCTTTCATAGTTTTTAATAATGCTTTTCCTTTAAATTCTGTAGCTCCAGAGCTACCTAAATCTATAGGTATAAAATGCACTAAATTCCATTCTTCATCTTCTAATTTATACCAAGCTGGTCCTGACCATTCAGTCTTTGGAAATCTCTTCAAAAGATAATTGATTTGCATTTGCAGTAGGTATGGTATGTTTAAGTTCATTTAAAAGTCTCCTTTTCTGTTTATCTAAGGTTATTATTATTTTACGTTTAAAGCTATCATGCCATTCAAAAACTTCAGGATATAATTTATCTATCATTTTCAATACCATATCTTTTCTTTCATCATAGTTATTCTTTGGATTAATGAAATCATCTATAGTTTTGTATTTAGAAATATATTTCGTAAACTCTTTGCAAGTTTGTCGATTTATTTCACTCATTTCATTACCTTCACGAGGATGAATTATATCATATATAGCAAAAGCTTTTTTAGTAAGCCCTGTATCGTCCATTTTAATATCTGGATGTAATCGTGTACTTAAATACCCAAAATGATAAATAGTTCTAGCATTATCAATGCAAAGTTTCTTTATGTCATCCCAAGCACTTGCATAATCTTCATACTTTGTTCCAAATGCTATAGTTTTTCCTGCCAATTTTTTAGCATGAACTACTAATGCTGCAAACATATGCCAGTAATTATCTATATTAAAATAGTCTTTAGTAATTAATACTTTTTGAGTAATTTGAGCTCCCATTCCATTTGCTATACCATTAAAATGTCTTATATAAAAATCTGCTTTATTAGGCATCACTTCTATTACTTCTATCTTATCATGAACATTAGCTTTATATTTATTATATAAGTTATCATAGGCTTTGCTTGAATAATGTGGTCTTTTTTCTTCATTATCTTTAAAAGCATGTTTGAAATAACTATCCCAATGAGGATACTGAGCTGGAAGTTTCTTTAACAATTTAATGGGTAATGTATTTATTTTAAGAGGTCGAAAGTTACCAACTCTACTAAAAGTACTTCGTCCATAATATGAATGTAAGTATTTTTTAATATTGCTAATTGTTCCAACCATATTGAAATGACCTACAGCATTCTTAATAGGGCCTTCAAATCCTCCTAAACAAGGTCCATCTCCTGATATATGAGGGTGGGGGTAACTTGACCCACCAAATATAATATGACCTTTTTCATTAGGCATTGCTTGATAAATTCTTAAAGCAAATTTATCTATAGCCCATTTTTGTATCCAGCAATAATAATCTCCTAAATTACAATATGTTCGAACACGCACTCTTACATTTGGTATCTTTACGATAAAACCAGGGACTTTCCCTCTTAGAGTTGTTCCATATATTTCATATTTATTTGATATTATTCTAGCCTGATTGGCTAATTCATCTATATTAACAGGTTTAGGGTATCTTGTATCCATTATTCTAATACCATCAATTTCACCATAATCTTCAAGTATTGTCTCTGTTCTTAGATTCCTTGCAGCAATATAGACTTTCTTCATTTCATCAAAAACAAATTGAAGAGATTGCAATGGTTTATCGTCTATTACACACATCAGGCGATTTAATTTACCTCCATCAATTATTTCTATTACATTATCAAATGTATATTTCATCTATTTAATTCCTTATCTTAATGAAAAGAGAAAACAGACAGAAGAACTTACTCCTGAACTGCTTTCTCTTCTCAATTGTTCACATTAACTTCTACATCGGTGCTGAATTCCGCTGTGCTACTATGTAGCATCAGTTTCCTTGTGGACTCCCGTAGGTTACGCTACAATACCAGATTTGTTAGACTTCCTTACTATTTGAACAGTATCGCCTTGTGCTAAGGCTGTTCCTGGTCTAGAAGGCTTGTCTTGTCCATTAACATCATAGATATCAATAGATGCTTCGGTCATTGCAATACCTTCGGCTGTTAATACGTCGCCTAAAGTTGCATATAATGAAGACTTAGTTAAAATATTACCATTCTTGTATGAAGAAAGGTTTATTTCAGGATTTGAATTCGCCATGGCTATGGGTCTCCTATTTAAGTTAATGCAATCAAATATAACCAAACTATTAAAGATATTACAACAGCAAAATAAAACAATCTTCCTATTATATTATCCAACATATTAGTTGCATATTTGAGTGCACTGTATTTTCTATAACTATACCATTTACGCCTTTTATAAGGCCTTGTTTTTTTACAAACAGTAGTTTCTTCCATATTATTCTCCCTCTAAACTATCTGAAGGTTCCTCTATTGGGACAATTTCTTCTACGGTTGGTATTTCAACTGGTATCTCTTGTAAAATTTCTAAATTAGGTATTATTTCTTCTAATTTCTCTTCAATAACCTCTTTTGCTTCTTCTATTTTAACCTCAACAACCTCTTTAACTTCTTCAACTTTTAGCTCAACTTCTTCTTCTATCCATTCAGTGTTTGGCAATGGCTCTATATCATGAGATTGCTTTATTCCTTCATCCTTATTGTTACAACTTATTAGAATAATTATAATTGCTACAAATATTCCAAAAAGTATGTATGAAAGTTTACCTATTCGTCTTTTGGGTGTCATAATTTAGTCTCCTATTATTTTATCTATGAATTTATAAGCAGAAACTCTTCCATGAATCTCTGCTCTTTGTCTTAAGTCTCTTACCATTACTTTATTACTTATCCAAGCCTTTTTACAGGCTTTTTCAAACTTATCTTCAGGTATTTCCATGGTATATTTAACCATTATCTTTTTCATTTTATTTGAAATCCTCTTCTAATTGAGGTTTAGTATTACAAATCTTATGAGTTTCAAGAATGATTTTCATATAATTTAGTTGTTTACCAAAAGCATTATTAATTTCAACTGCTTCTTTGGTATCATATACTAAATCTTTGTCAATTAATGATTTTAATACACTCCTATGTGCTTTTACCATTTCATCTGGAGATTTATAATCTATAGATACTCTTTTTGATATATCAGTTTTCTTTTTATCTTTTGACATTACACTGTCCTCCATATTCTAATTTCTTCAGGAGAGCTAGACACTCCTCTAATAGTTCTAATAGTATATGTTCGGTCTGTATTACTGTTTAGTCCATAAACATATGCCCTAACACCTATAGGACTAAAATCTGGTGTATTACCATTAATTGAAAAACTATCAGTTACTTCCATAGATTCTATAAATCTATATTTTATTGCGTTACTACCTATCCAAGTTAATTCTGGAATAGGAATATTTTTTTCTATTGTTATTACATTCGTATTATTCACTCTATATTCTCCTTCAAGGTTTTTTTCATACGCATATATTGTCTTTTAGCTTTGATTATATCTTTTGGAACATCTTTAGCTTTAAAAATAGTTTTATCAGCAAAACAATTTGCTACATATGAATCAGTTAATTTATCTTTATATTCTTCATGAAGTTCTTTATAATGAACTCTATGTTTATGATAATATTTGCTTGCATATTCACCTGTATCATCACATTTATCACATATAGTATATTTATTTATATGTTCAAGTTCTAAAGGAAGACTTAAAGATTGACTCTTACCATCTTCCTTCAAACATTTTAAGCATTTCATTGTAAATCTTCCCAAGAGATACCTTCAACAGAATGGTATTCTGCCCAATCTGTATGTTCATCACATCTATATCTCTGAGTTGCACAAGCATAACATTCTTCTTTACTATTTATACTAGATTTACAATGCTTTTCAAAAGCTAATTGCTCTTCATCTGTCATTTGATATGTGCCTATCATAACTGGTTTATAATACACCATCTTCTCCCTCCTCATGAATACTATTTTGTAATTTATGTAATAATGCATCTTTATCAAATTTAGACATTGGATTTAAGGCATTCTTAGCAACTTCGGTCATATCTATTTCTTCTTGGGCTTCTATATAACCTTTTTCTAGCTTTTCACGAGTATTTCTTTCCAATTCTAGTTCTTCTTCTAATATACTAGCTCTATTTTTAAGGGCTTCAGCATTTAGAAGCAATTCATTGTTTAAAAACTCTATTTCACTGACCAATTTATTTACTCTATTCTCTAGAATAACAATAGTATCTATTAATATTCTCTTATCTTCTTGGAATAACTCTTTTTGTCTTTTATTTAGATTTGTCATTTTTACCTCTTTTTATAATTTGATTTACAATACCATTTACTAAGGCATCTTCATGTATAGCATCTGATAATGGCATCCATTCTTTTAATACTTCAAGTTCTCCATTAGTAATAGATACTTGTCTTCTTATTATTTGTTCTTTTTGTCCCATTTTTCGTTCTCCTTCTCTATCAATGATAGAATGAATGGCTTTAATATCAGCCATAAGATTATAAATAATATTATTACACCTATAATTGTTCCCATGTTTTCTCCAAAATTATAAAGAGAGAGAATACCCAGCTTGTGTTGTTTTAAGATTGTGAAGCTTTTAACAGCCAAAATAACCTCTGCAGAGGCCAATCTAAAACGTCGGACTTACATCTCTCTCTTTAAATATTATGCCAAATTGCTATTAATTGTTTTATTTTCATCTGCTTAAAGTTACTAATAGGCACATGAGGATAGTGTTTGCTAACCTCATGCACCCATTGTGATTTACCCCAAGCAGGCGTAAACTTATGCTGTTGCCACATATCTGCTAACGATGTTAACATTATGTTCAAAATGTTCTCGCCCTTTAATGAGTGCTTGGGTTCTAGATTTTGCAACAACAATTATTATTAGTCCGTTAAACATAGATTTAATTATGTATTCTTTCATTGATATCCTTTTATGCTTTATTTACCTATCATTTATTAAAAACTTGTATGATACAACTATAAGTATGTGTATGATATATATAATAAAAGACCTGTTAATTACACTCTCTATATATAAACTAAATATAAAAACAATAGCCATCACAAAGTGAAGGCAACAGTTTCTTTAAAAGGGACAATGAAGCCTGAGATAAATCCCAGACTCCATTGAAAATGCTATAACCTATGAGACATCTATATCGATGGCTAAGATATCTTTCAGAGATTGTTTATCCCTGTTATCTTTGCCAACATATAGGTAAGATGTCGCAAGAGGTTGACCTTTAGCATTGGTATCTATAGTTCTGGGGTTAACATCTAGTCCTTCCCCAAAGCTACATTGCCAACTATCAGGTAACATATTACTGACAACAGATATATCAAGCTTACCCCAGTCTAAATTTCTAAAGACATAGCCATAAGCTTTATTATCTTTGTCAGTTTTTATTACACAACATCCTCTTTCATTAGTTACTAGTGTATATAAAAAGGTGAGTGTTTCTTTAATTTTCTTCATCATTGTTTTTATCCTTTATATTAATTAACAGAAAATTTACTGAATCACGAAACAACTTTGCTTCGCAAAGTTAGAAGGGGACACTTGGGTAAGAACTCGGTTGGTAAGGGCGAACCGTTAGGTTCAGTTGAATGGAATTCAACCTAGCCCAAGGGGCTAGGCCCTTAAAACCGAGTGGTGCCCAACAGTGTATCTCCCAAACACCCATTCTCGTTATATTTTTTAGAAAGTTCTTGTTTAATCCATTTATTGGTGTATATTCCTAGTTATAACTAGCTAGTAACACTTAGGTGTAGACTTTATTTACAACTATAATAAATACTTACTTACCTAGTTACCTTACCTAGTGACCATGACTTCCTAAATTTTTTTTAAAAATATTTTGTTATATCCTTTATTCTTTGTATATTAGCCCAAATGCCAAATAAAGCCGCTAAACTAAGGAAATATGAGAAACAAAAAAGAAAAGAGGCTATAAAGGCATATAAAAGAGCTAAGAAAGCAGGGAGAAAGAATGCCTAAGGTTGGTAAAAAGAAATTTAGTTATACAAAGAAAGGTAAAGCAAAAGCAAAGACTTATGCTAAGAAAACAGGTAAGAAAATAAAGTCAAAGAAGAAATATTAATGGCTAATATATTTACAGATAAAAAGGGTGTATTCCAAGGTGGAGAACAAGGAAGATTACTCGGAAGATTAAGGGATACTATCGAAGGAATGCTTGATAGGCGAAACAATCCTCCTTCAAAACAACCGAATACAGTTCCAGGGGTATCCGACCAAGGATTACTCCAAAATGTTACACAAAATATACTACCAGGCTCTAACCCTACATCTCTTCCTGTTGGGTATAAACCTCAAGAATTCCATAGAAACCCGAATAATCCAAGGTATAGAGCATTTCCTCAAGAAGAGACAGGTGGTAACCCCCTTTATGGTGGTGCTTCTGTTGGATATAGGCAAATAGGTGCTACTGATGAGCCTCTAAGCCCTTCTCAACAAGCAAATGCTGATATTGCTAAATATAAGGAGGATAATCCTGATGCTACTAGTCAAGATATCCGTAGATTTGCTAATGAGCGTAATCAGCAAAAGATTAAAGAGCTAAAGAGTCAATATGAAACAAAAAGATTGGCATCATCAGCGGGTACTAGAGATAAAATGAAGGAAAAGAATACCCTTATAGCCTTAAAGAAAGCTCAAGACCTAAATATTATAAATGTTCCTGATGAACAGCTTGCAAATATGAATTGGGTAGATTTAAAGAAGTATCAGATGAATGAAAAAGAAAGCCTACGCAAGCTTATGGATGAAGGTTATTCCGAATCTGATGCTATAAAAATAATTTCAAAGAAGTTTAATTTAATGGATAAAATAAGAGGTTTAAAGCTAAGAGATATTGGTACTGGCAAAAACCTAAGGAGACTACGTAATTACTAATGATAAATGTGAATAAATTTAGGAAAGAACAACAATATGAGGATATAATAGGTGCTGGTGCACGAGCAGCTGGAAGTGCAGCTACATCTGGTCTAAGTGGTCTTAATAATATTGGTAAGATGGAAGGTCTTACTTCTGGAGCTAATCCCTTGATGTTTGGATTAGGTGGAGGTTTAAAAGGTATGTATGACTTATTTGGTAAAATATATAAAGGAGGAGTTCCTTTTAGTGGGGAGATGCCACAAAGCTCTCTTCCTTTTCCTGGTGGAACGGGATTAGCAGGACGTGGGTTAACAGGATTGCTCGGATGGGGAGCAAAAAATATCCCTGGATTACAAAATTTCTTTGGAGGAGGTAACCAGGAAACATTTGAGAATACAGAAGATAGATGGTTCGAAAATCAGTATATTCCAGAAGGTGGAAGTGGTGATGATTGGAGAAATATGCCTTACGACCCTAGTACTGACCCTAATTATCCTGGTAATAACTCTAATCCTAATCTTAAGGACTATTCTTACTAAATGGCTAATTTTTGGGAAAATACACAGGAAATGCCCGACCAATTAGTAGGTGAGGTAACAAATAACAATAATTTTAATAATTACAATGCATTATTAGATAAAGCGACTACCCAATGGGAATTAGAGCCTAGTCAATTAGAAGATTATATGAATAAGATAGCATTTCATGAAAGTGGCGGAGTAGTAGATAAATTACAAGGAAATAAAGGGCCAGGTAGAGGTATGTTCCAATTTGAAAAGACTTATCTATATCCTGAGGGTCACGAATTAGCTGGTCAATATGGGCAAGCTGGTGGTTTAACTGCTAGAAATAGAACTGCTGATTGGTTTAAGAGTCAGAACATGGAAGTTCCAGCTTGGTTAACCCAAGAGGGAATGCATGACCCTTCTGTTGGTTTTGATGCATCTACATTAAATCCAGAACAACAAAAAATGTTATTCTTAGCTAATTATCTTCAAAAGCCAGGAGAAAGTTCTGGTATGTATGGAATTACAGATGAGAATCTTCCTGAATGGTGGGCAAGAGAACATTGGGCAGGTGCTGAAGAAGATAAGCCTGAGAGATTAGCTTCTTTTGAAGGTAATATGAATGTTTATGGCGTTTAATTCGAAGGCATAATGTTTCCTAGTATTCTATTAGCATTCTGTATTATTGCATTTACAATAGCAATAATCTATCATTTAGATAAATAATGTATACAATAACAATTAAGCATAAAGACATAGGAGCTAAAACCTATGAAATCTACACAAAAGAAGAAGCGGATAAAGAAAGACTTGAATATAATCATTGGAAAAGAGCCAAAGAAGGGGAGTGGGCCTTATCTGATGATGGCTTCGTATCAAAAGTTATTACAAGAAAGAAATATCAATCAAATAATAAAATCGATAATGTCTACCTTAGATTTGCATGGGGATATACTTTTTATAATCCAGAATACGAAGGAAGAAAACTTAAAGTAAAAGGACGTAAGTCTAATACAACAATGTCAGGTAAGAGACCAATTGAGGTCAAAGCGAAGCAGGAGAAAATGAAAAATCTAGCTATGGTATATGCTCAGACAATGAATACTGGAAACACTATAGCTAAAGTATGTGGCGAAGTTGATTCTAATGAAACTAGAAGAATTAAACGTTATATGAGAACGGAGGTATTTAAGGATATGGTAAGAAAGGAATTATCAAAGTTATTGAGTGACCATAATATGTCAGAGGATTATACCTTAGATTTATTAGAGTCAACTATAAAGAAAGCTCAGGATAAAGGTGATGTAACCAATCTTATGAGAGCTATAGAGAATCTGCAGGATATGCATGGAATGAAGGATAAGCATCTTATTAAGACTACGGATACTCTAGAAGCAAGTTCTACTATTAAACTTATAGATGAATTAAGAGAAGAAGAGAGTAAACTTATGGCACAAAGAACTACCCTAAAGGAAGATGATTAATAATGATTGGGATTCCTCTTAAATTATTATACAAGTTTCTTAGTAAGGCTGGTGTCAAAAAGATTGCATCTATTGCTAAGTCTAAATTTCCCCATGGAATTTCTTCAGGATACTATAAATCTGCTGAGAAATCTTTAAAAAAAGAGTTATTAAATAAGGAAGGTTATAATCGATATGTGAAGAGTATGACACCTTATACAGAGAGGGTAAAAAAATGGATTGCTATTGATAAAGTTTCTCCTCCACATCAAAGACTATTTCTTTCTAGTAATCCGAAATTTCCTATATGGAAAGAAGCAGATTTAATGGATAAAACTCTAAAACCTTTGACTTATTCTCAATATAAAAAGACTGTAAAGGATACTCTTCTTAATGTTCCTAGGGGGATGGGTTTTGGCAAAGGTAATTGGGGAGGACTATATAAGCCTCGAGGGTTCTATGGTTCACGTGTATCAAGAGGTGTTATTCCTAGTGATGCTTCTATTTATGAAAAGTATGTTTTGAAAAATTTTCCTAGTAAGGCTAAAAAACTTCGCAAGTATGGCAAGGTTATGGTTAGGCCTCGAGAAATGTTGAGAGATATAAAAAAAGGTCGCACAGATGTTGGTATACATGAATTAAAGCATGCCCTCCAATTCAATTTAAGAAAGAATATATCATCTCGTAAACCTTTTACTGCTTATGGAATGGATGATTATGCTAAAAAATTCTTTAAAAAGAATTGGCGAAAAGAAATAGATAAGGGTTGGTACAATTATCCTGCATCTCAAGTTCCTATAGAATTGAGTGCAAGAGCATCTACTTTAAGAGCTTTTTCCCCTAAGTTACTTAAGGATATTATGAATAATCCAAAGAAATACAAACATATTAGAGAAGTTGATGATATCCTTAGATTTACTGGATTAAATAATTTTAAACCCTATTTAAAGAATATATGGTCAGTAGCTCCTGCAGGGTTACTAAATGAGGCTGTAGATTATAATGAGTAATTATGGACTATGAAGCTAAGCATGAAGAATTACGTGCGTTACAAAAGTTGCGGAATAATATGGCGTTGTTTGGAAGGTACTGCTTCCCGACTGCCCTCCGCAAACAAACACCGCCGTTCCATCATGAGGTGTATTCTGCCTTAGCTGACAACGACACAAAGAGAGTGCTAATAGCTGCTCCTAGAGGAACGACAAAGAGCACTGTTACCACTCTCATTTACCCATTGTGGAGACTTGCATTTAAAAGAAGTGACGAAGATTTATTTATAGTTATCATATCTGAATCACAAGCTCAGTCAATAAACTTCTTATCTAGGATGAAATATCATCTAACTCATAGTGAGAATTTAAGAAAGACATTTGGAGATTTAGGACCTAATACTGCAGCTAGATGGACTCATACCGATATAGTACTTGCTAATGGAACTAGGATAGTAGCAGTAGGAACTGGCCAAAGAGTTAGAGGTTTTATTGAAGGGGATACCCGACCTAACCTTATTATAGTAGATGATTTTGAATCTGAATTAAATGCCTTTACTCCAGATGCAAGAGCTAAGAATAGGAAGTGGATGACAGAAGCAGTTATTCCTTCTTTATCTGATGATGGTAAAATATGTATGATTGGTACCGTTATATCAGAGGATTGTTTCTTATATTGGGCAAAAGAGTCTTCTTCTTGGAAAACTCTATGGTATTCTATATGGGATGACGATGAAAAGAGTATATGGCCAGAAAGATTCCCCAAGAGTAGGATATTATCAATAAAGAAAGAATTTGAATCTGTAGGGAATTTAAATGGATTTTATCAAGAGTATATGAATATTGCTCAGAGTCCTGATAATGCTCCTTTTAAACCTGAATGGATTCAGTTGCATCACTATGATTATGAAAGAATAAATGGTCAGAATTGTTTAACTAGAGAGGTAGGAGATGAAAAAAAGATTATACCAATTGATATATACTGTGGGGTTGACCCTGCTAGCTCCCTTTCTGTTAGGGCTGATTTCTTTGTTATTGCTACAATTGGTGTTGATAATGATAACAATAAGTATGTTGTCGATATTTACAGAAATAGAATATCGCCAGCGGAACAACCACAAATGCTAATAGATACTTATAAAAAGTATCGTCCTAGAAGAATGAAAGTAGAAACCGTAGGATATCAAGAAGCATTGAGAGTTGCTGTAAGAGATTTAATGAGAGAAGAAGAGTTATACATTCCTGGATTAGAATCAGGAGTAAAACCTAGGAATTCAAAAAGTGAGCGATTATTATCACTTGTTCCTTTATTTGCTAAGAAACAATTTTTCTTTAGACCTCAGGATATAGAGCCTCAGCAAGAGTTTTTATCTTATCCAAAAGGTAAGCATGATGATGTTATGGATGCAGTATGGACAGCACTCGATAAACATAAACCTTGTAGGCTAAAAGAATATGACCCAGATGTAAATGAAAAAACTTTTACTAAAAAAGTTTTGGATTGGATGACAATGTAATGTATATTAGGGGTAAAAATTATGCCATACGAAGATAATAATACTAAACCTGCTCATAGTGAACGTGATTTCGTTAATGAAACAATAGATATTTATCAGAGGTATTCTAAAAAAAGGGATACTTGGGCTAGTGAAGCAAAGGAAGATAAAGAGTTTCGTTTAGGTAAGCAATGGACTACCGAGCAAGTAGAGGTTTTAGAGAAAAGAGGTCAAGCGGCTATAGTTGTTAATAGAATTCATCCTGCTGTAGAAACAGCAAAAGCGATGATAACTGCTAACAGACCTTCTTTTAGAGCTTCTCCAAGAGAGGATTCTGATAAAAAAGTAGCTAATGTCGTAAGTAATCTACTTACTTATATGTATGATATCTCTGATGGTAGAAGTGTTATAAGAAAAGTAGTGGATGATTATTATGTTGCTGGGTTAGGTTTTATACATGTATACCAAGACCCAATGATGGATATGGGGAAAGGTGAAGTTTGTATACATGACCTTGACCCATTAGATGTCTATGTTGACCCTAATAGTCAGAGTAGATTTTTTGATGATGCAGAGAATATTATTGTATCTAGATTGTTTACCAAAGAACAAGCTAAAAAACTATATCCTATGTATAAACAGGATATTGAAAGTGCAAATAGTGAACAGGATTGGAATGCTCCTGAAACAGGAAGAAACTTTGATGGTACAGTTCATTTTCCTGAAGATGTGGGAACATTAGATAATACGAATTATGTGCGAGGATATGAAAGATATTATAAGAAACATATTCCAGAATTTAGGATTTTTGAAAAATTTAGTAAAAAAGAAGATGTATTAAACGAAGAAAAGTTTGCTCAATATGTTCAAAGGCCTGCTTGGATTATTCAAGGACAGATATTAACAGATGAAGAACAAGCAAAAAAATTAGTTGAAATGCTTGAAATTCAAGAAGAGAATAGAAGACTTGAAGAGAGAATGGCAGAAGAACAAGAAATGGCTCAGAAGGGATTAGATGCAACTGCTGTTAGTCCTAATCCTCCTAGAAGAGAATTTCAAATGGAGCAAGTAACTTTTAAAGATTTAATAGATAAAGGTATAATAAAGGTTGTGCGAGTATTAATGACAAGAGTTCATCAATGTGTTGTAATGGGTGATAAGCTTTTGTATAAAAGAATATTGCCAATAGAGCAGTATCCAATTGTTCCATTTATTAATATTCATACGAGAACACCTTATCCTGTAAGCGATGTTAGATTAGTTAAAGGAATGCAGGAATATATAAATAAAACACGCTCTTTGATAATAGCACATGCAACTACTAGTACTAATACAAAAATATTAGTTCCAGAAGGTAGTGTGGATATGGCAGAGTTTGAACAGAAATGGGCTCAACCAGGGGTTGCGATATCATATGACCCAACTGATGGTGCTCCAATGCCTGTACAACCATCTCCATTGCCTAATGAATTATATCAAAATGAAATGTCTGCAAAGAATGATATAGACCATCAATTAGGAATATATGAGATGATGCAAGGAAATACAGCAGCAGCTCCTCAGACATATAAAGCAACGATAAGTTTGGATGAATTTGGCCAAAGAAAAATTAAATCAAAATTAGCTGATATTGAAGCTAGTTTAACAAGAGTAGCACAGGTTGCTATTCCATTGATGCAACAGTTATATACTATTGAGAAGACAATTAGGATAGTTAATCCTAACAATTCTCTTAGTGAATATGTTATAAATCAAAAATTAGTTGATGATAAAACTGGAGAAATTCAGATATTCAACGATATAACAGTAGGAAAATATGATATCATATGTGTAGCAGGTTCAACCTTACCTACAAATAGATACGCAGAATTAGAGTTTTATAAGGATGCTTTCCAAATGGGGCTTATTGATAGACAGGAAGTTCTTAAGAAAACCGAAGTATTTGATGCTGAGGGAGTACAACAAAGAATGGATACTATTGCTAAGTTACAGGGAGCATTAAAACAAACTCAAGAAGAAGTTAAGAAGCTCAAGGGAGACTTACAAACTCGTGATAGAGAGTCTGTTAACTTACGCAAGAAACTTGAAGTTGAGAAATTTGCTTCAGGACTTGATAAAGTTCAGAATAAATCACAAGCTGCAAGTACTCTATATGAGAAGCGTCTTGATGACACACTATCCACAGTGAAACGTCAGATTACAGATTATGTATCTGACTTAGATAAAAAAGAAAAAGGCTCACCTTCTAGTGGAAAGAGGCAGTCTAAAAAACAGGAGAAAAAATAATGGTAGATAATCAAGGAACGGATACCTCACAATCGGCAAATGACTTGTTTGATGAGGGCGTTTTTACAGACGCTCCACAGCAACCTCAGCCAGAGAGCTCCCCAGATAATACATTGACTCCAACTGATGCGTTTACAGAAGCATCTGGAGAAGAGGTCCCTAAAGAGGTACCCTCAACACAGGAAACAGCTCAACCTTTAGAAGCTAAGAATGATGAGAACCGATATCAGTATTGGCAATCACAAGCAGCTCAAAAGGATAATCAGATTCGACAAATGCAAGAGGCCTTGCAACAACAACAGGTACAACCTCAACAACCGCAACAGCCTCAACCGCAAGCAGAACCTCAACAAGAAGAGTTTCCTCCACCTCCAGAAAAACCTGGTAGACCTCGAAACTTCAATAGGGCTGAGGCTCATGAAGATAGTAGCAGTGAATCTGCTAGATATTTAGATGAAGTGGATGACTGGAGAGATAAGATGGATGAGTATACTTCCTTAAAATCTCAATATGATACAGCTGTTGTAAAAGAACAGATGCAAAGTATTGAGGAAGAAAGGAATAGAGCAGGAAGAGTTCGTGAAGCCCAGATACAACAAGCTAGTCAAATGAAACAAGTTGATGGTTTGATGCAAGGGAATTACGGAATGAGTGCTACTGAATCTCATGATTTTATTAAAACTATGTCAGACCCTAAGTCTATTTCGATTGACAATTTGGTTAAGTTGTATAGGCTAGGTAGAGGTGGTGGGGTCCCTGTTAATACAGGACAACCTACTCAACCTTCACCTAATTTTCAGCAAACACAAAGAGCTCAACAGGTTCCACAACCTATGGGAGTTCAACCGACAGCTGGAAATAATCAAGCCCCTGCAGAAGACCAAATTATGGACAACATGATATCGGATTTTAAAAGTAAAAATCCTTGGTAAAACCCGTATGGGGCACTCACCTAGAAGGCTAAAAAGCAGTTGATAGGAATGAGTGTTAAATAAAGAGGTAATATAATGGCAACACATTATAGTAACAATCCGTCTGCCACGCAGAGTTGGACAGCCTCTTTGGACAATACACGGAGACAATTTAATTTTGGGGATAGAGTTTCAGAACTAGCTCCTCAACAATCACCATTTTTTGTTTATCTTTCAAAGGTAGCTAAAAAAGTGACAAATGACCCTGTGTTTAAGTTCTTAGAGCAACGTCATCAATGGCAAAGACGTAATTTCGTAGTTAGTACAGCATTTGAGCCAGGTACACCAGCTCATGGTAGTGCTGTTTCTAACAATTTAGTTATAAAATGCGCTTATGATAGATTTGGTAAAATATCAGGCAATAGCGGAGCTTCGGCAACGAGTGCTCATAAATTTGATGCTTGTTATTTTATAGTAGGTGGTCAAATACTTGCAATTATGGGCGATGATAGTGTAGTTAGATACTACAAAATTTCTGAAGATGCTACAGTAGGTAGTGGTATCGCTCATACTGATAAAGTAGAGACTGATTCTTCAGAGGCTTTTGGATATACAACTATTACAGCTGCAAAACTACTTAATGCAAGTGGAACGGCAATTGTAGCGGCAAATAATGCTGCAGCAGGTAATGAAGCAATGGTTGTAGGTTCTGCATGGGCTGAAGGTACTGATACTCCTATTGGTTGGGAAGATAAGTTATATGACAGAGAAGGATATTGTCAAATATTCAAGACTGGAATGAGTATCTTTACAGGCACATCAATGGCTACAGAGTATAGAGGTATCAAAAATGAGTATCAAAGGATATGGCAAGATAAGTTAATGGAGCATAAAATGGACATTGAGCAAGCTATGTTATTTGGTCAAGGTCATACTTCTGCTGCAAATGAAGCAACAGGTGGAACAGCTGCTGTAAGACAGACTTGGGGCATTGTTCCATATACTAATACTTATGGTAAGGTATATAGTATGTCTTATGCTTCTTCTGGATACGATGCTTTCTTAGATGCAATGGAAGATTTCTTTGCACCTGAAGGTGGAAATTCTGGAAATAAGTTAGTTCTTGCTTCTAGAAAAGTTATTACTTATTTGAATAAATTAGGTAATGGCTCTTTTATGAACAATTCGGTAGGTTCATCTCAATATCGATTAGATGTGAATAATATTCCTGGTTCTTTCGGGCATAATGTAACAGTTGTAAATACTATATTTGGTAATTTACATTTTGTTGCTGAGCCTTTATTAAGAGGAATGTGGGAAGATTATGCTGTATGCGTTGATTTGAAAAATCTAGCTTATCGTCCACTTAGTGGTAATGGTGTTAGTCGAGACACTTTCATAGAAACTAATGTTCAAGACAATGGTGTTGATGGTCGTCAAGACCAAATTATTACCGAAGCTGGTCTTGAAATTAGTCTTCCTGAAACCCACGCAATTCTTAAGTTTTCTTAAGTAAGGAGTAAATTATGGCTTGGACAGACTCAACAGTTAATGGTCAACAAGTTCTTACAGAAACTGGACTTACTATTACTGACAATGCAGGTGGAGATACTGAATATGTAACTGTTTCAGCAGTTATAGATTCTGGTAAATACCCTGGTTGGCAGAATGCTAAGTTTCCAGTGCAAGTAACAGTAACTACAGTAAATGGTAGTGGAGCTGGTGTATTAGATGCATTTTGGCAAATATCTAATGACAGTTCTACAACTGGTGATGTTATTGGTACGGGAAGCTCACTAACTCCGCTATGGGCGGATTTAGCGATTTCTGATTTGGGAGCAACTGCAGTAACTAATGCTACTGCTTCTCATACAGGAACAATCGATGCAACTGATGTTTATGCTCCTTATGCGAGAGTATCGCTAAAGGTAGCGAGTACAACAGACATAACTGATAGCGCTGGTAGATGTACGATTTCTATTGCTATTCCTGGTGGAAAGGCAACTGAAATAGGTTCAATTGGTGGTGTCGGAGTTGACCCATCATAGTAAGTGGTGAAATAATCGTAAGGGGTCTTCGGGCCCCTTACATTAACTTTTAGGAGAAAGAAATGAGTGAATTAACAATAGAACATGCTGGACAAACAATAACTCAGTTGCGTCCTGGTATGACTTCATCTAATCAAAGATTAAATGAAATGAAGACTAAAGTCTTTACCATAACTCCAGATACTCACACAGAAGAAGCTGCGGTAGCTCAATCTGTTTTTCAAGCAGATGAATTAGAAAACTTTATGTCTGAAAAGGGTGGAACTGCTATTATTCAGTCTATTGTTATACTAGACGATGATGATAATGGAAATGCTTTAGATATAGTTTTTATGGATACTACTGGATTATTAGATGCTGGTGACGATGCTGATGTAATAGATGCAGCAGATGGAGTTATACCTGATGCAATATTAGGAGTTGTAAGTGTTACTAATTATTTTGATGGAGTTTTATGGCAAGTTGGACAAAAAGATAATATAGGTTTAACAATAAAATCTGCTAGTACTACAAGAAGTGTATACATTTCAGCAATTAATAGAGGTGGAACAGCCACTTGGACTGCTGAAGGACTAAGACTTAAGATAGGTTATATACAAGATTAATGTTAGGCGGTAGAAAAGTTGCGATATTAGGTGGTGATAAGTTAAAAGACCAGTATTCATTAGATTTTGATGGTACTAATGATTTTATAGATTTTGAAGACACTACTCTTGTAGATGGATTAGAGGATATGACTATATCTATGTGGGTATATCCTACTGATGATTCAGCTGATGAAGAACTTATAGATAAAGGTGGATATAATACTATTGGGGGTTCTTTTCATCTATCTTTAGACCCTACTGCTTCTTCTGGAAGACTTAGATTTTCAGTAGAGAGTGCTGGTGGTTCTGGAGGATATTATTATAGAAATAGTATGAATGCAAAAATACCCATAAATACATGGACTCATGTAGTTATAGCATATTCTAATACTGATGATTCTACGAATTTTTATATAAATGGAGTTTCGTGGCCTCCTACAGCTACTGGAGGTTCATTTATAGCAATACCTAGTACATCTGATAATCTATATATAGGTAGGAGTGGTTCTGGTTATTATAAAGGTATGATGTCAGATGTTGCTATATATAATGCTAATTTATCTTATAGCCAAGTAAATACAATATATAATGGAAGAGAACCTTATAATCACAGGGAAGGTTCTTTTGCAAAAAATCTTATATCTTGGTGGAGAATGGGAGATGGTGCTTTAGATAGTTTTGATACAGCAAATGGTGTAATTTGTGATGCTACAGATGAAACTTTAGGACCAGATTTAGTTACTAATGGAGTCTTTGCTGCAGATAGTGGTTGGACTAAAGGAACTGGATGGACTATAGGAAGTGGTGTTGCAACTAATGCTGCAAATAATAATAATTTAGAGCAAGATATAAGTGCCGTAGCAGGTGCTTGTTATAAAATTACTTTAGATATATCGGCATATACAAGTGGGACTTTGTATGCAGACTTAGGTGGTGGAAGTTATATAACTTTTTCAGGAGCTGGAACTGGCTATACAGGTTATTTAGTTACAGCTAATACTAATAATTTAAGATTTTATGGAGGTTCTTTTATAGGAAGCATTGATAATGTTGTTGTTCAAAAACTTGGAGGAACTTCAGGGGCAATGATAAATATGGAAGCAGTAGATTTTGTAGGAGATACACCATAATGTATGAAAATAGAAAATGGGTAATAGTAAATGTTTCTAGTATAACAGATGAAATGGTAAATAGTGCTATTCAAACAAGTATGAATACATTAAGAAAATCACTAGATAATAGTAAAGCTATTCTTAAATGGGATGGAGACACTCCTTCTTGTTTTGATGGAATGACTACTTATACGCATAGTGAAATATTAACTGAGTTAGCAAAATCAACTTGGAGTGAAAATGATTAAGAAAAATGTAAAAAGAGTTGTATATTCTTCCAGTATTGGGGAGCCTTTTCAAGGGCTAACCCTAAAAAATAGAAGAAAAAAGAATTTAAAGAGGTAATAAATGGCTGCTACATTAGCACAAAGAATACAGGATTTAATCGGATTTGATTATGCTGATAATAGTATAAACACCGAAGATGAAGCTCTTGAAACTGCTTGTGCAGAAGTAATAGATGCTCTTCCTCCTTCTTTATTATTGCAATATGCAGTTGCCCCTACCTCTATAACTGCTTCTAGTCCTGATTCTACATTTAATGCTGAAGGAAAAAAGGTTATAAGAGTTATAAGAAAAGATGCACAAGGTATTTATAGAGTATGTGAAGAGGTAGATATAGATGCATTCGAAGAAATGAGAGATACTAATAGTATATATGCCCCTACTGGGCACTCTCCTGTGTTTACGCTAGACCCTTTAACTGGGACAACTTATTTAAAAATATTACCTACAATATCAGGAAGTGTTACAGCTAATGTTTATTATATTACTTATCCTATAGGTGATAAAGATGGTGAGACTGCAATAGATGGACTACCAAATGAAATAGACCATGTAATAGCTTTAAAGGCTTGTATATATATAATGCAAACAAAAATTAGTGATGCAATTCAAGATGATGAAGATGATGAATTATTAAATATGTTATCAGCACAACTTCAATCATTAAATGGGATGTTTCAAGCAGAAATGCAAAGATTAACAGGGCAGCAAGGAGGACCAACTCAATGAAATTAGGTGAAATGATAGAATTAGTTCAACAACATCATCCTCATATGGGAGAAACAGAAATTATTAAATTATTAAATAGAGCTAAGGACGATTTCTGTGAAAGAACTGAGATAGTTAAATCTACTCATATACAGGCTACAGTAGCTAATCAAAGATACTATCCTCTGGACAATACAATAATGAAGGTTAATGAGGTATGGCTTAATGATACATTAATACCAAGATTAGTTAATAAACCAGCAATTGATGATGATTCAAGTGAGTTAGCATAATGGCTTTACAGAGATACTGGTATATTGATAGAGGGCAAGGCGGTAGAAATCGTTTAGCAATAGTTGAAAAGAGCACTTCCTCAACAACTAAAGAGACAATCACAAGTAATTTTGCTTCTGTATCTGAGGTAAAAGATTTAAGAATATATGTTGTAGATACACAAAGTGATTTTGCAATTGATAATATAACAACTGAAAGTACTGAGATTCCAAAAAGATATCACGAAGCTTTTGTTTATAAAGTTGTAGCTAATGGATATAAAGACCCAAGAAATCAAAAGATAGAAGCTGCTCAGTATTTTGATAATGAATACGAAGTTTTATTAAAGAAAGCTAAAAAATATGCTCGCTCTAATTTGCAGACAAATGGCTTTGTACAACAAGTAGATTTTTAGGAGAATAAATGGCGTTTATTAGAGAAACAAGTACAACAGGTGTAGATGAATCCGTATCAGGAGCATTAGCAGTAACTGGTTTATTAACAGCAACAGCTGGTATAAAATTAGGTAATAATATAATATATGCTTCAGATGGTGGAAGTACAATAACTTTAGATACATCTGATAATGTAATTATAGCTGGTGATTTACAAGTATCTGGAAATGATATAAAGAATAGTGATGGTGAAACAACCATTTCAATGACTGCTACTCAAGATGTTTCCATAGCAGGAGATTTAACTGTTACTGGAGGCAAACTGACATTTGGTAATGGAGAAATTTTTCATAATGAAACTGATGATGTGTTATATTTAATAGCTCCAACAGTTGGTATTAATGCAGTGCTTCATAGTAGGGACGCTCTTTTTGCTTTAATAGCTGATGCAGATAGAGATTCAGAACTTAGATTTATGGAAAGTACAGCTAATAAATGGTCTATAGGTCATGATGCGAGTGCAGCCGACCAATTATGTTTTATGCAGAACGCATCTATAAATGAAGCAACTGCTAAAATGAAATTAGAGACAGATGGAGATTTAATAATAGCAGGAGATTTTACAGCGAATGGAGGAGATGTCACAATAGTAGCTGCCGAGGCTACGGATGCTACTTTAACATTGAAAACTGATGAAAGTGATGATGCTGGAGATGATTGGCAGTTATTAGTTGATTATCAATCTGATAGTGCAAATAAGTTTCATATTGGGAATGATATAGCTTCAGCAGGTACTATTGTTTCCCTTATATCAATAACACCACATGCTACTGCTGCTTCTTCATTAGTTGCTATAGTAGGAGATTTAGAGGTTAATGGAGGAAGAATAACTTTTGAGAATGATGAATATATCCATAATGAAAATAATGGAGTTTTAGAATTAGTAGCTACTACTACTTTATTTACTGGTAGTAATGCAAAACTTGAGTCTGCTAGTGGGGATGATGCTACTTTTACAATTAATGCTTCTTCTGGAGCTGCTGGTAGGGATGGTAAAATACAATTTCAAGAAAATGATGTAGCTAAATGGTATATAGGTTTTGATGGAAGTGAATCTAATGATGACCTTTATTTTGGAGGTAGTAGCGATATAACAGCTGATAGATATATGTCTTTTTCTACTATTAATAGTACAAAATGTGTTCAGATGCATAATGCTCTATATGTTGGGCAAATAAAAAGTAATACATCTATAACAATAACACCAGATGCGAATGCAGATGGTGGAACTACTGAGGCTTTTAAAGTAGCTAAGGATACTGGAACTACTAAATTTACAGTGACAGAAGATGGGCAATGTACTGTTGCTCTTGGAGTCCAATGTACAGCTGTTGCTCATACAGCTACTGACGATGGTACAGGCACTGGAACAATAGCTGCAGGAACGTCAGTAGTTAGTGTTAATGCTAATAGTGATGCTAACCACATTATTATATTACCTGCTCCAGTTGTGGGGAATATAATACATTTAATTGAGACAAGTACAACTGGATATGAATTAAGAAGTTCAACTCCAGCTAGTATAGGTATTAACGGAGGAACAGCTTCTAATGGTGAATCTGCTATTGCAGGAGCAATAACATATATTAAATGTGTATGTGTATCCTCTACAAATTGGATTTGTAGTCAATTTGATGCTGATGGTGATGAAACTAAAGTAGAAGCTGCAGCATAAGATTTATAATACGGAGGTAAGATGAAAGAAAAAATACAAGAACTTAGAAAGCAACAAGAAGCTGCTAAGGAGCTTTATATTAAGTGTCAGGGTGCTATAGAAGTTCTAGAAAACATGATGAAAGAAGAAGAGGAAAAAAAGAAAGAAGATGTCAAAAAGAAATAAAGACTTTGATATCGATGAGTATAGAGAGCATATGGTTACTAGTTTAACAGTGTTAAAAAGTGATATTAGGCATATAAAAGATACTTTAGTAGACCAAAGAATTCTATTAAGAAAACAAAATGATAGGGTTCGTAAGAATGAGAAATCTATCTCTAGAATATTTGGTATGGGTAGTGTTGTTATGGCTGCATTTAGTGCTATAATAGCATGGTTATTTAAAAAATAATAGGAGAGTAAATGAAAGTAATATTATCTAAATTACTAAAATCAATCTTCACACCGAAGATGGTAAGGCAAATGTTTATAACTCTAGGAGACCATTTAGTGAAATCTTCTAAGAATAAACTAGATGATGTGATATGGGCAAAAGTAAAAGACAAGATATAAGATTTGTTATGCCTAGTGATGTTTCGCCACATGCAAGTGAGCCGTTGCTTACTATATGTGGCGATTTAGTATGTTTCCCAGAAAAGAAAGATATGGTTTCTAAGATTGGTATTTTAGGTTCTAAAAGTTTCTACAGAAGACCTGAGAAATGTCCTTGTTGTAATAGGGACGCTATTATGGGAGTAGAAGTTTTAGGAGCTTATTCAGGGACTTTAATATGGCAATGTATGAAATGCGATGAAAGGTATCTTAGACTTAATATAAAGAAAACCAATAGGTTTCTTGAGGAAGTAAAAGATACTTATACAGTACCTGAAGACTGGGGATATCAACCTAGAACAGAATTTAGTTAGAGGTATTATGAGTAAAAAAGACGTTGTAAAGCGTGCAATTGTTACGCCTGACAAGCACTTTCCTTTACACGATAAAAAAGCAATTAACGTTGTATGTAAGGCTATAGAAATTGTCAAACCAGACATCTATATTGATTTAGGCGATACAGGAGAGTGGGAACATTTTAGCACTCACTACTGGAAAGGTAGAAGTGCAAAACCAATGGAAGATTTAATTCCATTATTAGACCAAGATGTTTCTGATGTAAACGCAGGAATGGATAGTATAGATAAGTCTTTGGATAAAGTGGGAGTTAAAGAAAGACATTTTATACAGGGTAATCATGAGGTATGGCTCGATAAATTTGTAGTTAGATATCCATATTTAACAGAGTATCTAACTGAGAATGCATTAAAAATAAAAGAGAGGGGATATAAATATCACCCTTATAATAGGAAAAAATGCTTAAAAATAGGAAAGTTAAATTTTACACATGGTAAGTATACCACAAAATATCACTCCTTTAAACATTTGGATATGTATGGAGAAAGTATTATGTATGGGCATACCCATGATTTACAGAGACATACCAAAACCTTTGCTGGAGGAACAATAAGTTCATGGAGTTTAGGGTGTTTAAAAGACATAGAAGCAGATGAAGACTGGTTAAGTGGAAGACTCACTAATTGGAATCATGCATTTGCAATTATTGATTGGTTTAAAGGTGGAAACTATAAAGTAGAAGTAGTTGAAATAATAAAAGGAAAAACCTCTTTATGGGGAAATATAATTAATGGGAACTAAAGATGAACGAGGAACAGATACAAAAAGAAGCAGAAAATATCCTGGGGTATTTAGTGTACTTCGTTCTTTCTGGTGTAGCTCTTTTATTACTAAAGTCGACTATGGAGAGTATGGTAGAGAGTATAAAAGTATTTTGGGGAAAGGACTTAAATACGGACGATGTTGTAATACTGAATGGTCGTCCTGCCAGAGTAGTACGAGTGGGCATGTGGAAGACAACATTCTTCGCCTATGATATAGGAGTGGCTAATGGTGAACCTTATGTTAAAGGTGGTACTAAGATACAGATACAGAATGATAAATTGAAAGACCAGATAATAGAAAAACCATTACAAATGTTAGACTTATCTAAATGGAAGGAAAAATGATAGTTAAAAAAGTATTGAAAAACCAAATAGAACGTATAATTAAGCAAAAAATGGGGATTAATCCTGATGCTAGAAAAATTAAACGTTTAGAAAATAGTGTTAGAGTTTTGCAAGGAGAGGTAGCTAATCTTAAAAATATGGCCCATTTTAGGCGAAATCTCGTAGAAAGGAAGGGTAAATACTACCTAGAGGAAGAAAACGAGGAAAATGGCTAGGCAATTAAAAGAAATAAAACACTTTAATGGGGGTACCGTAAGTAATGTTGACCCTAGGGAGACTCCTGATAACTCACCTATCCTATCTTATAATATAGATTCTAATGCTCCTGCTGGAGTTTTAAGAGCAAGTAAAATAGACCGATTAAAAGGAAATCATGCAGACCATTCTCAGTTAAAAGTAGATACTGCTTTAGATATAGATAATGCTGGGGCTTCAATTAATGATTCACAAACAGAGATACCAATTAATGGTATCGCAGATTTATTAGAGAATGATTATATTGTTATAGATGATGAGGTTATGATAGTAACTTCTGTAGAAAATATTTTAAATGGGTCTATAGTTGTTACAAGAGCTCAATTTAGCACTACAGCAACTTCACATGCTGATGAAACTGATATATATAGAATGATAAATCCTATAGAAGTTGTAACTTACTCATCAGAGGATGGAGAAGGTAAAGAAAATGTTGTTATATTTAGTGAAAATGGACATGTAGATGGTGTATACGATTGGAATACAACTCTTTTTGAAGAAGATGTAGATAGCGAAACATCAGGTATTACTGATACTAGGATTAATTCAGTTGGAGCAGGTATAAATACTTCTATAGATGATACAGATTTAAAACAGGATTTTTCTAGTTTTCCTACAAGGTTTCGACATAATAATAATCTGTCGATAACTAAAAGAAATAATAGTTTTCATATAGGTGCTGGTTCTGGAAATAGTGCAAAATGGTTAGGAAGAATTGTTAATGCAAATATAAGTGGGGTATCAGGATTTGTATTAGAGGATGATGAATTAAAGAATCCTCTGTCTGGAACAGATAGTATAGACTATGATAAAATGATAACGTATCAACATAGTTTTTCTGAAGGTGGAACTATTAGCACAAATGCTGTTCTTGGTAATGATTCTAAAGTATTTCATATAGGAATGAAAATAGGTTCAAATTATTTAGTAGCAATTGATGGAGATACTGGGCAAGCTCATGTGTCAGCATCTTTGCCTTTTACTGTTCATAATATATGTAAGTGTGTTTCATCAAAAACAAAAGCTAAATTATGGATTTATAGTAAACATAAGGATGATGATGTAAATATAGAGACTATGGGAAAGATAACTTTAGTGACTATATTTGATATCGCAGGTAGAGCTGATGCTTCTATTGTAACTGGTGATAATGGATTTTTTGACCAAGGAAATGGATGGGATGTTACGGTAGATAAAGAGATAAATATTAATCTTGCACCTGATGGTTCTGTTCCTAAGTCATCTGATGGCAATTCAAAAAATTATGGTTACGAGTCTATACCTAGATATACAAAAGGAAGTAAACATGGTGCAGCATATACTGGAGGACAGCAAATTAGTGATATTCTTGAAACTGTTGATTCTAGTGGTGTTGGAAGACTATGGTTATTAGCTAGTCCTTTAGATACTGATGATGAAGACCCTACTAATAAATGGTTTAGAATTACTTCGTATGCAAGACCTTCAGGGAATAATTCTGATTATTGTTGTTTTAGATTTCTATGGGCCTCTTATGAAAGATATAATGATAGTGGTATTATGCAAGAAATAAAAGGTGAGACTATGG
>VTLG01004004.1_pt1 | contig 51886 bp, 53 predicted proteins | sample 4694571 | NCBI WGS metagenome assembly VTLG01 (sample SAMN12604809, study PRJNA352737) | marine metagenome | biome: ENVO:00000447; feature: ENVO:00000209|ENVO:00000569|ENVO:01000036; material: ENVO:00002151; isolation source: viral sequences binned using virsorter ... | reverse complement strand
CCATAAAAAAGGACCAACTATAAGTGTTAGTATTAAGTTCCAAATTATATGACCTGTTTCTAAATCCATATTAACCTTCTAATTGTTTTACTCTTGCTTCTAATTCTTTTATTGCTTCTACTAATAATCCTACTGTTGTTGGATAATTAATCGCTTTATATTCTTCAGCATCAGGGTCCTCTAAAGAATCTATTGTTTTTGATTCATAAACAGCTTCTGGTAAAACTTTCTCTAACTCTTGTGCTATCAATCCTGTTCCTACACTTCCATCAGATTTTTTTGTGAAAGTTATACCTCTCAAGCTACTTACTTTCTCAAGTGCATTTGGTATTACAACAATATTTTCTTTTAATCTTATATCTGAAAAATTATGATTTGGGTTATGTGAGCCTGTGTGGAATAAATTTCCTCCACTCAAAGCAAATCTTCTAGCACCACCTGTTTGAATTTCAAATTCATTGGCAGAGTATTCAGACATGAAAGTATCTCCTAGACCATCTAAATGTATTTTTTTAGTTGCCCCTACTGATACATGACCTGAACTATCAATCTGGAAGTCATAACTACCTGAACTGACATGACCTATTGCTCCAAAACCACCGTCATTACCATAAATCCTTAATCCATGCGGTCCGCTTTCTCCTAAAAATTCTGCAACTGTTGCTCCTGTGGCTTGTACTGAAAGTTTTTGAAGAGAACTTGTAGCTCCAATTCCAACATTTCCAGAGGAATCAATACGCACAGCTTCTTGTTCACCATTGACCTTAAAACGCATTGAATCATCATTATGTTCATATTCTATGACTCCCCTGTACTGAGCATCGCCTGATGTTCCGTCTGCAAAGTGTATGGTGTTATTACCAGAGGTAGAACCTGTTGCTATTGTTAAACCTGCATTTCCAGAATCAAAAATAATTAAATTATCTGCCTCTGCATTATATTCATTAGTTGTGCCTATAAGAACTCTACCAGAAGAATCAATTCGCATTCTTTCTGATGGAAGAGCACTATCACTACGAGTTTTAAAAGCTAAATAACCAGAATAATCTCCACTTGTGGCATTTGTTTTAGCACCTATTATTTGTCCAAATGTAGAATATGATGAGCCTTGATATTTTCCAAAAAAGGAAATACCACCACCAACATCAGCTGCCATTGCTCTATCATCTGCAATATTTACAACTCGGTTTACATTATCATTTGGGTCTGTTCCAAATATATCTAATATAGTAGCAGGAGTTGAAGTTCCAATTCCAACATTTTGACTTGCATCAACTGTAAGAGCTGTTGTTCCACCTGTAGCGACCGTGATTACATCTGAACCTGAAAAAGTGATAGATGTATTAGTATCTCCATCACCAGCGATACTATCTAGTTGAATTTCACCTACATTACTAATAGCTGCATCTCCAAAGTCTAAGACTCCTGCTACCGTAAGTGTTCCTGAAATATCAACATTAGCATTTATGTCTAGTGTTGTTGCGTTTAATTCTATTTCTGTATCTGATACTAAATCTAATACACCATCAGCTGATTGATGAATGTATGTTCCTGAATCTCCGAATTGTAATTGTCTTGTAGAGTTTATTAATAAACCTGTGTCAGCGACATGAGTTAGTGTAACATCATTGTCTGCCCCAAAGTTAAGAACTGCACCATCAGAAGCCAACGCTACATCATCTACAAAAAATAAATCTCCTGCGTTATTTACTATTTTTGCTAATTCTCTTGCTTGTGTTGTCATATTCTTTCTCTATCCACAGTATAAAACACATGATACAGATTTAACGCCTGTGTTACTGTCTCCTATCGTTACTTTTCCTATTGTCTTACTTCTAATAATATCATCATCTTGTACTTTAGCCGTACCATCACCATTTGATTCTAGTAAATCTCCACCAGAACAAGCTCCTGTAACAAGAATAGTTCCTAAACCTACTGAAGCTATTAAAGGTTTATTATCTGATTCTGTTCTACTTTGTAAAACACCATATACTCTTGAATCTCCAACTGAGTCACTTACTTTTACTTTAGGGTGTTCTGCTCTTGTTTGACCATCTTTTGAACCAGAAACATAAGTGTCTAATTCATCTATTGTAGATACAACTGTTCCTATTGCAGTGTCGTCAGCTATACCAGATGTTTCGTGTGTTCCTGTAAACCCTTGTAAAGATACAGTAGAACCACTTACATTAATACTACCCTCTTGTGAGCCAGCTTGTTTAAATCTAATAAGTTCTCCGTCACTACTTTGTCTTAAAACTGAAAGTGCTGCTCCACCATTTCTTCCAACTATTGTATCAGCCCCTCTTTCGTGATAGAAACCAACTCCTGATGAAGAGTTAATTATGTTACCTGTTTCGGCTCCACCTAAACCTACATCACCATCATCAAAAATTTTCATTCTTGTAGAGCCACCATCTGCGTCTACGAAAGCTAAACCATCAGAGCCATTTAAAGTTGCTAAGAAAAATCTACTAGTTCCATTCTCTGCGAATTTTACATAGGTAACACCACTTGATGCGTTAAATGTTACTAAATTACCTGACCCTTTAAATTCAGCCTGGCCAGAATCATCAATAGTCATTCTAGTTGTGTCTCTTGTTTTAAAAGCTATTTCATCCGAAGAGCTATCATTTGTTACACCTATTGATAATACACCAGCAGATTTTAATAATACAGAACCATTAGCACCGTCTTGTGCTATCTCAAGTGCATTAGTTGAATCTGAGTCATCAATTCTTATTGTAGGTGCTGTGGCAGATTCTATGTGTAATAGAGAAGCAGGACTTGCAGTTCCTATTCCAACTCTATCATCTCCAGCGTTGACAAAAAGTAAATTAGCTTCGCCGTTACCTTCGACTCTAAAATCTACATCATCTGAATCTTCGTTTATAATTACAGCACTATCCGTAATAGTCAACTGGTCATCATTAGAAGATGATTGGTCATCTATACCTGTGAGCTCTGACCCAAAATCACTTACTAAAGCTTTCTTCAAGTTATCTGAATCAGATATATCTTGAATCAGTACAAAATCACCTGAAGCAGCTGTAACTGTTGATTGTCCTGATATTACAGAAGAATCTAAAACTGTATTTTTAATCTTTGTGTTTGCCATACTAGTATTTATTTACCCCTATGTGTCATTCTCATAATTTTCTGGTTCTACTATTAGATAACCATTAACATCTGTAATTTGTGATTCTTTAATATTATCATCCTGTCTCTCACCAATAACCATCCAAGAAACTGTATCTGTAGATTGATTATCCTGACAAGTGATAGTTAAAACATTTCCTGATACTGAACCTTTTACAGGATTCCAGTCTGATTCATTTGTAGTAAATACTTGAATATCTCTGTTTAATGCTACAAAAGTACCATCAGTCATACCTGAAACTGTATCTAAATTAACTGTGGCTGTACCACTTGAGAGAGTTACTTTTCCTCTATAGATATTATCACATTGAGGTCCCTCTATAAATGAATGTCTTAGTTTATGTGTGTCTTTTTTACTATCTAATGGATGTGGTATCTCGAAAGAACCTGAACCTTTTGAAAAAGATCCAACAACTGAAACAAGACCATTACTTCTGATTCTCATTCTATGCTGAAGAGAACTACCATCATTTGTATAAAATTCTATATGAGATTGGTTGTTAGCACTACCTTCACTTGTAAATTCTATCGAAGCTAGTGTGGTATCACCATTATTTAAAGCTTTTATTTTACCATATTTTTCATTGTCTGCATCTGAAGCGTCTGTTGACTTTAAAAATAATTGACCACCATTATCTGCGTGAGCGTCTTGTACTCTTAAAAGTCCTCCACCAACTTGTGATTCTCCATTTGCGTTAAAAAATACATTAGCTGTCCCAGCATTTTCAAGTTGAAAATAACCTGTGTCCATTCCAGCACCACTACTAGCAGCACCACCCATAAACACTATTCTATGGTCATTACTATTAATAGCTACACCATTAGTAGAACCTTCTGTATAGAAAGTAAAATCTCTATCTTGAGTTGCGACATTACCTATTCCGCCTGCTGACCAAGATGCTTTTCCTGTACTACTGACACGGTGTCGTTCTGTTCCTGCTGTATCAAAACGAATAGTATCGTCATCAGAACCTTCCTCTACTTGTACTTTTGTATCAGCATCAGCATCTGCTATAGATGTTGGTGTTGATGATATTGTAGCAAAAGATAATGTACCACTTCCGTTTGTAACTAAAGCTTGTCCATTTGAGCCATCTGAAACATTTAATTCTGAGATACCTACTGCGTTCGCTACTATCTTATCTGCTGTGACTGCGTTGTTTTGTATTTTTGCTGTTGATACTGAATCATCTGTTGGTACATTTACTGAACCAGCTGTAATCGCTATGATTTCGATACTCGCCCCATTTGCTGGTGCCGTATCGAATGTTAGTGTTGTACCTGAAACTGTATAAGTGTTTTTAAATTGATAAACACCGTCTATGTAAACTTGAGTATTATTTTCTGTACCTGGGTCTGCACTCAATGTGAATGCTGTCGTACTACCATTTCCTGATTCGTTTTCTACAGCTATAGATGTAACTGTTGGATTTACGAATGATAAAGCTCCTGAACCGTCTGTTTTTAATATTTGATTCGCTGAACCATCACTCGTTGGAAATGTAAGACCATTTATTGTTGATAGAGTAATACCAGCTGATGATATTGACATATTACCTGTAGATGAACCTGTCGCTGTAGTAGTGCCTAAAGCGAATGTGTCGTTTGATTCATCCCAAATAAAAGCTGCGTTATTACCTGTAGAACCTCTTTCGAAAACAAATCCTAAGTCATTTGAGTTTGATGAAGCTCCTGAGTTTAATTCGATTAATGGGTCTGAAACTGTTGTATTTGTTGATGATACTGCCGTTGTTGTACCAGATACAGTTAAATTACCTGTAGCCGTAATATTACCACTATCATCAATAATACTCGCTAATTCTCTGTTTCTCGTTGTCATACTGCTATTTATCTCTTTTAATTATTTACAATACAGGAAATTCACCAAGAGGTCTAACTAAAGGGTCACCACTATACACATATAAAGCTGCTAAAGCATCCACATCCGAAACAGCGTCTATCTTAGCACACATTTCGTTTGCTTTAGTTCTTATTGATGCTCTATAAGTTTTTATATTACTTGGGATAGCTGTACCATCATCAGCCTCTCTTATAACCATCCAGTCTGTCTCTGATAACCTATTTCTAGCTTCACCATTAATACTGTCTTTAAATTGATATTTTAAACCTCTATCTTTTACATCACCTTCTGTGCCAAGACCATCTATTTCATCTTGAGCTGAATATAATATATCATCTAAATTTCTAGCTACAGCTGTACCATAACTAGATGTAGCTTTATTATCTGCGAAGTTATATGATATATTTGTATTAATATAATACTTATCATCTTTTAAATTACTATCATCATGCTCTACTTCATAGATACCTATAGCTTCAAGTTCACTACTTGACCATGATTCAAATATTTTAGCTGGGTGTGATACACCGTCTATTATTAAATTTTTTGGTGAGTTATAAAGTTTTGTTATACTACCTGATTCTACTTTCGCCCACATAATTTCCTCCTAAACCGCTGTTGCTGGTATTCCTGATGATGTCGCAAATGGGTGTTTCGCGAAGGCCATGAAAACAAAATTTTTATCATCAGCATTCGTTGCGTTATTATTTGACCTTAATCTAAATCCATTAGCGTAAAAATCTACTAGATTAGAAGTGTCACCACCTACTTGACTATCACCATTATCCTCTTCTTCTGTATTTGTAGTTAATTTTTTCTTTGCTGGATTATCAGGGTCTCTAGATGCATCGTATATAACCCATGGTTCTGATTGGTCAAAATTCTTAATTAAAATCCAAGCAGGTCTGAAACCACAAAAAACATAGTTACCTGTAAAGTCACCATGACCTTTATATCTTCCCATACGACTAAAACCTCGTATCTCTCTAAAACAATAAGCTACTTGTGTATTTCCATTATTATCATTATAATTAAATGTAGTTGAACTTGGTGCATTGTAATTAATTGATGAAAATCCATTTGTAGTATTTAATTGTCCATGTTGTTGTGCAAAATTAGTAAAGTCTTGATATATCCAATTACCTGCACCACTTCTAACTTTTGTTATAATTACATCAGGTGTACCACCTAATCCGTGACCAACAGACCTTGTATTCCCATCTGTAGTAAAAGTTAAAATACTAAATCCAGCTGTTGTGTTAGCTTGTACTGTTGATGTTATATCTCCATCACTATTACTCGTAGTTGTGCCACCATTAGCTTTCCACTGCCATGCTACATAACTTTCACCATTACCGTTAACTCCACCATTATCACCTAAACCAAAACCATCAGAATCAAAAGATGTTATTAAATTAGAGGCAGTTCCCTCAGCTCCATTTCCATTCGTATTTAATTCTTTTGTCACACCTCTATTTGAGTCAAACAAAGAATGATTATCATTTCCGTCTCGTCTTTTCAACCAAACCCAGTCAGGTTGTAAATCACTATTACCTGTATTTGTAATACTCTGAGTACCACCATTACCTGTATATAATTGTGCTTGAAAGTGAGCTGATGGGTCGTCTATTGAAGCGTAACTTGCCATTTATCCTCCATACTCCGCTAAATTTTTAGTACATATAGCAAAATATCCTGATGGTGGAGCGTGTTCAAAAGTACCATGTCCGTTTGCATCACTTTGAGCACTTGATATACTAAAAGTTCTAAAACCACCAAAATTAAATTCTACATTACCATTGATTGCACAAAAAGGTAAAGCATATATGTCATCATCACCTAATTGGTCAATATCAATATTTACTGTACCAGCGTTTGTCCCATCTTTCTGAAAAGTTATTTGGTCATCATCTAAATTCATCAAACAACTATAAATTGAACTTGAACTATGAGTCATACCACTATAACTTGTATCAACTCTTTGACCTGCACTATCCATTATATAAAGACCACCATTTGGGAATGAATGAGCTACTACTATAGGTGTTTCATGAGCGTTGTTGTTTACAGCTGTTTCCTGTTCAGCATTGGACCAACCTATCAAGTCTCCACTTCCACTAGCTTTGAATTCATAGTACCATTTACCTTTCTGTAATCCTACAGTACCTCTTGCACCTTTTCTGTTACCACTAGAACCTTCGACTCTAGAACCTCCGTCTGTATAAGTCACTGGTACATTTTTAAAAGTATCAACAGCATTCATGATACAAAAATTATTTGTGCAAGTATCTGTTGCTTGCCTAGCAGCACCATTTGTTACACCTGAACCTCTATTAGTAGTATCATTATCATTACCACTAAAATCTTGACCAACATCACTAGCTACACTAAAATTATAATAGTGACCTAATGTACCATAAGAACCACCATACTTTTTGGGTATCCAGATTCCTGTATCACTATCAAACAAACCAAATTCTGTATGAGCTTGAGTAGAACCATCTATAAAATTATATTCAGTTATATAACCATTGAAATAAGCACTCGCGTCAAAACCTGCTCCTCCAATTTGCAAATTTGTGTTTGTAGTTCTAAATGGAGATAAATCTACATTTTGATTACCAAAATCCTCTGTATCCCATTCTGTCAACGCGACACCGTTTATGTAAACTTTTAGTCTATCTGAAGCTGTACTTTGTGTTGAATCAGCTTGAACTACTATATGATACCATGCTGTCGTGTCTCTGAAAACTCTATTTGATACTAAGTTCATAGAAGTATTATCATCATATAAACCTAATTGGTCACTAGCATTAAAAAATACTGAGAATGCTACACCACCAGCTCTATAGTCAAAAATTCTAGGAAAATGACTACTTTCAGTTAATAATGTTCTTTTAAACCAACACGATACAGTTAGTTTTCTAGCATTTGTACCAGCGTTAGAAGCTGCTTGCCAACCATCACCTGTTGATATTTGATGATACATAAGACTATTAGCATCAGCGTAAGTTCCATCGGTTGAAAATACTAGTGAATTATCAACTTCATATAAAGCTGCCTGAGATGGTATAGCGGCTGGATGTTGTAATAAACTCATTATGTATAAACTGCTGAATTAGTCAAAAAGACATCTGTTCCGTCTGAGAAGTAAGACAATAGATAAGTTCCTGCTGTTGAAACAGTTGCTAATAAATTAGCGTCAACTTTTGTGTTACTATGTGCCGATACGGTATGCCCTCCTGAATTAACTAATAAAATATTTCCTGATTGTGATACTATGTTTGTAAATGTAAGTGTAAAGTTTCCTGAAGGAGTACATTTGAAATTGTTACTTGCTGACATATCAAAAGAACCGTCATTGTCTGTAGTTAATGCACCGACAGCGTTTTGATTAACAGTTACTTTAGCAGCAAAAGTAGCTGCACCTCCCTCTGACATATCAAGTGTAAGTGCAGTTATAGTAGAGCCACCATCGTTGCCTTGTATAATCAAATCTTGATCTGTTGTATTTGCTAAGATGTAATTATTTGAACCATCGTGGTAGATTTTTAAATCATCTCCGCCACCAAATACTGCTTGAGCATTGTCGCTAAAGTTTACATGGTCAGAAAAACCCGCACCTGCATTAAATACTGCACGACCACTATTTGACATATCAAGTTTAAGAGCTGTAATACCGCTACTCCCATCTGTGCCATTAAATTTAATATCTTTGTCTGCTGTTTCTACGCTTATCTGTAAATCAGAAGCGTTGTTGCTAAATTTAGCAATACTTGTTCCAGCATCTTTAAACACTATATCTCCACCATCAGCGTCAAGAGTAATATCTCCTGCTACATCTATGGTTAAATTGTCTGTAGCACTTATTTCACCAGCTGTTCCATCGCTTCTTATAAATAAATCTTCTCCTGCACCAAAGATTGCTTTTTTGTTATCTCCTAAATATAAATGATTACCAACAAATACACTTGAATTAAATGTAGCTTGTCCAGAACTTGACATATCAAGCGTAAGAGCAGTTATCTCTGAACCACCATCAGTTCCTGCAAAAATCATATCTTTGTCACTTACATCTGATATAAATTTAAAATTACTATCAGTCATGGTTACAGTACCAACAGTAGTTCCACCATCTTTAAAGAAAACTTGTCTACCATCAGCATCAAGGATAATGTCTGCAGGACTATCTATTGTAATATCACCTGTTGATGTTGCTAATGTTACAGCTGCATCACCTGTACTAATATCATCTAGAGCTGCAGATGTTTTATCTGAAAAAGATAATTGACCACTACCATTTGTAGTTAATACTTGACCATTAGAACCATCTGATTGAGGATATTTTAAACCATCAAGGATAACATCACCTGTGCCATTTGGCGTAAGTGTAATATCACTATTAGCTCCGTCTGCTATGACTATTGAACCTGAGTTTGTACCTGAATTTGTATTAAGTGTTAAATCACCAGTGCTATTTGTTGTGATTGTAACATTTTCACCACTATCACCAATCTGTACTGTATCTGTGCCTAGATTTACATTTCCTGTTCCGTGTGGTATTATGTCTATATGTGCGTTTGATGTAGAAACAATATCTTGACCATTTACATCTAAATCACCTGTAAGTTGAGGTGTAGTATCGTCAGCTAAGTCTGTAAGACCAGCTACATTGTATTCTACAATAACTAATATATCTCCTGATGACGCACCTGATGCGAGAACTACACTTGTTCCTGTTGTTGCAGTAAAGTCTGAGGCATCTAACAATACACCATTTAGATAAACATTAATATTTCCTACTGTATATACTAAACTATTTGAATTCGCGTCATCGCCTGAGAATGAAGTTACACCATCTGAACCTGCCACATATTTAAATGTGTCGATTGGATTTGTTCCAGCAAAAGCTTGTATTTGAAGTATATCACCAGAACTCGCTCCTGAAGCTAATACTACACTCGTGCCGTTTGTTGCAGTAAAGTCTGTAGCGTCTAGTAAGATACCATTTAAGAATACTTGTATCTGATTTGCTGTATATGATAATGAAACACTATTCGCGTCATTACCTGAAAATGTTGTTTGATTAGAACTCGCAGTATATTTGAATTCTTGATGTGAAAATGCTGATGATGTCGGTGCCTTTGTTCCCGATATCTCTACTATTGATTCAGAGCCTGAAACGCTCTTCTTCATGTAAAGTTTACCGTCTGTTGTATTAAGAGCTAATTCTCCTAATGCTACATCTGAGGTACCTGGAACTGCCCCTGCGGAGGCAGACCTTTTAAGTTTTATGTTAGTTGCCATATGTTTCTCGCCTATCTAGACTGTTCAATCACCTACTCTATATAGAGTCTTATATAAAAATCGAGTTATATAACTCTGTTAAAATTGTTACTATATGGTTTATTTATAACGGTTAATATGTTCCACCATCAATAGTGGTTGTAAATACAGGTACACCTGAACCATCAACTGTCAATAATTGATTTGAAGTTGTGGCGTCTGAACTTCCTGCCGCTGCTGTAACATCTAAAGCGTTTGAGCCATCACCAAAAACAATACCGTTATCAGTAAATGATGAAACTCCAGTACCACCATTTGCAACTGTTAAATCTGTTTCTAGTGTAAGTTCTTTAAAGTGAGCATCTACATAAGCTGCTATTGTTAAGTCACCTGTTGTAGCCCCTGTAAATGTTCCAGAAGCTGCTATGAATTGGTCAGCTGATTCATCAAAACCTACAAATATGTTTGCTGAACTTCCTCTTTCAAAGACATGACCTACATCTCCTGAAGGAGTTCCTGATGTACCATTTGCTAGTTCGACTAATTTATCTGAGACTACAGTATTTGTAGATGATACAGTTGTTGTGTCACCTGAAACTGTTAAATCACCTGCTATTGTTACATCACCTGCAAATGCTGCAGTTGAGTTGAGAACAGTTGAGTTTGGTGTAAACTGAACATGAGCTACTGCTGAACCTGATATGTCATTGTTGATTGAAAGAACATTTCCTGTAGAGTTGGAGATTGTCCAATCGTCTCCATTGTCATCTCCTTGGTCTGTTCTAAACATAAGAGTTGATGTTTCACCCTCATCAGCTGATATAATTAACTGGTCTGAGTTGACTACTACATCACCTGTACCGTTTGGTGTGATTGTAACATTACCATTTGAGTCTGTAGATGATATGTCATTACCATCAACTTTAAGATTATCTACTCTTAAATCTGTAATTGCTGAGTTAGTACCGATTGTGACACCATCAATAGCCCCACCATCAATATTAACTTCTGTCATCGCTTGAGAGTTAAAATCAATAGCTCCACTAAACTCTGTTGTACCTGCTACTGTTAATTTACCTGCTATTGCGAATGTTGAGTTAGCTACTGTCGCGTTTGGTGTTAATGTGACTTGAGCTACATTTGAACCTGAGATATCACTTTCAATAGTTAAACCATTATTAGAAGCCGCGTTTTTAATAGTCCAATCATCACCATTGTCGTCTGAGTCATCAGCTATAAGTTTTAATATTGCGTTACCACCTTCTCCACCTTGAACTTGTACTCTAGCATCTTCACTAGCTGCTGCTAAAACAACCAATCCATCTGAATTTACATGAACATTACCAGTTCCGTTAGGGGATAACTCAATGTGACCATCTGAATCTGTAGATGATAATGTGTTTGCGTCTAGTCTTAAATTATCAACATTTAGTATTGTTAGTGTACCAAGACTCGTAATCGCTGATTGTGCTGCCGATGTTACTGTAGCTGCAGAACCTGATACATTACCTGTGACATCACCTGTAACATCTCCTGTCAATGGCCCTGCGAATGCATCAGAAGTAACTGTTCCGTCAAAGAATGCGTCTTTGAACTCTAACGAACTTGTACCTAAATCAATATCATTGTCTGTAACAGGCCTTATCGCTCCGTCTGCTATAACTACTTGAGCTGTACCAGCTGTAAAGAAAGTTAAAACATCTTCGTCTGCACCTGCTGAAGATTCTGTAGTAATTTTTGTATCTTGGTCAACATCAATAGTTCCACCTAATGAACCCCAAGCTGAACCTGAATAACCTTCAAAAGATGATAGAGTTGTATTATATCTAATTTGACCTTGAACAGGACTTCCTGACCTTTGTGCTGTTGTACCGACTGGTAATTTAAATCCATCATTCTTATTAATGTCAACAATACCTGTACCATTCGGTGTAAGTGTTAAATCACCATTTGAGTTAGAAGAAGATATATCGTTACCATCTATAGTAACATTATCTACTAAAAGTTCATTTAATTTTTTGTTTGAATCTACTATTAGTGCACTTGATGCAGTGACTGTACCAGCTGTGTGGTCTAACATATCGGTAAAGAATTTACCACCGATTGTATGTATTACTGCTGCATTTGAACTATTGACTGCCTCAATGAATAACTTCGCCCCTACTCCGTCATTAGATGCGTCATAAGCGTAAGCCATTTCTCCGACAACTAAATCACTAGTACCTGGTGAAGTTGTCGTTGCGTTTCTTTTTATCTGTATTACTGTTGACATTTTTTATTTACCTTAACTTCCGTAGAAACCGCCGTCTATACCTGCAGCCGCTTCAAATTTATTTGTTGTGGAGTCAAAAACTATTGTATCTCCATCGCTCGGTGTGACCGTGGTAGTATCAACATTTTTTAAATCATTTAATTCAAAGTTTTCAGCTGCAACTTGCCCAATAGCGACTTGTTTCACTTTGTTTGTTGTAACAGGATTAACTTTTACTACTATATCTGCCATAATTAACTTCTACTTACACTTGGTGTTACTGTTGCTCTTCCTTCTAATACTCTGGTTTTATCTCCCGAACTATCTGTAATTACTACATCATAGACATATCGACCTTGAGACATAGCACCTGTTTGAACATCTGTCAAAGTTAGGGTTATCTGCCCTGTAGCTGCTGTAATCGCGACACCAAAAGTTGCTGCGATTGTCGAAGAATCATATGTCTTCCTTATTTGAGCTAATGCAGAGTATCCTGATAAACTTAAAACATTACCATTCGAATCCGTGAGACTAATCGTTGTCGAGAAGTCTGCGTCTTTATCAATGAATAAGTTTGATACTGCTGCCACTCTTATTTCCTATTATTTATGTTTTAGAGTTCTTTAACTCTTTAATCTCTTTATTTAAATCTTTTATCGCTTCAATTAGTAGAGGAACTATCTTTTCGTATCTAACTGCCCCTGTTCCATCTTTTCTAACTGCGTGTGCTTCTGGTACTACTTTCTCTATTTCGTGAGCTAAAACTCCGACATCTGATTTACGAACAAAATATCCGTCTATACCACCTCTATCTTTAACATATGAGTCTTTCCAATCATAGTTGTAACCACCAAGAGACATAACTTTACTTAATGCGTTTTCTATTGGGTTTATATTTTCTTTTAGTGCTATATCAGAAGAATAGAAAGCTGTTATTTCTCCGTCTGACCTTACTTCACCAGCACTTAATGTACCTGTAAAATCAAAATCACCTGAATAACTACTACCCATTGTTAAGGTACCAGAACTAGTAATTGTTCCACCTGAAAGACCATTTCCTGTCGCAACGGATGTAACTGTACCACTATTTGATGATGTACCAGCTCCAATTAAAGACCTAATTTCTGATGCTGATATACCAGAGGCTAAACTTGGTGAACTACCGTCACTTGTTATAGCAGAAACTGAACTGTTTGTAACCGTGATTGCACTACCAGATGTACTGAAACTGATACCTGTACCAGCGTTTAAAGTTATTGAATCTGTATCTGAACCACCAGCTGTTTGTGCTAAATTTATACTTGGAGTTGAACTACCAGTCAATGTTAAATCGTATGCGTTACCTGTGATTGTTGTAAATGAGAATGTACCATCTCCGTCTGAAGTTAATGCTTGACCTGAAGTTCCATTTCCTGAAACACTAATTTGGTCTGCTGTGACTGCGTTATCTGCTATCTTAGCATTTGTTATCGCGTCATCTGCTATATCTGCAGTGGCTATAGTTCCGTCTGTAATCATAGAACTTGTAATACCACTTACTGAGAAATCTAATGTTCCGTCTCCGTCTTCATAAGATACACTAATACCTGATTCAGTATTACTTGAAACCATCGCTCCGACTGTATCTTGAATTACTTCTGATAAGTCAATATTGGCTGAACCATCAAAAGATACACCGTGAATTGTTCTCGCTGTAGCTAGAGCAGTCGCTGTAGCTGCGTTTCCACTTGTATCTTGATTACCTGATGCGTTGACACCTGGTAAATTAATGTTCGCTGTACCATCAAAAGATACACCACCAATAGTTCTCGCGTTGGCTAACGCTGTAGCTGATGAGGAGTTTCCTGTTAAAGCTCCAACAAAGATTGTAGCTGTTAATGTTCCTGAACTTGGGTTGTAAGTAAATCCTGAATCTGTTTCTAAACCTTGTTCACCTGTTTGACCATCAACAAAAACAGGAAATATAGTTTCATCTGTTGAGTTGTTAGCCGTAACATCTACACCTGACGGTACAGCTGTACCGAATGATAGATTACCTGAACCATCTGTTTTTAAAACATGACCATTTGAACCATCAGAAGAAGGTAATACAAAAGATACATTACTTCCGATTGTGTTCGCTGCTTTTAATGCTACATAGTTTGAATTATCTGCGTCTCTAAATCTTATTTCGTTTGGTGAACTTGACTCTGCATTTACAAAGATGTTATCATTAAAGAAGACACCATTTGAACCATTAAACTCTACTGAGTTTGAAACTGTTGGTAATTGAACTGTATTTGAATCACCATTTATAACAAAACCACCTGAGTTATTGTTATGTAAAGCCCCACCTGCTGATATCAGATTGTTAGCTCCTGATTGACCTGTGACAGCTGCAGAAACACCTTCATAAGAACCTGTATATGTGACAATTCTAATAATGTCACTATTAGCAGCTGATGATGTAAGAGTTACACTTGTTCCGTTTGTAGCTGTAAATTCTGTACCTCTTCTTAGAAGTGTACCATTTTTAAATACTAATAATCTATTTACTGAATATTTTAGTGTAACACCAAAGTTATCAGCACCTGAGAATACTGTATTTGATGAGGCTCCGTCTGAGCCATCAAATTCATGGTCTTGAAAGAAGAAGAACTGGTCTTGAATCGAATTAATCGCATTTACAACACTTGTTTTGTTACTTGTTCTTAAATCACTCAACCCACCTATCTCTTCAGCGAGTCCGTTATAACTCTGTCTAAAGTCTTCTAAAGTTGAACTTGTATCTACTGTTCTAGCCATTACACTCTCTTTCTAATAATTGTTTTACTAATCCTTTTATCTCTTTTAATTCGTCTTTAAGCGTATTTATCTCACTTTCTTGAGCTCTATATTTTTCTTTCTGAGCTTTGTACCTTTTATATGCAGCGGTGTCTGTATTAATGATAGCCATATTGTTATCATCTCTTTCTAAACTTGGTTGTCCTTCTACCTTACTCATTAATTACTTAACGCTATAGCTCTAAAGTTCTCAACTAAAGGAACATTAGCACTATCAACTGACCTTAAAACTATTTTAATCGCGAAACTTACAAATTCATCTAATCCTTCCACATTATATTCATACTCATGAAAATCTGATGAATCAGCTGCTGGTTTACCAAAAGGCATTTGGTCTGTATCTGAAGCTTCAATCCACCCTAAATCTTCAAATTGAACATTCGATTCAGAAGAAAGTATTTTAAAGTAAACATCAATCTCTGGGTCTGTAGAACCAGATGCTGGTCTATATCCATCAAATAGTATGTGAATAGCATTAGCTGGATTTCTTAATTGAACTTGTTTAGTACAATAAACAGCTGCGTTATTATCACCTCTAGCTGAAGTTGATATAATAGATTCTCTAGCAGCTTGACTTACATTACTTGTATTATTGGAATGTCTAGTAGCTATAGTTTCAGTATCTGCAGTTGTAATACTATTAATTCTATTTTGAATTAATATTGCACCCATTGTATCTACATCTAAAACAGGAGACACATTGTCTGCTGTTGAACTTAGTTGAGATGTAAGTCTAAAACTTTTACCACCAGATAACTCATTTGTTTCATTTATTGATGATAACACTAATTTAGGTGATTGTAAAAATACATTATCGTTATGTACCAAATTATTTGAAACAGTATCTAAAGTAAATCCTTGGTTAGCTTGATTAGGTTGTGTAGCCCCAACTGCTAAGAATGATGAAGATATAGTTGTATTTGGTAGTTGAATACTTGGTACTGCAGTTTGAATTGTGTCAAAATATGCGTTATATGAAGCAGTCACACTTGAACCACCACCGATTGCGTCTTCAAAAGAAGCTTGTATATTTGAAGTTGATGCACCTCCAGATGACGACCTTGCTGGCCATACAGAAGTAGGTATGGTTATAAAATATTCATCAATATCTGCTTTATATCCGCCTGAACCCATTTCAGTTACATCAAAAGTATCACTTATGTATTGAACAGGTGTACCACCTAATGTGTCTGCTACAGCTGCTACTGTAAATGTTAATGTTTCACTATCTTTTTCAAAAGTTACTGTATCATTGACAGCGTATCCTTGACCTGGATTTTTAATAACAATAGCTGTTGATGCTGATGTTGATGTTGCAATTTGAGCTGTTAAACCTGTACCTGAACCTGATGTGCTTGATTGACTTAAAGTTTGAGTATCAGCCGTAACTGAACCTGAAGCAGTGATTGTATCATCTGAGAAAGAGAATACAGAATTCAATCTATCGCCTGTAACTCCACCGATTGTTATATTTTGATTAGCGTCATCATACATACCATGTGAGTAATGTCTTACTCTAAATGTTTTACCACCAGATATAACCTCAATAGGATTAGGTGATAATGTTTCTGACCCTGTTGAAGAATTATCAAAACGAACATTAGCTGCTGTTGATGTTGTGAATTTAGCTCTGTTTATTTTTAATTTTAAATCTTTTAATTGGTCTGGTGTCCAAGTTGAGTTATTTTGTGACTTAAATAATACACCTGCGTAAGGTTGTTGGTCTATGAAATCGTTTGTAGCTATATCTTGTTTACCCATTTCTGACACCCAACAAGTATATACATTTGAGTTTGACATTACAACTACACAATACTCACTACCTGATTCTAAAAATACAGGTGATGGAAAAGTAAATTTAGTTGAACTTGAGCCATCAGAAGTTGTTGTAACTTCTGAGGGGTCTAATGTTTTTTCTGCAAATGGTAATATTTTTTGAGTTGGAGAACCATTTTGCATATGTCTTATTTGAACTGTAATTGGTAAGTTGTCATCTTTAGCCCCGACATAAATTTCCACAGAGGTTACGAATATACCACCAGGTTTATCTACTAAAAATGATTGTGCTAATGGGTCAACCCATGTGACTGGTTGAAAGTTTGATTGAAATCTAAAATCAGAAACATCTGATTGAATAACTCTACCATTTCTTGTAGATACTATTTCTTCTTGAACTACTTGTAATTCACCATTGGCTGAATATTGTGCTGAACCTTGAGAAAGTGAATCTAAATCATTAGATGAACTATCTGTAACTTTTAATGTTTTTTCTCCTGTTGAGAAATTTAACTCTTCATCATTTGGTATTGTGAATGTAGCTACTATTTTACCTTGATTATCTGACCTGAGTGCAGTTCCTTTACTTGTGCCTCCAGCTACACCATATCTATCACTTGATGGTGTAATGTGAGCTGAAACATCAATACCATCAAAGAAAACAAAATAAGGTGCATTTGGTTTGAAGTTTTCTGCAGTAATTACTATGTCTCTAGACCTCATAGTCTGAGCTATATTTGTTGATACTACTCTATCACTTCTACTTTCTGAAAATTCTTCAACTACAGAAGTGCTTACACCTGACCTAATTTCTCTTGACTGGCTTACAGGGTTAAATGCTCTACCACCACCTATAAAAGGGTCTAAATCAAATTCTGCTTGTGCTCTTGCCATATTCTCTCCTCTTTACTTCTGACTTACAATACTTATATCCTGAAGCCTACTACCAGGTGGTGTAACTCTTGTCTGTGGTGTGGCTGTAAGTTGTTGTGTTCTACTACCGTTTGTTATAACAACACCTGGATTATTAACAGCTGGTGTAGTTACTGTTGTTACAGGTTCTCCTGTCCAATCTGTCTGCCAATTATTCCAAACAGTACCTAGAGCGTTTCCGACACCAGCTAGAACTGTATCATAATCGCCTTCAACTACTCTTCTAACAGAAGGTAATCTTTGAGTATCGAACCACATATCCCTAGAAGGACTTAATGATACATTACCATTAAATAACACAACATCATATGGGTTAACAAACTCTGTTGATGAAGCTTTATCTATATTAACATAAGCCTCTTCTGTATAAGGTAATGTAATTAAGTCACCTGTTTTTTGATAATTCTGTGATTGTGAAGTGTTAAGGGATAATTCAACGAATCTACTATGATGCATTGGTCTTAATGTACCTGTCGTTCTATCAACACCTATTTTATAATCTGGATGGTTTACATCTCCTACATTATGTCCTCTAAAATTATCTGTAAGAAAACCAGACTTGAATCTATCTAAACCATCAGCGTCTTGTATTTGTGATAAATTTGTTTCTTGTTCTAATGCGTTTAAAGTTGTAACTCTTTCTAAGTTCTTTACTCTACCTTGTATTCTACCAATATCTCTCATAGTGAATCTTCTATGGTCTTCTGATTTAGAATTAATTGCAGCTAGATTAGGAGTAAAAGCCGGAATATAAAGTGTATGTAATAACATTGAATTTGTAGGGTGAACAGGTGCAGATGGATTATCTGCAGATGTCCCTTTAGATATCACGAACTGACCATCTGAACTCAATGAGATTTTATCTATTCTTGGTAAAAATCTTTCTATACTAGTTGTTGATAATGTAAGACCACTTTTAGGTAAATCAAATATTACAGCTGTCGTATCATCAAAAGTTGTAGAAGTATATGCGAATGGTTGAACTGAAACATCATCATGAATATTAACATCATTCGCTTCACTAAATGTTAAAGCTGTACTTGGGTCAACTAATCTTTTACATACTGGTCTATAGTCTATAACATCTGATAATTCAAATATACCGTCTGGCTCTAGACCAGCTGGGTCTACAACATTCGGTATATACTTTGGTATTTCATCAAAATCTAATCCTGTATATGAATTAACTGTAAAGAAACTACCAGTCCCATGTGTAAAGTAATCAAAAACAATTAATATATTATTACTTGGAGATGGTGCACCATCTTTTCTAATGATTGAACCTAGACCATAGTAACTGTCTCTTTGACCGTCATCTAGTAAATAGTTTGTTGTTATATCTTTTGACTTCTCTTCTACAGCTGATACTGCTCTACTATTTGTCGAACTATTTGAATTATTTTCATTTGTAACTGTATCAGAAGTTGTAAACTTAGTTTTAGTTAAATAATAGAAATGTAGTGTTGTTCCTGAGAACTTAATTATTCGACCGACAGCCTTTGATGAACTACCAACTATTCTATCACCTGGATTACCTGAGAATCCTGAAGCTATTGTTAGTTTAGGTGGTGTAGCAGATACACCTGATTCTTGAGATTCATATATCGCATTTAGTCTGTAAATATCTGGAACACCTAATGTAATTTGTTTATCATTAAGGTTTGTTCCGTAAACAGAATTTGCTGTTGTGTCGGTATCATCTAAATAAACACCTTTTGATTTTTGTAATGTTTTGACTGAATGGTCACTAGCCATAGATGTCTTGGTAACTGCAAATGTGACTTTAATTCTACTAGTGGTTTCTAATGCAGCTGATTGACCTGAATTAACTGTTAGAGACCCTCCATCATTAGTATCAATAACTACTGTTGTGCTGGTTTGACCGTTGTTTATTATTTTACCTTCATTTGTTGTGCCTTCATCATGGTCTGATAGAGCTACTATGACATCAGCTTGGTCAGCACCTGTACCATCTGATATAATATTTTCATCTGAAGCTACTGTTAGTGCGTTACTAGATGAAGCGTCTAAGTCTATATATCCTTGTCTTCTTACTGTTACTTGACTTGGTGTTATTGATTTTATATTATCTCTTGGTGTTGGTGAGATAGATGTTCTTTTCTCTTGGTCTTTAAGTTTAGCTCTTTGTCTAACAGCTCTACCAGTTTCATTTGGCCCATTAGCTGTTAAAGTTAATTGTGTGTCTGGTGTAGTTGTGTCGAATGATGCTACTATTCTCGCAGCTCCTGAAGGAAATACAATGACATCTCCCTTTCTAAGTTCTTGAGTAAATTTAGTATTAACACCTGTAACAGTTGTTGTAGAACCTGCACAGGTGACTGTACCTGATAGTGTTCTTTGATTATCTGTTAAAATTGTATCACAAGTGAAATCTTGGTCGTTACTACTATCACTAGCATTGGTAGTTTTTGCTGATTGTGATATTGACCTGACATCTTCTGTTGAATATGTATGAACAGCTGAGACAGCTTTACCACTTCCTACACCATTCTCTAGTTTGATTGTATCAGAAGTATTAAAATTACCAGTAACATCTCTTAGATATACTGTTGTAGCCGAACTCGCTACTGTTTGTGCTATGATACCTGTGGCTCCTGAATTAGAACCTACAACTTTTTGACCTATTATCATAGGGTAAGCTGAACTGGCTACTGTAAGTTCAGTATACATCGCAACATCAAATAATTGAATTCTAAATACTGAAGCATCTGTTGCGACATTACTACTATATGTTGGTGTTCCAACTTTCTTAAATCCTCTACATCTAGCTTCACCTATTTGTGTTAAACCACTAGTGTTACCATCAGACGAAATTTTAGTATCTCTTAATTCTACTGAACCTAATGCATGTATATTACTATTACCTGAAGCTCGACCACCAAATTCAGGTATACTATTAACATTGTTTACATCATAGTGATTACCTATCTCAAAAGGAACACCTAAATTTGAAAGTGTATCTGTATCTCTCGCTTTATCTAATGTTAAAATTGTTTCTGTTGGTTTATCTATTTCGAAACCTTTTACAAATGCTTTACCAGGTGAAACTATTGAAACAAATTTAGTTATGTCACCAGGTGTTGATGTATTTGAAGAAAGGAAAACACCATTGTTTGTATTACTATTTAAATGTTCTCTTATTTCAATATTAAAAGGCTTAACAGTATAGTCACCACTCTCGTCAAAAGTTCTTCTTGCTAAAGTTCTTTCAAGTGTATTATACTCTGTAATATCAGTTTGTTTTGTTATGATACCAGCTTCTACTCTTGATAACTCGATAAAATTATCAATATCTTGAGTGCCTGTAATTGACTTTTTAACTAAAGTTAATTCTATTTTTAATCTGTTGGCACCAGGTGCATTTTCATTTGAAGTACCTGTAGCGTTATCAAGTAAACTTGTATCATCTGTAGAAGTTATTAATGATTCATCTACAGAAAGACCGACTCTATAAGTTGGTGTATTTGAATACTTATCTAATAATATAGTTTGTTCATCAACTCTAACAAAGAAACCTCTTGTATAAATTATACCACCTCTAACAGTTGCGGCAGAACCTGTTGCGGTTGAACCACTAGAGATTGTTTTGAATTCATTGTTATTTGAAGCGTCTGAGTATGCGAAACTATTTCCTGTTCCACTTTGTGTAACTTCTTGTAACTCTTCACCATCTAGAAAAGTTGTATTTGCTGATGTTACTGAGTTTGTGTCAATATTAGTCTTTAGATATGTAACATATAAAGTTAAAGGGTCACCATCTGAGGTAGCTGCGACACTATTAATTACTTTCGCGACTACACCAGAAGTTTGACCTTTGAAAAACTTTCCGACTGAACTAGCTCGATATGTTTCTGCTGAAGATGTACCACTTGTATTAGGATTTGTATCTTCAACTTTGACAGCATAATACACGGTGTTGATTGTAATCGTTCCACCTGAAACAAGAGAACCTTCCTCAAATATATGATTACCAAATTTTTCAATTTGGTTTTGTAAAATGCTTTGCAGCTGTGTTAATTCTCTTGCTTGTATCGCGTTTGATGGCTGAAACAGAATTCTATGAAAATTCTTAGATTCTGAGTAGTCATCATAATATGGCGATACATTTAAATCTGTATTCTGTGCCATTTAATATCCTACATTTCGACTATTAATTTAATGTCCTCTATCTGGTCTGAAGCTCTAGCTACAGAAGTTCTATTTTCAAGATAGATAATTTCACCAGTATGTCTTTGTACTTCTTCAGCTGTTATAGCACTTGATGAAGCTAGTGTACCATGATTCGTACTTGAACTTGAGAATATAGTATTACCATTTGCGAAAGCTACTATGTTACCTGACTCATTTGGGAAAGGTAAATATGAAATTATTCTGTTTGAAGAGTCTACTGAGACCACTAAACCTACAGCTGTTCCTACAACCTCTGTTGATGCGTTTCTTATAACTGTATCGACAGCTGGTGCTGAGAAACCTGAAGCTTGAAAAGTCATTTGTTTATAAGCTTTAGCTGTTGTTGCTGTTAACTGAGTTCCAGAACTATTTGTAGCTGGATTAATAATCACTCCAAGTTGTCTGAAATCGTTGTCTGTTGGGAAGTCTCCACTTCCTTCTGAGTATTCTAATCTAGAGTTAAGAATTACATAATTACCACCTAACTCTTCGATAGGGTCTGCCCCATGACCGTGAGTTGGACTAATTATAAATTCTATGTTAGCTGAGTTGTTTGTACCGTCAGCTGCTTGGTCGCCGTTATCAAAACCAGGTATATCTTCGTTAGCTATGAAAGCTGTTGTATAACCTGACCCCGCGTTTGTGATAGTTACAGAAGCAACACCTCCTGAACCATTAGTCACTACAGTCGCTTGACCACTTGAACCGTCACCTCTGATTGTAATTCCTGTTGTAGTTGTAGAAGCTGTGTAACCTGAACCAGCTGATACTACTCTAGCTAGTAATAGATTTCCTGCCACTGCTGCGTTCTCTACATCATATTGAGCTGAACCATCATCTGATGCTGCAGTTCCTTGTGCTCCTGATGAACCACCGACTGCCTGTTTGGCCCCGATTGTTTTAACAGGTATAAAATCGTTTGTTACGAATTTAATTACATCTGAAGCTGAGATTGAATACATGAATTTCCATCTATATCCGTCTGATTCAGTTGGTATAGCTGAGTCAGCTGATGTAGTATGGTCTGGTTTGACTGTTGAAGCCCCACCAGAATTATTTGAGATTACTTTATATACATTGTAATCATCTGTTACAACATAGTATAATGAATCCCAAAGTGTTGTTGCCCCGCTAGTTGCGGTATTAGATGAAGTATAGTTATGTCTATATTCATCATATGTTGTTCCTGATGTCCAATTTCTTCTAACAATGGCGTGAGAAACATCTGAACTCGATATTTTCTTCAATGCCACCATTGAGCGATGAGCATCTGCTTCATCATTATAATTGTCAGCAGGGGTTGGAGGACTTGCGTCATCTGTCCACGAATTTGGGCGGCCTATGAAAGTGTATGCTTGTGAATTAGATTCACTAACAATTTCAACAAACTGCTTTGCATTGTGGGTTCTAAATTTTTCAGTAATTATTGCTGCCATTGTTATTTCCCTTTTTTAAAAAATAAATTATTGTTATAGTTATTTATATCACCATTCAACCAGTTTGTATAACTGCTGAATGATTTAAGTTAATTTTTTGACTTCTATCTCTTTCAAGTGTAGATACAAATCTTTTTGGATATATGGTACTTATATCACTAATTCGAATACCTTCGTGAGGTGACTCTAGGATTAAGTCATTACCATCTTCTAATATCATATTATCTGTACTTCCACTTCCTTCTTGTTTAAAATTAGCCATAATAGAATAATTTTCATTGAAAGACATGAAGCCCAAGTCACTTATAGTTGGACCTGTTTTCAAATTGACATTTTGTTCAATCATTAGAGCCTCTTCTAAAAGTATAGGCTCTTCTGATTCAGAAACTATTCTATCACCAGTTGTCTCACTTAATAATATAAATGAACCATCTGCTGTAGATTCTTCTGATACAAAAAATACAATTTCATCATTTACAGTCGCTTCTTCTAAATGCAACTGTGAACCATCTTCTAGTATTAATTGGTCTGGTGGTCCAGGTTTTGTTGGGTCTACAACAATAAACCCACCAAATCCTAAACTAAATGATTGGAACTTTTCAATATCAGTTCCACTCTCTAAAGTGAATTGTCCGTTTAATGGCTCTGGTATGATTCTATCTCCTGATTCTGTAATTAAGTTTTCACTTACAGATTTAAAAGAATCAAATAATTTTTGACCTGATTGTCTATAACCAAAACCATAACCACCTGCCATCTCTGTAGTATTTAAGTTTGAATCTATTCTCAATGCTGTACCATTACTGTTAGCTGCCACAGTATTTGAACCTAATGTTCTTGATGATTGAGTATTTGTTGATATTGTTTGTTTTACACCAGCTGAATATGTTCTACCTCTCTGAGTAGCTGCTCTTGCGAATATTGGTGATGAAACTATGTTTACTCTTCTTTGTTTCATTTCTGAATCATAATATTCAGAATTATCTGCTGCGACTAATGTTTTACCTCTACCTGTAAATCCTGATACAGTATTTGTATGGTCATAAGGTTCAGCACCACCTTCTGTGGCTGTTTTATTTGCTGCAGTTTGGTCTGCAGTTATACTTGTAGTTTGTACTTCTGTTGAATTTTCTGGTGCATAATGTAACTCTACTGATGTTGCAGTAAAGTAATTAACACCTGTATCAATATGTTCAATCGCATCAACAGTAAATGATACACCGATATTACCTTGGTCTTGTAGGTCTTGATGAACTATAATATATTTCTCAGAAGTATTATGTTCCATTACAATACCTCGAGCTCCACCTTGACCTGGACTATTATCATCACCACCTTTTACTTTTGTTCCGACCGCGAGAGCATTGTCTAATGTTGAGTATGAAATCTTATGTTGATTGAAATGAGGAGATATCTCTAATTCTTTTGTGACTCGATTACCTTTAGCCCCTGCGTTCGCTGTTAGTATTCTTTCATTAAATGCTTTGTCTGTTTCGTCTATCTCTTCACTTATATCTGGAGTATAAATTCTTTGACCTGAACTTTGGTCTTTAATATTATGTGAGTTATGGTCTGCAGCCGTAGTATCAGTACATAAGAATCTTTCAGTTCTTATAACTCCATCAGCTGATTCCAATTCTATTCTACCTTCATTTGCAGGGAATATTGAATCATTAGTTAAATAATTATCTTTCGTTGCGTCTTCAAGTTGAATATCAGCAGCATCGACTTTTGAACCAATTACTAGTCTAGGTATAAATGACCTAGCTTGATTTGTTGTATCGAAACTAACATTATATAAATCAGGTGTTACATCTATCTGATTTCTGATAGATACTTCACCAAAGAATATTGTTCCTGCTGGAGATAATAAAGACTTAACTAATGACCTATATTCACTTATTGTTTTACCAACTTTAATTAAATATGAATAGTCTTGATAATAACTACTATCATGAATTCTTTGAGAGTCTTCACTTGGGAATCCTTTTACATCTAGATAATTTCCATTTCTTGTTGATACTGAACTATTTAAACCTCTCATTGTGGCTGGATTTACTTTGGCTATAAACATTGTAGCCCCACCACTCGAAGTCAAGAACTCACCATCTTGTAAAAGACCTCTAACATTTTTTAGAGATAATATTTGTTTATCTGAATCGTAACTTGATATCGTAGCTGAAACACCCGCTGGTGTTGATGTAATTGTTTCATCAACTCTTGGAGTTCCAGTTATATCTTTGATTAATGCATGATTCTCATAGACCCCTATAGCTGGCTCTGCATGATTATGACCAACTTCATCCATCTTACTTCGAAGAACAGAACCAATACTATCACCATAAGCTAACACTTTACCAGAAACACCATTAGTTACTGTAGACTTAGTTACTGTAAATGATATACTTGATGAAGCTGCTGTAGCAGTTCCTGATACATTGTTAGTTGATGTATTTGTTTTTCTAACTAATATTCTTTTCTTATCTAAATCTGACCTGACCACTATCATTGTGACTGAATTAGCAGTAACTGTTTCGCCGATTGTAAAGTCTGTAGCTGAACCACCATATGTTAGTGTATCGTAATATACATAACCACCAAAGTAAGCTTTAGGTGGTGACCTATAGTTGGTACCAGGATTTGTAACTTTTATTGACCTAATTGAACCAGAGGTCTCGTTCACTAAATAATTATTATTTGGATGAATATCTGTACCAAAAGGTGTGTCTATAGGATTATCCTCTAATGATGATTCTAATCTTATACCTCTATGAGATGCGTGTATTTCTATTATATTACCAGCTGAAGCTCCTGCAGCCTCTGTAAGTGTTATTTTTAGTCCAGCTTGGTCTGTTGTGAAATGTGTAATTCTTGTTTTTTCTACTAAGTTAGATGTGTTAGCTCCAATAAAGACTCTAACTTTTCTAGGGTCAAAACCTAAAAATGGTAAACCTGGGTCTGTAGAATGACCTGAGATTGAAGCTGTACCTGCAGCTTGAGCTGATGTAAGTGTAAATGTAAATATACCATACTCTGTTGCATTTTCTAATAGAATATAGTCCTCTACAGATTTAACTTCAGCCTCTGCATTTGAACCTTCTGTATCACTATTATCAAATACTATCATGTCACCACTAACATATCCAGAGCCCGCGTCGTCTAAAATTATCTCTGTTACACCACCACGGCCAACATCAATTAATCCTGTGGCCTTAGTAGTAGTTGTAGAATTTCTTGGGCCTTCAAAATTAACTTTATCTGATAAACTGTATAATGAACCTCTTGAAGCTTGTTCTTCTGAAACACCAGCACCTAATCTTCTTGTATCTGGTGCCCCAATAATATTTGGATATGAATCTGTTTGTTCATGTAGTATAGCGAAATCTGTTTCTAAGAAACCTGTATCATCATTGTATACAGATTCCTCTGTTAATATTATACCACCCTCTGTTGATTCTAATCGAATAGCGTTAGGTTCAAATATCTGAGAACCTAAATCAAAGTTTAAAATTAATTGATTACCACTTTCATCAACTAAATTATCTCCATTTAAAACATCTTCTAAGACTAAATTTTGATGTTCTGAGTTTTCTAAAACTACTATGTCTTCTAAGTCACCAGCTTGACCGTCTTCTAGACCAACATATATGTTACTTGAATTTGGGTCTACATCTGATATAGAACCTCTAACTATGGCTGTTACTTCAGCCCTTAAATTATCTCTATCTTTTACAACTACAGTTTCACCTATAGTAAATTCTCCTGTAAATGGAGTTTCTAAAGTAACTTCATATGAGTTTTCACCGTCACTAGCGAAGTTGATTTGTTCTATTTCATCAATAAAAGCCTGTTTTATTGCGACACCACTTCCGTCAAGAACTTGTATAAGACCTGTTTTAAATGGTAATAAATTTTTAGTTGAGAATAATCTTAATGCTGATTTCTCACTAAAGGCTGAATCTGATGGTCTAAGAACTCTTTCAGAAGGAAAACTAACTTCTGCTTCTAGACCATATAATATTCTAAATAAAAATTCGTAAGACTCTTTTGAACCTTTTGCTAAGTATAAGTCTTTAATGTGTTTGTTTAATAATCTTTTGTTTGCTAAAACATCTCGGTCAATAAAAGGCATAAAGTCTCTTCTGAAAAACTCTAAAAAGTCACCAGAAGTTTTATCAATATCTGCGTAAGATAATAAATTATTTGCGGCTTGTAATGGACTTGCCTTAAAACTAGCTACTGTAGCTGTCATACCAGAAGTTTGACCTGTAATTATTTCTTCTGGTTCAAATTGTGCCTCTGAGAATTGTTCTATGTAAAGGTTAGAACTTGTACCTATAACATCAACACGACCTACTGCTTTTGACCTAGAACCGACAACATATTCATCTTGTTCGAATGCTGTCTTAGCTTTTTCAGGTTGACTAGGATTTGCAGCGAATCCGTCAATGTCGATTTCATAATTAAATTTAGCATTGGTGATAGAAGACGGAGCATAGGTTCCCTCCTCTTGTAAAAGATTACCTCTTTCACCTGCAGAATTAGGGAGCTCTCCCGCCGTAGTTCCGTCTTCTAAACCAATATAATCAATATCTGCCGCATCTTTATAGATTAGCTGACCTTTTTCTAAAAACTCAAAATAAGATTTTATAAAAGATATAAATCTAGGACCATCTTTCTGATAATATTCAGGAAGAAGTTCTTCGACTTGGTCAGCTATTCTATCGTAAAATATAGGCATTTTTAATTATTATGCTATTGTACCACCTTGGTTTGCAACTATCGCCCAACCTTTAGATGAACCTGTGTAAACACATAAACATGCATCACCTGCGTCTGCGAAAGTGATTGTGTTAAACAAGTTTGTACCTGCAGGGTCAATTGCAGCACCTGTACCACCACCATCTACTGTTACAACAAAAATCATAAGTTGTCCTGTTGAACCAGCTGGTAATGCTATAGCGTCTGTTCCAGATGCACTAATTGTAATATGATGTATAGCTTTAGATACATCTACAGTTGATGAGGAACCTGAGATAGCTCCTGCAGTTTGTGCGAAAGCCAAGAAAGTAGGTAAATTGTTTAGTACATTTAAAACTGATACCTTTTTGTTGACTGGAGTTCCGCTTGGGTCGTCAATAACATGCAGAAGATCTTCTCCTGCAATACCTGTGCTTAAATCGGTAAGCGCCGTTATTTTTTTATCTGCCATTTTTAGTTCTCCTTAAATTAGCATTTTAAAAACCCACCCCATGTGGGAATGTTACTTCATGCATATACATGAATCATATTTTAAGAGTAACTAGAGGTAGTAGTATATCCAACCCCAGCACTCGTTTCACCACTTGCTACCGTATCTCCTACACCTGTAACAGATATTTCAGCAGCTGTGATATCCAACAACTGATTCCTATTTGATATAACATCATTTGAATTAGGAATCACCGTGAAATCTATTGAACTATCAGTATTAGCTGTTGAGGCCAATATTAAACTATTAATTGTTACTTTTCCTGTCGAATAGTTTATAGTTCCTGCATTATTGTCTTTGTAAACTCTAACAGAATCAATTAAAGAATATCTTCTTATGTTTCCATTTCCATCATCATCAAATTGATAATCATTATTATCACCTGATACTTTGAAAGATGTTGATTCTACAATACCACCAGAACTTGAATTATGTCCTGAATGTGGATTATATAGAGCGTTTCCGAACACTACATCATAACCTGAAGCTGTTCCGTCAACTGTCGCTTTTACATTTCTTCTAAGTTTAAGTGTTGTAATGTTTGATAAAATAGATGGCTCTACAGCATCTATTGAACCTAATAATTGTGAATGTCTAAAAATTGTATCAAAGCCTGATAAGTTATTATCATCATATGCTATGATAGCTGCCCTAACTAATGTCTCTAAAGCTGATTTTGATTTAGATGTTTTTGTTGGGTCATATTTAAAATTAGTTGTTAGTAATATTTGTAATATTTCTGAGTCTACAACTTCTGGTCTTACTGTTAACATACTTAGATTTTTTAAAGATGTTTTTAAAACTGATTTTTCAGAAGATGTTAAGTTGTTTGAGAACTGAGAAGGTTTAACTGATACAAAAACTTTACCATATGATATTGGGTCATTGTCTTCTCCACCCCATACAGCTATTGAGTCAGCACCTGGATATAGTTCTTGTAATTTAGCTTTGAAGTCCGATACTGTAACTAATCTATTTTGAGAAGTGTAAAATTTATTCGCTGAAAACTTAATTGAGTCTATTGATTCTTCTTCTTTACCACCAGATGCACTAACTGTACTTGTAAATGAAACATCTGAGTTACCATTTACTGCGTCTAACATTGTGAAAGTATTAGCCCCATTCGCGTGTGTTGAGTCAACTATCAAATAAGATATTGTGATTGTATCTCCGTCTAAAGGTTTAGCCCCAATGACACCATCACCAAAATATATTTCAAAAAGTCCATCATCATTTTCTTGAATAAAATAATTCTTTGAAGATGTTGTTACATTTGTTAAATCTCCAGCTCTAGTCCAAGATGATACTATATTATTTGAATTGATTGTAACTGAAAGTGTTGAAGTATCGACATTAGGGTTTACTAATACGAATCTTTGGTTTGTTTCTTGGCCATCATAAACATAGATATCAGAAGTTAGAGAACCTTGATAAACATCTAAAGCTTCAAACTTAAATTGACTTCCAACTGGTGATATTGTTTTATTGTCTAATGAAACAAAAGTATAATTTTGTCCGTCATAAACTGTATTAAATCTATGACCTCTAAGTATAGTTAAAGATGTTGGTGTTGAGCCCGCTATTGTCGGACTATTTACTGTTAAATCGAATGTAGCTTTAGCAGCTGTCTTTGATGCTGGTGTATACCCTATTTCTTTAGCTCTTGAAATTACATTCTTTCTTATTTGTGCTGTATCTAAAAACATTTCAGACGCAACCATGTTTGCGTTGAATGCTGATATATGTGAAGAATAAGCTAGTAAGTCTACAAGAACTGCGAGGTTTGAACCCTCAAAATCATAGTCTTTAAGTATTGATTGACCTTTAAGATATTCTTTTAAACTAGCTTCTACTGAATCGAAATCTAAATCTGTTATATTAATATTTGAACTATTTACTGTCGCCATTACCTTACTCTCTCTAGTGATAGTGTTAACTCTTGTGGTCTTGGGTCATTTATTACTGCGAACTCTAATGTTACATTTAAAGTATTACCTCTAAAAGTAGTTGAAATATTTAAAACACGAACTCTTGGTTCAAAATTTTCTATAAGTTCTACAATATCATCTTTTAAAACATCTGTAGGCGTTGAATTTAATTCAAATAACATACCTCTAAGGTCTACACCTAAACCTGGTTTAAATGGTCTTTCATAATTATTTGTTGATAATAAATTTCTTACTGACCTTTTTATCGCACTTATATCATACTTTAGAACTAAGTCTTTACTTTGTGGGTGGTTTAGCATGTTGATATCAATATCTGTATACCATCTTCTGTTTGCTATACTCGCTCGTTCTTTAGTATTATACTGTGCCATGGTATCTATTTATATCATTTAGTTAGGTTTCCTTGTGGTACCAGCTGATGAACCAGAACTAATTGTATGAGTATGTGTATCAAGAACTACACCTTTACCTGTTATACTATCAGTCGCTGTAATTGTTGAATCATTAGTTTGTTTATCTGTAACATGAAGCTTACCTGTGATTGTTGTATCTGATATAATCTCTGTTGTATCGTTACCTGTAATTGTTATTTTACCTTCGGAAGTTACATCACTTGTGCCTGTTATAGTGGCTTTAAGATTACCACCAACTGTACTTGTACTGTCACCTGTAACATTCATATGAGCGTTACCTGTTATATTTACAACAACATCTCCTGTGATTGTAACAAAATCATTTCCAGCCACTACAGAATATTTGTCTTTTACAATTTTTTCTACATAGTTTCCGTCTTTATCTATTTCGAATCTAGTGCCTTTTCTATGATAAAGATGTATTCTTTCAAAGTCTGGTGTATCATCTATCTCAATTAAATGTCCTGATTCTGATTCTTGAACATGATTAAATGGATATTTTGGTTTTAAATATGTCGTAACATCTCTAAGGGCTGTATTATTTTTACCCTCTGTTTTACCTACTTCTAAATTTTCTAGACCAGGTCCTTCTTGAGTATCTAAAGTAAGAACAGGATATATGTCTTTTACTGGATTACTATTTTCAGATGCGTAGTCTGTTGGTCTAGCTAATAAATTAACATCTGAGCCACCAAGATATTCTGTTCTAGGATAATTTACACCCTCTGTTAGGCCATCTTTTCTTGGTGAGTTTTTTAAATCTAAAGTAAGACCATCTGGTCTCTGAATATGTTTTGGTTTAGGACCATCAGGAGTTCCCTCATAACTTGAAGCTTCTTTTAATCTAGGGTCATTAAAACCCTCTGTGGCCTTTCTATCTACCTGTGTAAAGTTTCGACTACCATCTTCATTAATAGTTTCATCTATTCTATGAAATGATTGAGGTGAACCAATAAAAGAACCCATAACAACTGGTTCTTGTCTTTCAGCACCATCTTTATAGAAACCAATAACTGTAGAACCCTCTACTAACCCATGTGTAGTTTGACCTAAACCTGATAGAGAAGGTGAAGTTGTGGGCATCATAACTTCTGACCAAGGTAAATCTGGTGTAGCTATTCTTTGTTTATCGTAAGTATGATTACCATATATTCTAACTCTTACTCTATTTAAATATAATGGGTCGTTTCGGTCTTCAACAACTCCGTAAAACCAATTTAATCCTTGTCTTCCTAAATAATTATCCATTATATACTTTTCCCATATTCTACCTGTGTTGTCTCTATGTGATTTATTACAGAATCTTTAATACACTTAATATGTGTTTCACAATCCGATGGTGTTAACTTCCACATTATTTCAGTTATTAAATGGTCACCATTATAAAAGAATGGGTCTATATTATCTTCACCTTGAGAAGATACTGGTATTTGTAAATTAATTATTTGACCTACAGATATATCTGTTCTAGCTGAGAGTACAGCACTAACTGTATGATATTCTAACAGTTGTTTAGCTGCCTGTCTAAATTGGTCTGAACCTTGGGCTGCATCATATCCTACTTGAACTATTTTATTTTCCTCATTATGAACAAATTGTGTATCTGATTTTAATAATATATTTGCGTCTGTATATGAACCTATCGAATCTAAAGTTTTAGCTCCAAGAATAGGAACATCTTGACCTTCTCCAGCTGAACCACCTTTGTATATACTTTCAGGTGCAGTTCTTACAAATGGATAAATGTCAATAGCTGAATCTTTTCCAGCGTAAAACTTTTCTAAAAAGTTATATGACCTTTCTGAGAAATATTTAAATGTTGTATCTATTGTTGTTTGTTTTGAAGCAAAAAGACCTTGAGTTATACCTTTCAAAACATCTGCAGATGTACCTACTTTATAACTGAGTATCTTTCTACCAATACCCACTAGTCCTTCATCTGTTTTATCTGCTGGTATGTCTTTCGGGTTATCTTCTCTTGTCTCTGTGTATGCAAAAGGTCTATTGCCAGCATATTTTATTTTTAACATTGAATCTAATGATTGTAATCTAAAATTACCATTAGCTGTTTGAAAAAAGAAAAATGAATCTTGTAATCCAGATTCTGCGTCTGTGCCCTGTGCCTGTCTACAAAGATAATTAATAGCATAACTTAAAGTATAATTAGGTACGACTACATGAAAATTATCTCCAGATGATTTTTCTCTAATTTCAAAATGTGAATCACTAGGGATTATTTCATTTTTAATATCTAAATATTGTTCACATAAACCAGCAACTATATCTGATAAGTTCCCTCTAAAGGCTTGACTTACTCTGATTCTTTTAGATTGAAGTAATTCAGGTGCACAAAAATGAAGTCTGAAAAGTGTCCTGTCTTGGTCAACTTTCGTCACTTCGTCTACTTTGTAAACTCTGAAAGTTTTATCAATCACATCATCTGGGTCGACTTCATCATTTAGACCAGCTGGTTGTGAATATTTGATTCTTAGTGATTCTTGGCCAAAGATTTTAGCCTTTTCGAAAAGATTTATACCATCATCTATAACTATGTTACCAATTAGAAAATTAGCAGTAATTGACTCATATATTTTGCATTGAATAAGTTGGTTACGAATATCAAATCCGTCACCTTCATTATTCACTAAAGTTAATACTTCTAATTCATAACTCGTAGCTCTTGAGTTATCTTTTCCAATTGCCATAATTTAATCTCTTACTAATTCAATAAATTCTTTCACTACTTGATTTATATATCTAGGTTGGACATATCTAATTAAAGCCTTATCATCATTTTTTAACCTTTCGTCTTCTTCAAAAGAAACTGGAGTATTACCAGAACTTGAAAGTGTTTTTATATCGTTTGAATCTAAATAATGTTTTACAGTATCTTTTTCAGATGCCACAGAACTTATTGTAAAACTTTTTGATGACTTTTCTCCTGTTACCACAACACCACTCTCAATAGTTCCACTTGTTGAATTAATTACTATTCTATTAAATGTTGGGTCAACTTTAGTTACAAAGCCAAAAGCTCCATTTGGTACTGATACTTTTTCACCTAATAAAAATTTACTTGAAACATTTGTATCATGATTATATGAAACAATGTCTGTAGAATCTGAAGCTATTAAAGCTGTACCTGGATATTTTCTAGCTACAAATTTTTTAAGTAGTGAGTTTGATTTAGGCCAGTCATTCGTGTCTTGTAGATTTTCATTTACTAGATAAAATGTCCAATATAAAGTAGAGTCACCATATAGTTTTGACGCTACAATATCTGGCCTTTCACCGTCTACAACTCTGTAATATTCATAACCTGTTATGTTCTGTTTTAAATATGAGAATGTAGATACCTTACGAAATAAATCTTTAGCTAGATAAAAGTTACCATCACTTTTAAAATCGTATGCTATGTTTGGTATATGTTTAAAAAATCCTTTAGACATTATACTCCTCCATAGCGTGTAGTTCTACCTCTTCGAGACCTAGGTGTTCCTTTTGTTGTTCTTTTACTTGTTTGGTTATTATCACCACTATCATCAGCTTTACCTGAGCCATCAGCTTGTTCTACGCTCTCTGCTGAAGGTGGGTCTTGGGTATCAAATTGACCCATTTTAAATCTTTCATTTGCTGAATTTAGATTACCACCTGTTTTAGCTGATATTTGTTCGTCAAATTTCTTTCTATCTATTGTAGTTGTTTCTGTAAAGTTAACTGTTAAAGTATATGCTGAAGGACCACCATCTATCATATTAGCGAAAGGTTGGCCACCACCATAGTCAACATCAACACCAGTACAAACTGCTGATAAAGGAAAGTCTATGTAGTTTTTAACAGGTCCTACAAATTTTATAGCCCACTCATTTGGGAATGTGTATATTCTATTATTTGTACCTGTGACTCCAGGTAAAGTCATTTTTTTAAAGTAGTATATTATATCTATGATTGTCTGATTTTCTTTTACACTTTTTGGTCTTAGTGAAAAACTATATGAGAATGTTCTAAAAGGAACTGATTCGAAAGTTTGAAATTTCAATGGGTTAATGGTAGCCCCAGCGTTTTGTTTAATCACTGCCCCACCAGCTGTCTCTGCTAAAATCTGTTTAAATATCGCACCATCTATACCAAAGTTTTGTGTAGCACCTGTCAACTTAGCCACTACAGATTCTTTTAGGCCCATTTCTCCCTCTGAGTATGTTACAGCCATATTATCTACTATAGCATCTGGAAGATAAAGTAATATATTTGGTAATACTTCACCTGGTTCTGCATTCTTTCTTTCTAAACATCTAAAGTAGATGTAGTTTGTCATATTTGATACTTCACCTCTCTCATTGAAGAAACTTTCAGGATATACAAGTGTTTCTCTAGCACTACCCTTTTCAGTATCACCTTTTACTTCATTTAAGACTTGGGCTCTAGCCTCTCTATTCTTTTCTTTTACTTTAACAACTTCAGCTGATATTTCAGGTATATTTGATATTCTAACACCAGTTAGACCTTGAAGAACATCTTCCAGACCACCTGCGATTCTCTGGTCAAAAGAATTAGCAAAGTTCTCAAGACTACCTAGTTTTGATTTAAATTGATTTCCTATATCGTTTAGGTCACCCTTTACAGAGCCTATGAAGTTTTTACCTAGTTTTTTTGTTCGTTTGAATGACATATGTTTTTTTAGTTGAATAAATATCTATGGAGTTATTTATGTCATATAAAGGAAAGTTTAGACCAAAGAACCCAAAAAAATACAAGGGTGACCCGACAAATATTATATATCGTTCTCTATTAGAGAGAAGATTTATGGTTTACTGCGATGATACATCAGCCATAATCAAATGGGCCTCAGAAGAGATAATTATACCGTATGTCAACCCAATCACAGGTAGAGTACATAGATATTTTCCTGATTTCTATATCAAATATAAGAATAAAAAGAATGAGATTGTAGAGGAACTCATAGAGATAAAACCTCATAAACAAACGAAACCACCTGACCCTAAAAAACAATATACGAAGACTGGTCGTAAATCAAAAAGATATATTACAGAAGTTGGAAACTATATTAAGAATGAGGCGAAATGGAGACAAGCACAACAATATTGTCTTGATAGAAAATGGAATTGGAGAATTTTAACTGAAAAAGAGATTAATATCTATTAATCGTTCCAGTTATAATCAGGTTCGACTGAACCCTCTAAGATTTGTTCGACAAGTTCTACAGCGTCCCAATCATTACCACCTACATGCCAATCATATTCTTCTGTTGGAACATAACCAGTCTTCCAGTTGTAAACTGTGGCTTTGATATAATGCCAGTCTGTATCGCCGTATTCGTCTGTATAGAAAACTTTAGCGTCTATCATCCACTCCATATTTACTTTTTCATATGGGTCAGCATCTGAACGCGATGGTTTTCCAAAAAGATTTTCAAGTTTAGAATAAGTAGTAGTAACTGTACTTTGTAAACTAGTTCCGTTAAAACTCGTATCATCAGAGCCCGCTATATCGTATTCGATATTATCTGAGACTATAGCTTCTGAAAAGTTAACTACCATTATGCCACCTCCATGAGTGAAAATGGAACATTGAAAGAATTATCATTAATGATACAAACAGCTCTTGTTCTGTTCATTTTTTTAATAGTACCTTTCATAACACCTTTTTTAGTGTTAATATTAACTCTATCACCTACTGAGAAAGTAGATTTAGCTTCTTGAGCTACTTTAGCTTTCAAAGCTTTTTGAGTTAATCTTAACTGTCTAATGACAATATTTAAATCAGCCATATTGTCTAATTTTTTGATAGCTTCACAAGCTTTTTTCATTTCACATTGTTTCATATTTTTACCTCGGTTATTTAACATTACAAGGAGATCATAAAAAATTTAGTAGCGCGTTGTCAAGCTATATAAATAATGGTATGGCTGGAAGATTATTTGATAGATTAGAACAAGAAGCGTTTCGGGCTGGTATACAGGCACGAAGTAAAGAATCAATGGAATGGTTTAGAGACCGTGTGAAAACTCTTAGAGTATCACGAAGAGGTCTAATTGGAGACGGTCCTGTGAGGTCTGGAGAGTCTTTTGGTCGTATGATGAACTTTCAATACGACCCTAAAACAAAAGAGACCCTGCCTTATTATGATAGATTCCCATTGTGTATACCCTTAGATAAAGCTAAAGGTGGGTTCTATGGTCTAAATTTACACTATTTACACCCTAGAATCAGAGCCCAATTTTTAGACGCCTTGTATGATACAACTACAAATGAAAAATATGATAGAACAACAAGATTTAGAATTACATATGATTTACTTAAAGCGAGTTCTCAATTAAGATACTTTAGACCGTGTTTCAAACACTATTTAAGTGCTCATATAAAGTCTAAATTTCTTTTGATAGAGCCAGCAGATTGGGAGATAGCTATTTTCTTACCAACAGATTCATTTAGAAAAGTATCAAAAGAAACAGTTTGGAGACAAAGTAGAAGTAAATTTACAGGATAAGATATGAAGGTAAATAGATTTTTAGCTCAAATAACAGAAGGAATAGCACTTCAAGATAGATTCGAAGTGAATATATTCTTTGATAAGATTGGTTTATCCATGAGAGGAACTCATGTAATTCAAGCCACTTTACCTGGTAGGCAGTTTGTTACAGCACAACACTCTGATTATGGTGGTGGCCCAATGAGACAATACATCAATAAAGTTGATTACACAGGAACAATAGCACTGACTTTCTTATGTGATAATACTTTCGCAGAAAAACAACAAATAGAATTATGGCAAAACTATATTTTTGATGAAGCCTATGGCTTTCAATATCATAATAATATAGTTGGAAGAATGGAAATAAAACAATTAGATGCCGCACATAACATAATTTATGAAGTAGAACTTCATGAAGTATTTCCATTAGGTATCTTAGAACAAACATTAGACGCATCAGCAGCTAATACGCCACAGACTTTTACAGCTAATTTTGCATTTAGAACCTGGTCGTCTAGTTTTGAAAATTCACCAAGTGGTATTTTAGGTTCACTCTTTAGAAAAGTATCTAGAAAGGTCAAGACTAAAGTTAGAAAGAAACTAGGAGACGCATTGTTTGATAGATAAAACTATTAAATTTGGTGACTAAATAATATTATAATATTTTGAAATGAAGGAGAAATTATGGCTTTACCAGTATTAGAATCGAACAGGTATTTTAGTGACTTACCTGTTTCAAAAGAAAAGGTTGAATATAGACCATTTCTTGTTAAAGAGCAAAAGATTCTTTTAACGGCATTGGAAAGTGAAGACTCTCAACAGATTAATACATCAATACTTGATTTACTCAGGAATTGTGTTTTGAATGAAGTTGATTTTGATAAATTACCTGTATCAGATATAGAATATTTATTTTTACAACTTAGAATAAAATCTGTAGGTGAGACATCTGAAATAGGTTTAGCTTGTGCAAATTGTGAAGAATTAAATGAACAAGTTATACAACTAGAAGATATTAATGTTGATGGCGAGATAAAAGAGGATGTTATAAATTTATCAGAAAATATTTCTATAAAATTTAGACACCCAAGCTTTAAAGATATACCAACTGGTATTAATGAAGGCGAAGCTTCGATTGATAATATTTTTACAGTTATGAAAAACTGTGTTGAGATGATTACTCATGGTGATGAAGTCTTTACTCAAGATGATTTTGACCATAAAGAGTTACAAGAATTTTTCGAACAAATGAATACAGAACAGTTTGAAAAAATTCAAGACTTTTTTATGGATGTCCCTAGAGTTAAATACAAAATCAATTTTGTATGTAAAAAATGTGGACATGAAAATGAGAGAGAGTTAGTAGGTATTCAGGATTTTTTCGGATAGCCCTTTCTCATGAATCGTTATATAATTATATGCATACGAATTTTGCAATGATGCAACATCACAGATACAGTTTATCTGAGTTAGAAAGTATGATACCTTGGGAAAGGGAAGTTTATGTAGAACTCTTATTGAAGCATATAAAAGATGAAAATAAGAGAATAAAAGAAGAGCAAAATAAAATGAAATATTAATTTCATTAGGGAGAGAAAATGGCAGATAGAGATAAGTTTCAAGGCGATATGTCCAGAAATGAGGTTGAAATAGACTTAAATAAGTTTATGGAAATGGTTACAGAAAACCAACAGCTCAAACAAAAAATATGGGAACTAGAACATGATGATAAGAAGAATCCTTTTCAAAAAGGTATCTTTCTTGCGAAGGCAGTTGACGCTTGGAGAATCTGGCCTAGAGCATTTTTAAGTGTTTATATATTCTTAATTTACTTTGTTGTTATGTGGTTCTTGGATTTACCAGACCCAACAATCGAACAAAGTGGTTTAATATCAATACTTGTAGGTGCTGGGGCAGCTTGGTTTGGACTATATGTGAATAGTGCAGCTAAAGAACATGATTCAGACAACAAGAAAAAATAATTAAATAATGGCTGACGAAATTACCGAATCTAATACTAATATTCTTCGAGAGCAGAAGTTAACAACTAATGCTCTTGCGAGTGTTATTGTTGAAGTGAGAAAACAAAATAATAATGAAAGAAATTCTTTAAACAAACTTCAATCTGTAAAAGATGTTATCGGTAATTTAACCGATAGGGAAATACAAGCTAATGAAGAAAAATTGGCTCAAGAACAAGCTATAGCTGATGCAGAATCTAAGCGTGAAGAAACAAGAGCTAATAGACAAGCTATGGTTGATAGAACCTTCTTTGATACATTCGAAGAAATAGGTAAAGGTTTTGGAGAATTATCTCAATCATTGGCTCCTGTAAAAGATGCTGTCACGAATGACTTACAAAAACTTTTAGGTCCTATAAGTCTAGGTCTATCAGCTATACCTGGTTTTGAAACAGTTATGGCTGTTATTAAACTTATTCTTTCAAAAAGTTTAGGTTTCATAGGTAAAAATACTAAAAATGCCTATGAGTTAGCCAAAAAACAAGCTATAGAAGATAAAAAGTTCAGAAGACAACAGGCGGCGAAAGCTAGAAGAGAGGGTCGTGCAGCTGCAGGAGTAGAGGGTGAAGGTGGTGCTGATTTTGATGGCCCATTCGCTGGTATATTAAAAATACTAAAAGGTGCAGCTGTAGCTATCTTAATACCAATCGTAGCTATCGCTAGTTTTGTTAGCACAGTTTGGCTTGAAACAGCTAAGGGTATCACTACACTTACAAAACTTTTAAAAACAAAATTTATTCAAACTTTTCCTAATGCAATTAAATCTTTAGGTGGATTTTTCAAAAGTATGGGGGCATTCTTTACTTCAAAACTTCCTAAAACTGTAGGTGCTGTATCAAAAACTGCAGGATTTATTGGTGGTAAAATTAGTGGTTTCTTCAATGTTATCAGAAATGCTTTCGGTAGAATAATGAAATTTCTATCACCAGGAATTAAAGCTGTTAGTAACTTCATTAGAGGTAGTAGAATATTATCAGGTGTCTCTATAGTATTTAAAATGTTAGGTAGAATATTTTATCCAATACAGTTATTAATATCTACAATAATGGGAATATTTCAAGGAGTCAAAGACGCTAAAGCTCAAGAAGGTGGTATAGTATCAAAAATATTTGCAGGGGCTGTAGGATTTTTCAAAGGTTTCTTTTCATTTTTAGTAGGTGGTCTACTAGATGCTATCAAAGGTGCGTTTAGTTTTATACTTGACAAAATAGGTTTAGACTCAGCTGCTGACTTTTTAAGAAGTTTTAATTTTACAGACTTAATAGGAAAAGCTTTTGACGGAATTAAAAACGCTATTTTTAAAGTTGTTGACTTCATCAAAAACTTTGTACCAGCTTTATTTGCAGGATTCTCAGCTGCAGCTAAAAATTTATTTACTTCTCCTGTTTCAAGTTTTAAAGAAGCTTTCAATGCCAGATTCAATCAAGGTGGTGGAGCTGATGCAGCCACTGGAGGAGCAGATACATCCACAGATATCACAAACACAGCTGGAGATACAGGTACAACCATAGGTGAAGGAACTGCAGCAAATGAAACTGAGAGAAGTGGTATCTCCAGAAGAGATAGAGATTCTAGAGGTAATTTAATAAACACCGTTGTTAATAATTCTAATGTTAACAACTCAAATAATTTTACTCCTGAAAACACTTCTACAAGTGACCAGGCATATTCAGCAGCGGGTGACTAAATACAATTTCAATCAAGTTCAAGATTTACTTTTCAATAATCATTGTAAGGTAACATTTCGAAGTCTTACATCAAATAAGATTCATGAAGGCACTTATCACATACCAAAGAAGTTTCAATCTTTTGGTAATAAAATTCTAGTAAGTAATTTTCATACAGGCGAGTATGAAGATATTGAAATCTCTACTATAGAAAGTATAGTAAAGGTGGAAGTCTAGCCCCTCGACCCGCTGATTCTTCCGATACCACCTGCCGCTGTTGATATCTTTCCTCATTTGACGCCAAGATTCCCCAATCTTTGACAAGCCCTTCGCTCAGTCTTGAGCGATTCTGTAAACTGACACGAAGTTTACATCCCTTATTCTGTTTAGGTAAGTATTATTTATAACACTTCACTATGAATCAGCTGCAAGTTTTTCGAAATAACTTAGTGATTCTTTTTCTTCGTTAGAGCTGGTTGGCTCAGCCATTTCACTTATTGGTAATTCTGGCTCTGCAACTGTAGACGAAAAGTTATCAGAATTATCTTCTGCTATTGTCTCAGCTGTAGTAGTAGGAATACCTTCATTACTAATACCTAATACTCTTTCGAATCTTTCTTTCAACTCTTCATAAGACTTGAATTGGTCTGGAGCGATTATCTCACCTAAAGAATGTTGTTTATTATAAACTTCTTCTAATTGAGAATCATCTTCAAACAAAGGACCAGAATTAGCAAATTCTGACTTGTCATAGTTCCAATAACCATCTACTTTTCTTACTTTAAGTTTAAAGTCAGCACCTTCCCATAAATCAAATGGATTCACTGGAGTTTCATCTTCAAATTGAGGATGCATTACATCTTTTAACATTTCAAAGATTTTTTTACCGTACCTAAACAACATAACTTTACCTTCGAATTCAGGATGCTTAGGGTCTGAAACAACATAGATGTTAGAAACATAGTGTAATCTACGCTTCTGTTTTCTAGCTTGGTCTTTCTTCGCCTCGTCACCTGAGTTCCATAACTGAGTATTAAATTCAGATACAGGGTCTTTTTTGTTTAAAGTGGTTAGAGACTTTTCAATATACCAACCACCTGGTCCTTGAAAACCGTGGTCCCAATATTGAGCCCATGGTAATTCTTCACCATTTGATGCTGGTAAAAAACGAATGATAGCGTAACCATTTCCAGATTTATCTAGTTCTGGTCTCCAATATCTATCGTCTGAAAAGTTTTTTGTGGAAGCCTCAGAAGTTTCACCTTCTAAAGCCTTTTGAAGTTTGTCGAATCCGCCTCGACTGCGTTTTAGCTCATTAAATGACATTTTATCTCCTATTTTATTTTATTGTATAACTATCGTATAAAGCTATCGTATTTTAGTGGTTCAAGTTTCCCATCACCACGATCTATATAGTAACGCACGAACTCGAATTCGTCAAGGACTTTTCTTATTTGTGCGTCTTGACTTCCCGATAAACTATTCGGGTCGTCTGTACCGACTCCTAATCTAGGAGTTTCTTTCTCTCTTAGATAACAATCAGTACCTGCATATATATTTTGATACACATCTGGATTAAAGTTCCAAATAGAATCAAAACCTAGTAACACTACTTCTTCAAACCCCATGATTGAAGCTTGAGCCATAGCATTTGAACCTGCGAAAAAATTCACAGCGAACTCTGGGTCATCATCTGTCCCAGCCATATTGATGATACGCCACTTAGGGTCGACACCAAGAATATGAACTTGTTTACCTAAGTCTTCATATTCGTTACCGAATATTTGGACATGGTCAAATCTTTCTGTATCAGACTCATGAATCTCATAGCCTTGAAATGATGATAACATCATATCTTTGTATTCTTTTGGTATAGGTGACCAATCAGGAAAAATACACCAACGGTCTTTTGGGTAATCTGATTGACATATTTCTTTTATGATACCAGCGTCACCTGAAAGTAAATAATCTGGTTCAAAGTCTCTGTATAAAGCATTACAACCAAAAGTTTTACCTGGTAATTTAGATAAGTCTACACCCTTTCTTGAAGGGCCGTTTCCTATGATGTAGGCTCTTTCCATAATCCTAATAATAAAGTTCTAATCTTTGTATGTTCTAATTCAATAAATGGTTCTAACTTTCTGAGTATCTTACCTTTCATAGGCCAAATAATCTTTTCACTAATCATGTTATCGTAGTCATTGAAGATATTAAATATCTTGTCACACGCTATCATAGTTTCTTGAGATATATTACCACCTAGATATTCACGCAGTAAGTTTGAATGTTGACCATTCTTTATACCAAGAACAACATCTAAATCTTTATACTTATCAAATAACATTTTCATTTCTTCGTTAATTAAATAAGTAAGTTTTTGTTTTCTCTTTTTAAAACTCTTATAGTTTTCTTCACATTCTTGTTCAAGTAATCTTCTACTAAATATCTTTTCTTTTGAAAGATTAGCTATATAGAAGTCTCTAAGTTCGTTAACATTATTGTATTGTCTGGCTAATTTTGCGAAATGATACTTATCATTTCGTTTGAGGTAAGAATTGATTGAGGCTGATACTTTACCATTATACTGAAAAAAGTTATAACTATCGGTATGAAAGTGGTTACTAATAGCCAAATACAAACAATACGCATCATATCCTTCTCTACTGTTCATCTCCAAAGTCCCATATACCTAACACATAATTTTCAGCTGCATCTTCTGCATATTGTTCACTATGATTTCGAATAGTTTTTTGTCCTTGAAAAACCTGTTTTATGAAACAAGTAATTATATATTCACCATCTCTATTTTCATGAACTTGAGCCCACCTATCTCCGTCCCGAAAGTCATGTATTAACTCCATCTTGGTCTATTTGGTAGTGAGTTTTTTCTATCTGCTAATCTTTGTCTTTTGATAGCTTCAGCTTTCTTTCTTTGTCTTTTAGCTGATGGTTTTTCATAGAACTCTCTTTTCTTACATTCTTGAATTATACCAGCTCTTTCACATTTCTTTTTAAATTGACGCAACATCTGGTCAAAAGAAAGTTCTTTCTTTTTATGTCTAAAGTTTTTCTTGAAATGTTTTCTTTGATGATAAGATTTTTGTCTTTGTGGTCTCATAATTAAATCGGTAGTTTCGCTTTTGAACCAGAGTCTTTCACCATTTTAAGACCTACTGCTTCGGCTTTTATTTTTTCTTTTAGTGGTGGTGTCACCAGACCTTTTACTGAATCTGGTTCTAAATGATTTTCTTGACAAAATAAAACAATCGCGTCTATGTAAGAACATCTTTTATCTATGACTAATTGTTCAATAGATGTAGAAAACTTCTTCTTCGTTAAAATCATAATATAATGCTATCCTATACCCACTATTCTAATCTGTCAATGCCCTAATGTTTCTCTCAAATTTATATTTGTCCTTAAAGTATCTCATAACACCATATACACGGTCATTCTCTATCATGTAACCATTCATACTGATTGAGGCTAAAAGTATTAGTGAGTATCTATACATGATTTAGTATCCATATCCGTTTGGGTCTTCCCATTTTTCTTTCTTTGGTGGATTGTTATGTTTTCTATGTGCTGTTTTCTTTTCCCAATCTTCTATGGCGTGTTTAATTGTTTCTTCAGCCAAGACTGAACAATGTAATTTGATTGGTGGTAATTCAAGAGCGTCTGCGATTTCTTTATCTTTGATAAGTTTGGCTTCTTCAAGAGTTTTACCTTTTAACATTTCTACAAACATTGTACTTGAAGCGATAGCACTACCACAGCCATAAGTCTTGAACTTAACATCTATAATCTTATCATCATCATTCAGTTTCAAATCCAGTTTCATAACATCACCACAAGCTGGTGCACCTGCAAGACCTGTCGCTACCATAGGGTCTTTTGGGTCAAATCTACCGACCGCGTGTTTCTCTGGATTCTTTAGAACATCTTCGAATCTTTCTACTACTTGTTTACTATATGCCATATTGTGACCTTTTTGTGAAATCTCTTTTTTTCTTTATAATTATTATTTATATAAAAACATAACTGTTATAAATAATAATGTAAGAAATAATTCTTACTGTTTTAATTATTTATAAGGAAAAACGCCATGACAACTTTAAAACTTGCTTGGCGTAGACACGGCGAAGAAATAAAAGCCTCTGTCGAAAATATATTAGAAGTTGGATTCATAATTCTTGGACTAACTTCTCCTGTCTGGATTATATTTTTCTCAGGACTATAAAACTTAGGCACTACACCAAGTTCTACATATCATACTCGGCCCTATAGTGGTCTCGGAGGACTTTTAGCTCCTCAAGCCAGTTCTCTGCCTTTTCAACAAACAACTGAGCCTGTCCTGTTTCCTCTACAGCTACAATCGTTACTATTTGTTCTATCTTTTCATTATAATGTTCTTCAAACATTTTAGCATATGCTGATTCTTGCATGAAGTAGTTCTTAATCTTACTCGGTGTTTTTTTCTTAGTTGATGTTTTAAAATCTACAACGGATAATTTATCATCAAACTTCGCGATACAATCCACTCTTCCAGCCATTTGTAGTTCGTCTGAATACATAGACTTTTCTAACATATAAACATCACCCAATCGGTTCGTGATTTCTTTTGTCTGATTAAACATCATCAAATCTAGTGGTAAAGCCTTGTCAATCATTTCTTGAGTAAGAATGTTGTTAACATAATCTTCTTGAAGTTGATGATATCTTGTACCTCTAGAGGCCGCCTGTCTTGAGATTTTATTGGCTTTCTTTTCGCCTACTGCTTTTCGCCATTTCTGAATCCAGACTTTGTTTAATATTCCTGTAACAGAAGTAACAGAAGGATATCTATTACCACTTGGTGTCACATAATATCTTTTACCATCTACCGTTTCTGTAGGTAAATTTATTCCATCATAACCTGATAGATGATTAAAATTCTTTTGATATATTTCTTGGTTCATATTCTAATTTAACTATAACTTTATCGCCTTTTCTTGTGCCATTTTCATAAAGCTGGTCATACATACCTGCTGCACCATCCTTAACACCTGAGTTATAACCTAATTTAACTCCTATGTAAGCTCCCAACATTAATGCTCCCACTACGAAGATATCTATTTCCATTAATCTACCACTCCATGTTTCTTTAATACTTCTCTAGTTTTAACTTCTTTTGTGGATTTTCGTGTTCTCTCACTAGCTAAACTAGAACTCGGGTGCCCTTCAGCCACCTTATCAAGAACTTCTCCGAAACCACCTTCTTTATTTTTTACACTAACTGAACCGACAATGTTTGGTGCCGATACTCTTTGTTGTAGATGTGGATTATCTTTTTTGAATTCATCTAGTTTAGTATAAGACATAAAGTGGTCTTCTACTTCTTCTGTCTTTGTATTATAGAACTCGTAGGTCGGCATCTTCTAAATTAAACTCCTCTTCAATATCATCTGGACAACCATTGTGTCCTATCAATGATAATAATTTTTGTTCTTCTCTCCATAGGAGAAAGTGTTCTGCTACTTGTCTAGTAGTATGTGTCAATGTACTTACTGGTTGTCTTCTCATGAAAAATCCTCTGAATCTGGTATTGGTATACCGTAGTCATTTAGTTTTTGTGTCTTTACTGAACCCTTAGTTCTTACAATTCTAGTCTTTGAATCCATAACATCAGGTATTATTTTTTGATACTCTAAAATATTGGCTTCAAGTTCTTTCATTTTTGATTCAAGTGTAGAAATCATATCTACCTTTTCTTGTATCTTGATATGAGTTTTACTTAAAGCCTCTTGTAGTTGTTTTACATTATCTTTGAGTATTTGTATTTCTTGTTGTTTTTTTCCAATCATATTTTTTTAACAAATTTTTTAAGTATTTTTTTCTCTTCTAATGTGAAAGAGTCCATAGTTTTAGGACCCCAAACAGTGCCAAATCTTACACACTTGTCAGCTGTCTTGACCATAGTATTCCATAATTCATCTTCCATTTGAGATTTATGGGTCTTATCGTCCGTCACTTTGTATATAGCTTGGCCTAATTTACAGAAAAACTCTTCTGTAGGAGTTGGGTCATAATAACCCCTTGGTTTACCTCGATATAAGTTGCTTCTATTCGCTAGTTGGTTCATCATCTTTTCCTTTCTTATAATCGTTAATATCTACAACCTTATCTGTCTCACCAGTAAGGTCTTTTATAGGTGCGTTTTCTAAATCCATATCTTTCAAACCATTCAAGTCAAAATCAGGTTCGAATGTTATTTCACCGAAGTCTTCATCATCTAATGGTTCACCAGCCACAAAAGTTGGTGTTAATTCTTGACCTAATAATTCAGCAGCTAAATTTTCTCCTTTCATTATTAGTTCATCATAATATGGAGCAAGTTTTATATACTCACCCATTATTTGTGCAAAAATCATAGCCATCTTGTGAGCCTGTTGACTCTCCCAAGTGACCTCTTCTTGCACTGTGTCCTCGTTCTCACAAAAGACAACTTGAACATCTTTACAACCAGAAGTAATACGAATGAACGCATCTCCTTTTTGTCCTTTAATAGTAAATTTATGAATCATGATATTCTCTCAATCTGTAATAAATTAATAGTTCTTCGCGTTCATAGACTGGTCTAACTGTATACAACTCTCTCTGGTCTCCAGAAGGGTAATGAATATTTGTATTGACGAAACAATTTGGGTCTTCTGCATGATTTATAAACCCACCTAGTGGTGTTCTAATCCATTCTCTTCTTTCATCTTGCCATATATGAGTTTCACCCAAGAAAACTCCCGCATCAATATCTTCTGTTGCGAATAAGCCAAGGCCATCACAAACAGATGATTCTTTAATTGTGAGTCCGCTCGGTAGAGCTGTGTATGTATCTTTAAATTGTATTTTTCTCATTGTGTATCATTATATAAAAAGCGTCACCCCGCTTTCAATGCCTATTCGGTGATTTTTTCAATTCTGTCAATTTGTTGTTGAATGATTGGTTTTCTATTTGGCCAATAGATGTATTCTTTCTCGTCATTCTTCATAAGATTTTGAAGAAGAGGAAGAATAAGTTTTTTCATTTCTATAATTGTATCTTGATATTTAAGTTCTTGTTTTGAATCCATCAAAGAAAGATTTTCTTTGTGTTCATCTAACTCTGATAAAGCCGAACTTAGATTTCTAGACATTAAATCAATCTTAGATTCTAGACCTTCTACTTGAGCCGAACTAACTGAACTAGCAGAAGACTTAGCGACTTCTTTAAGTTGTTTAGCGACTTCTTCGTTTACTGCAGCAGTTTCACCTGTTTTAGAAACAAGTTCATCTTGGTCTACGGCGGTAAAGCCGAAATCGTTTATCTCACTCATTTATTGGTACCCTAACTATTTTAATGCCTCTTCTTACAAGTTCATTTCTTATCTTCTGTTTTAACTTAGGCTTTGTTGAGTCTTTGTTTAGCTCATCAAATAAAGTATCTTGAGATTGGCACTTCATGTAGTAGTGCTCTGTCTTCAACTTTCCTGTAGCTCTGTCTTTAGTGACAGCAGATGGTTTGAACTTTGTAGGCATTATTTAGTTATTCTGATTCTTCGGCTGAAGCTTCTTCAGCTGCTGGTTGGGGAACTTCTTGACCTTGTTCTTGAACTTCAGCAACAAGTCTTTCTCTCATTTGACCAACGCCAGATAGTTCTTCACCACGAAATGCACCTCTTTGTGAAACTACATCAATGATTGAAACTAGACCAGCCAGGTCTTGTACTGTTAAGTGTTTAACTTCCATTATTTACTCCTATATTCATAATTAATTTTAAGTAGTAGATGGCCTAAAACAAGACCATCTACATCGATCTTATTTTAGGTTTCTAATCCTGTCAAGCCTTCTTAATTTCTTAACATGATTATGAACCATTCTTTTACTTTTTCGTATCATATACCTCCTGAGTTAGTTAATCTACAAATTATCATAATAACAATTTAGACCACCTCCTTTTTTGGTTAGATTTTTTTCATAATGAAATACCTTGTCGGGTAAATTCACCCACTCAACATTACGAAGGAAATCTAGATACGGTTACTGCCTTGGCAGATGAATCTGTATCTACCGTTTTTGTTAAAGGTACTTCGATAAGATTCTGGTCTACATTTAAAATAAAACCAGCAAACTCACCGACACCTCTCCAAACTTCTGTATCTGAGTCATATAAAAACTCAATACTATTTGGTTCATCAAACCCTTGATAGACTACAATGTGTCCATCTATAGGGTCAAATTGTCTAATCTCACCGACGCGAGTCTTACCTGAATTATCTAGATAAGTTACTGCTCTTTCGTCTTGAGTTAGACCTAATTTATTTATTGACTTTTGCACTTCTTTTTTTCTTGACTGCTGGTACCCAATCTGGATACGCTTCATGTAAAACTTCCTGAGTTATTTTATATGGAAGTTTTTTGTCTTTTACTGAGACAATTAGTTTTGCCTCTTCAACCCATAAGCTCTCAACCATATCTAAAAAGACTTTTTCTCTTTTTGATGGAGACATATTATCTGCCCCACCTTTTACTAGATATCTAAAGTTTCTATAAGCTCTTATGAGTCTATCGTCAGCTAAATCTGGACCTGAAACATTATTAAAGTTAACTTCTTTAGGTAACTCACCCTTTGGTAATAACCATTCAATGTTTGGGTCGTAAACACCTTTCATGATATACATCATATCTTTTCTTTCTGTATACTGAGAAAGTAATGCTACTTTATCTTTCTTAGATTTTAATTTAACTGCTTCTTGCAATATTTCAACTACACTTGCATTATTTGGTAACGCCATAATTTACTCCACTTTTAATAATACCATATTATTATTTATTCTTCCAGTCACACTTTGTTTCTTGGAAGTTATTTCGTCCATAACCTTATTTAGTACCACTTTTCCACCATCTAAAATACGGTCGATAAAATGTTCAGTTCGAACGCCAACTTTTTTACAGCCTGATGCCTTTTCATCAAAGTTCTGTAATGTTGTACCTTTACACCCAAGACCGCCTCGGTCGATAGCTTCATATTTAACTATCTCGTTTGTCTTTGAGTTGTAAATCCATAATCTTTGTGCCCCAATAATTAATAATGGGTCAATAGATTTAATCTTGTTGTCTCTGTCTTCTTTCAGATAAGAAAGTTTTTTGACCTGTCTATCGGCTGTTACTTTTCTTTTCTTACGAATAGGTTTATTCATTTCTGCATATCTCATAGCATCTGTTTGTATACCTCTTACAAAGTTGTAATAATCTTTTTGTTCTTGTCTTGAAAGATAACTGTAACCTTCTTTTAATTGTGGGTGACAATTAGGCCCTAGTAGTTCGTTTAGTTCATCAATAATACTTTGATACTCTTCTGGTATTCCTTTTGCTACTGTCGCTGAAACTTTTAAATCAGCCAGATATTTGTATGTGTCAAAGTCTTGAGTTTGCCACATATCAACTGCGTGGTCGATTTCACCACAGACTTGATAAACTTTACTTTTGATATTTTCTTGAACTGACTTTCTGCGTTTTGATAATTTTACTTCGTCAGCTTTGTTGTCTTTTTGAAAATCAATATCATCAGCTTTCTTGAGAGTCTCTTTAATGTGACTCATAAATTTTAAATGATAATGTTGATTACCTGTTTGTTCTTGATTGATGGCACTCTCGGGTAAAGGAAACTCTATACCTTTCCTGAGACCTATAGATATAAAAGCGTTTGAACTTGGCCAATTTAAATTTTTAAGTTTATTTGCGTTCTTAAAACCTTGCTCTTTTGCGTATGTAATATATGCAGTGACGGCCTGTTTTCTATCATAGAAATAATTGAACCAGTTTAAATAAGCCGATAGATTATGGTCGTCAAAGTATCCGACTTCGGGTTCTGGACCATAATGCATTTCTTCAAGCGATAATTTATTCGCTCTTGTCATGCGTTTTTTCGGCTTCGCTTTTTTAACTGTTTGTACTTTTCTTTTAGCCATAATTATTATTTATACCATTTATATATGCTTTTTTACCTTCTCATGCGAGCAATATCTTTTGCATGGTCTTTATCAGACTCAAAAATAGGTACTGCATTTGATTTATGCATCGTTGCGATACCTACAAGTTTTCTTTCTCCTGTATATGTTTGAGGTTCTTTTCTACCCATTGAATTTGATTGTTTACCAAAAGTACCATTCTTTATCTGTTGTTCCATTAAAGAAGGATATTTTTCTCTATGTTCTTTTGATGCCTGTATTCTGTCTAATTCACTTTGACTTGGCTTTCTTTGTTCTGTGACTCTCGGTGCTTTTCTTCTTGTTGGGTTTGCACAATGATTCTTTCTTTTCTTCCCATTCATAGAGTAGCGTAATGACCCCATGTAAATA
>VTLG01016210.1_pt1 | contig 51891 bp, 80 predicted proteins | sample 4694571 | NCBI WGS metagenome assembly VTLG01 (sample SAMN12604809, study PRJNA352737) | marine metagenome | biome: ENVO:00000447; feature: ENVO:00000209|ENVO:00000569|ENVO:01000036; material: ENVO:00002151; isolation source: viral sequences binned using virsorter ... | reverse complement strand
GAATACCGCGCATACCGACACGGTGCAAACGGTTATAGCGTATCGGTACGCGCTAAATAGCGATAGTTTTCACGATATAGCCTGTGCGTTAGCGCGTACGGGCTATTTTTATGCGCTTTGATAATTGGTGCCGATTGCGATACGATACGCGCACACTAAACGTTAACAAGTGGGGGTAACTACTATGGCGCGCCAATCGAAAGCGCTCGCAAGTTTAATCGGTAGCGCGGATAGGATGGCAACACTACTGCAATATATTCGCGCAGGCGCCTATCCGTACGTAGCCGCTGGCGCAATTGGTGTTCGTGAATCCACGTGGCGCGGTTGGATGACGAAAGGCGCTAACAATGACGGGCGCGCATACGTCGCGCTTTACGAACAGGTTACGCGCGCAGTGTGTGAGGCGAGTGTGGTTGCCGAATCATCCGTATTAGATCGACAGCCTAAACAATGGTTGGAACGTGGCGCGCGCCGAAGTATTGGCGACGATTGGGTTGATGATGCGCGCGATGATGTGAACGCGATTAGTGGAGAGAGTGTGAGCGCGCCCACCCACGCCGACATGTTGGCCGCACTTACCGAACTGCGCAGGGCCGGCATTGACTTGAATGCAATCATCGATTCCAAATTGTCTATCGCCGATAACAAGTCTGTAGACTTGCGAACCATAACGGACAACAATTCGCCTATCATTGATGCTAAGTCTCAGCGCGCGAAGTAAGCTAAGATATTCTAACGGCGAATTAATTTCCTTATGCCGATAATCTCGCGCGGTATTACGAGCGCGCTAGGCGCGCAATACTAGGCGCGCATTCCGGCGTTTGTTCACGCGATAGCAAGCAAAGCGCATTCGCCGACACGACGGGCAACGCGCGCAAAGCGCATGAAGTTTGTAGCATATGGTTGTCGGCGAATGGTATGGGGGCGGCGTATACCCATTTCTTATATAGCACCCCCTCTAAGAAAAATATCGGCCAACCCCCGCCCCTAAGAACAGCAGGCGCATAGAAAAAGGGAAGCCGTTAGACTTCCCTACTTCACCCCCTGGGGTGCCACGAGAGTATAAGTATATCTATATAGAGTCGTCAAGAGCAGAGCGCCGTTGTAACGATTTAACGAAACCGTTGCAGCGAGCTAAGGTACCCGAAGACAGTGTCTTTTCCACTCTTACCATAGTCCCCGTATCCCTGTGAAATAAGTTCATGCGCTGATTCACCTGACAGTTCATAGCTATGCCCCACTGTGTACATGCGACGGTTACCCACCCGTTTTGCCCGTGAACTAATTGTTCTACTGGAACGGATAGGTATGATATCGTGGATCAAAAACCACCTCTTCGCCAGTTCCCGTAGTCTATCTTCGCACTTCACGACGCTCTTCACATGCGCATTACCTTCGAACACCACATAAGGCGCATCTGCATATCCTCTGCGCCCTACCACTGGCAGGAGATTGTCTGCTATGAACATGTTGACCTGCCTTCCCAATCACTGATCAGGTGCGCGTGCATGGTATCCACATCTTCTTCCAGCCCCTGCAGACTGCCCGTATTCAGTATCTGCCAACCGGTATCTATCCCGTCCAGCTCTGTTTCACTGATGTGATCCGCGCCTGCAATTTCATCCTTCGAGGGACGATCTATTTTTACGACATACCCGTTGTACGCCTCGACCACCACCGCTTCATTTTGGAATCTCACATCGGTAATGACGACAGGCGCCCTCTTACGCGCATCGTATATTTTATCGTCTAGAATATTGGCCCAGCAATCCTCTCCGTGAATCTTTCTGCCGGCCTCGGTACCCATGCGCTGCAACAAACGCCGCACATCAGCGGATTCTTTAGCCCTGTCCCATCCCGCCCGTTTAACCACGTAGGAGAGCCTGACATAGAGTTTCGGCGCCCACGCATCGCTTCTCCACTCCACCAGAGGATCCAGCGCCAATGCAGAATCCTTCACCGCAGCAGCAAAGCTCAACTTCTGAAAACCATGCTTTTCCACCAGAAAACGTGCCACGGTATCCTTCCCGCTACGCGCTTTCCCGCACAGTCCGACTACCATGTTGGGTTTTATTTTTGCAGGTTCCCAACCCCCGGACAGATCTTTATCTACCGGATGATACTTGTGTAAATCGCCCCCATTGAACAAGAAGATTTTCAAGCCCATCCAGTGTGCAATTGCCCGTTCGGCGCTAGCTCCAGGACTACTCTCATGTCCCGGCAGCAACACAATCCCGTCGCACCTCAGGATTGCGGACACATCCCGCATGATAATTTCAGAAAGAGTCGCCGGCCCCTCATCCCGATCAATATCAGCCGGCGAGACCACCTCGTGCCCTACCATCTCCAGAATATCCCTGGCTTGATCAAACGATTCGAAGTTCATTTCAGGCCTGCCCCTCATCGGGCCGGCAATGTACAGTTTCATAATATCCTCAAAGTTCACTGAGTTTAGTTGCTGTGTTGTCCACGATCTGCGAACAGATCAGGCTGCACATAGCCAGAACTGCGGTAGTCAAGGTTTTGTACTCGCCCACGGTAGAGTATTCGAGTATTTCCGGATCTCCAGAACCGTCTGCATATCGAGTTTCGGGGATATGCACTTCCGCAGATACGTCCCACGCCACTACTCGTGCGTTGCCCTTCAGCAATTTTCTCTCACGCACCACGGGAACCAGAATAAAGTTCCAGACTGTGGTCTCCAGCCAATGCTCGTCACCGTTGTGATGCGTAGTAACATCGATGCCTTCGTGCGGAAAGCATGCCTGCAGACAGGCTTGCGAGGTAATCCTTGCATCCTCTACTAATTTTCTATCGATCACTTTGTATCCTCCTTGAATGAAAAGTAAAATCTGGGATGGTGTTGAAACGCCAAGCTCCCCTTTACACCGTCGCTCTTTCGCCGCACAACAATATACGGCGCCAAGAAACCAAGCGCCGTAAAGTCTTTCTGCATGTCGGCAGTGTCCCATACCTGCCCATGTTTTTCTTCCAGAGATTGCCGGTCGCCCGGACTGCTGTTGATCTCATCGGAAATAACCCTACGAACTTTTTTCAGGATGTCTTTGCTCATACCCGCTCCTCTATACGAACTGCTCCATTACGAATTCTTTCATCAGCACTTTTCTTCAGCCCTGGATCAATCTCACAAGAGATGCAATCCCTTCCCAGCGCTTGCGCAACTACTGCCGTGGTTCCACTCCCGCAGAAAGGATCCAGTACCATTTCTCCAGGCTTGGTAATCGCCCTCAAGATTCTTTCCAGATACACCTCCGGCAGTTGGTTTTCGTGTTTCTTGCGGCGCTCTGCGTTATTGCCTTGCACACGTCCCCAGTATGGCCCATCCGATGGGACGCCCCACACGTCCAGAGGAACTCGCTTCCCAGGATTTTTCGTATTCTGGGTACGAGGATCCGCATACATCGATGCGCGGTCAGAATTGACCAGCACTTCGTCCGGATTCCATGTCCACTCGTCGGATTTAGCAAACCACAACCCGTGGCAGTGAGAGTTGATGAACGAACTCTCTTTATGTTGGCCGAACCGGTAATGCCAGATACACCAGTTCACCAGATTCATTTTCAGCTCATCCCTGCACCATAGAACGATGTCTGCAGCGATACTGTCGGGAACATGAATCCACATGCTGCCGGTGCCTTTCAATACCTTGTGACACAGACAAAGCCAGTCGAAAGTGAATTCCTGGTACTCTTCCCACGGCATGCAATCATTCCAGGTACCGTAACTCTCCCCGATATTGAAGGGGGGATCCGCAAACACGAAGTCGAAGAATGGATGCAGTTCTCTTCCGTTGTGCAGTATGCTCCCCTCATTAATGATTCTTTGCAGGTACTTACGACAATCTCCCAGGATAACTTTCCCCATCACTCACTCCTTAGTTGCGACCACCGATCAGGCAGTAATACAGCGGGTGATCTAGAAAAAAGACGGTCTTACAGCCGGCAGCAGAATCGATATCCGCAGAAGAATCTTCCGGCAACAGTAGATATTGAAGCATGCCCGCATTAACAAACGGATAATGCTTTTTGCACCCAGATAGCATAGAGACCCAGATTAATGACGTTCCAAACGTCACGGTACAATCCATAGTAATCTCCTAATTAATATAATAACTACTAATGGTACTAACTATAGTTTCGGAGTCAATGCCCGTTTTCTACAGGAAAAACAGCAAAAACCAATAAGGCTTGCCCTTGCGATAAGAAATATGTATACGTATCCATATGACTCAAGCTATCGAACCCCTGATAATCGCCGGTACGCGAATGACCGGACAGGCTTGCGTGTCAGCCATTACCCAGATCGAGATATCGCGAATCTGCGATATCATGCGGCACTCGTCTCAGGCATCCACCAGGGACATGATTACAGCCTTAGAGCATCTAGGTTACCAGGCCTGCAAGCGGTGCAAGCAGATCAATATCGGGCAGTACGCTAAGATCCCTGATGAATGCGTTATGCGAATCACCTACACCCCGAAACGCTGGGACTGGTACGCTCGTATCGACGGTCAGGTGTACGACGCTACTCGCGGTACCATCCGCAGAGGAAGCATGGATGAGCAGGAAATTATCCGTAGGGTGACTTCTTATCTCTGGTATCGGAGACCGGAAGAATGACACAGCAACGGTGGATTTACCAGAGATCTGCCATCACAAGAATTATTGACGGAGACACTATAGTGGTGGCTATCGATGTTGGCTTCCGCACCACTGTCGCCAAAACCCTACGCCTGTACGGAATCAACACGCCTGAACCTCGCGGCGCCTCCAGACCGGAAGGACTGAAGGCAACCCAGCACCTGAAAGATTTGTTGCACGGAAATCAGATAGTTGTTGAAACTCTAGCCGACAAAACGGGAAAGTACGGCAGGTACCTCGCGATTATCTACAATCCGGATACCACCGACTTTCAATGGGATTTCAGCATTAACTATAGAATGCTTGCGGACGGATACGCAAAACGAACGGACTTTTAAAGGATTGTGCTATGTTGGTTCTATCGCGATACAAAAACGAAGATATACTGATCAACGACAACATCATTATTAAAGTGATTGAGATTCGAGGAGACAAAGTTCGCCTGGGTTTTGATGCGCCTCCCAGCGTAAAGATCCATCGTCGCGAGGTGTACGAAACTATCAAACGTCGAAAGAAAGGAAATCGCGATGGCGCCTAGAGTTCGAAAAGAAAGTCCTAAGTCAGAAAACGCGGCAACTATTATTAAAGAAGCCGGATCCGACGCTACCAAGGAGGACATTCAACAACTGAAGGACATGATCTTCGCTAATGAGAATCGTGCGGACGGAATATCACAATCCGTCTCTGAGATGAGTACCCATAACGAGGACATCAAGGAAGCCATATCTCAGTTGACCAGCCAAGTCGTTGCCCTACAGGCCAAGGTGTCGGCACTCCTTCCAGAAGATGCCGACAGGATTATGCCCGCCGCTCTCAGCAACGGACTAAAGCCCGCAGACGTATACATGTCTGCGCTTTCGGGCGCGGTAATGGCGATCTGCAACAAATCCCCTAGCAGCGTTTTCAAAAGTGCTTCCAACCGCGAAGCGCTGGCAAACGAAGCTTTAGACTTTGCAACCGATACGGCACGTATGGCCGGCAATAGAATTGGTAATACCCCCGATACTGAATAGTGGATCTATCTCACCTCGCGCCAAAACTGACGGATTGGATTCCGCACACTCCCACAGCTAAGCAACTCGCATTCCTGATGCTTCCCCAAAAGGAAGCATTCTACGGAGGCGCGGCAGGCGGGGGCAAAAGCGATGCGCTGCTCATGGCGGCATTGCAGTACGTAGATGTCCCCGGCTATGCGGCTATGATCCTCCGCAAAACTTTAGCCGACTTGAAAATGCCCGGAGCATTAATCGACCGCGCGCATTCCTGGTTGGGAGGGACGGATGCTCGATGGATGCCGGGGGAACATGCTTATTATTTTCCAACCATCCACCCCATCACGGGAGAGCCGGCAGAACCTGCCAAGTTAGTGTTCGGATACATCGGAGAATCCAGCGCATACCTCCGCTACCAGGGAATCGAACTGCAGTACTGCGCCTACGATGAGCTGACTCAGCATAACGAAGGCGATTTCACCTATCTCTTCAGTCGCCTTCGCAAGAACATATGTTCCATCCACCCAGAAACGGATCAGCAGGGCAATCCCGCCTACTACGACGATTGCCAGTTGTGTCAGCAGCAGAAAAACCTGCCCGTCCGCATGCGAGCGGCATCCAATCCCGGAGGACCGGGACATGAATGGGTGAAGAAACGCTACAAGATTCAAAAAGACAAGAAGGTTCCTGCCGACAAAGCCAGATTCATCGGGACCGATCCCAAGCGTCCTTACATTCCGGCCTTCATTCGCGATAACCCGTTCATCGCACAGAAGGAGTATGAGGAAGGTCTCCAAGAACTGGACGACGTAACCAAGGGGCAACTGCTCGCCGGAAATTGGGACGTCAGCCCGAGCGCTAGATTTAAAAGACGCTGGATAAAGTATTACAGCAGGCGCGGAACATACTATTGCTTCGGTCTGGACGGGCGCGGCGAATCCATCAGCCCGTCATCCCTTCAAAGAGTCTTTACCACAGTCGATCCTGCCGCCAGCGCGCGGGAAGGACCGGGAGACATGGAGATCTGGAAGGGTCCACCCAGCCATACGGTCATCTCGACCTGGGGACTGACACAGGACTACAACCTGCTCTGGCTGGATATGCACAGAGGTCGCTGGGAAGTCCCCGACGTGATCGATTACATCATCGAAGCTTATCGAAAATGGCGCCCCGCATACGTCTGCATTGAAGCTACTGGACTGGGGATTGGAGTATTCCAAGCAGTCTCCCGTCGAGGAGTCCCCACAAAGCCCATACGCAAGCATCACGACAAGCTGACTAACGCCACCGATGCGCAGGAACGAATGAAGCAGGGCAAGATATGGCTACCACAAAGCGCTCCCTGGCTGGAAGATGCGGAAAGTGAAATATTTGTCTGGACCGGACATCCGCATGAAGCGGACGACATAATTGATACACTGGCAGATGCAGCCAAGGATGTCAGCTGGGAAGCCGCAGGCAGCGCAGATCACATGGTGGAAGAAAATCCCCTTGGAGAAGACGATCTTCCTGGAATCATTCCCATGTCATCCGATTCTGGAAGCGGGTCGCAATTCAGTCCGCTCAATCCCGGAGGATTAAGATGAGTGGTAAGGGACTATCTCAAAACGCAGCAACCAGTAAAGTGCTGTCCAGATCTGCTGCCGCCGATTTATGGCCGCTTATAGAGAATCGTCTGGACGGTATGGAAGCCGTAATAGAATCTCAAGGATCCAAAATCCGAGAACTAGAACTCACGGTGGAATCTCTGGAAAAGCGTAGCATGCTCTTTCACGACGACTTGTTGAAAGTCGCTGAACACATGAGCTATCTGCACCTGCGCGTAGGAACCATAGATAACGACTATGCTGGACACGAAAGCATAAAGAACGGCTAGTCTTTTATTCAGCCAATGAATCGGCTTGAGTTTCAGATCCGCCCGCGTGACTGGGAAGCTGCACCCCGAAAGCCTTGCGGAAAAACTTCTGGAAGGTACCGGCCTCATTGTTCGTCACCACGGATTTAAACCGGTCCCCCCGCAAGAATTCATCTGTCCCCGCCACCATGCCAAAGGCAACACCGTCAAAGTATGTAGCTTCCCGTAGCCCCACCCAGTCGATGTGGATATCGTGTGCAGAAGGAGTGCCTTTAAAATCGATAGTGATTTCCAGCGCATCGCTGGCAGGCAGTTCTGCCGGCAATGAAACAAAGAAGGACTCCAGTCCGTACGCAGTCTGCGCTGCTAGTGCAGTTTGATTCATTTCAATCTTACTTGCAGCCTGTCCCACGATACTTCCCGCGCCGTCTTCCAGACGGATGAGCAGTTCGCCCTGTGATAGACTTGAGTTTCCTTTGACGTAGCAGGCGAAGAAGTATCCCTTCCCCGGAATAACGCTTCCCGCTGCAAGTGTCTGACTCAGTTTAATACTGGCAGCAGAGGCATTACCCAGCAATCTCAACGATGAACTGCCATGGTAGACATCAGCAGAATCAGTGTCCCTCAAGACATTCGTAGTGGCAGCGCCCGCATCGATAGTCCAGTCATCCGGTACGTTCGTTGTGGTAAAGGTTTCGAAGTCATGATTGAGAATGAGTCCACTCCCCTGCACAGGCGACACGACGGGACCGGAACCGCTCCCGTACGCATCCCAATGATACATGCTAGGAGCCTCTACAAGCCCCATCAGCTCAAAGATCTCTTGCCCCTCGGTAAAACCATCGGTCTCACTATCAGCCGTACAGGTTGCAGTGATCGTATCCGTAGCTGCAGCCAGTTCACTGGTTACCCCGGAATATTCCAAGCTGGCAGAAAATCCCGGATGCGGCTGAGATACCCCATCCAGAACTTTTCCGGTGATCATGGTACCCGCGTTGGTATTTGCTTTGTCGGCACTCACCGAGCCAACCGTTACCGCGCTGGCATCCACACTCTGTGAAGCATCGTTCATTACACGAATCAGCTCCAATAGAACATTATTCGTGCTGCTGTCTGAACCGACGTCCAACTGTGTCAGAACCGTAGTCCGATCCGTCAGCAATTCCTCGGCTTTGACCACCATAGTGTCGATCCAACTGAGGACATCGCTTTTATATACGTCGAAAGTATCGTAAACATCGCCCTGAATATTTTCCCTGCTCTGCGCAGTAAAATCAGCAACTATTTCATCACGGTACCCGTCCAACGTAGCGTAGAGAGCAACAAACTCGTCAGTGCGCTCTACAACTTCTCCCAGGCAGGTGAACAACGAAGTATAATTAACAGCCATAACACGTTACCTCTACGAGAGTATCGGGTCAGAATTACCCGCGCTGCAGAAACTCGTTCCAAACTAAAAAAGATTATACCTATTGACGTACCGGCTCATAAATAGAAATTTAGCTCATCGCGCTAGCCAAATCCATTGCATTTTTAGTTGAGCCGTATGTCTAAGCAACTTAAAACAGTTAAACGACAAGCAACCGTTTCAAAAAAACCGGCTCCTCGTGCAGTCAGCGACAAAACTTTACAGCGTAGGGTTCAACAAACTGCGAAAGATTACGTGAGTAGAGTTAAGTGAATCATTGTCTAGCGCCGGTTCCGTACCGGGATTGAGGGATCGTCGGTGCGGAACCACGTACAAAAGTGAGAATTAAATGGTTGCAGCCGCTCTAGTCCGTACTGCTGGAGTATTGCTGAAGAGTCCTGCCGTAAGAAAATTGACTAAGACGGCAGGAAGAAAATTGGTGAAGAAGGCTCTTCCCGCAGCAAAGATATTAGCCGCAAAAAAGATGCGATCCGTAATGGCTCACAAAGCAATGACTAAAGCAAAAGGGGCTAGGACTGCATCCCACGGCAAAACTGGATCGCGTTTGTCTTTAAAGGCGAAATTGATGAGACGAAAAAGCGTGTAGGCATACATGAAATTCAAGAAGACCATTGTTAAAGAAGGCGTCTACTCCATCGAAGATCCTAACGGGCCGATTGCCGGTCCTGACGGAAAAAAATACCGGTTGGAGCAGATTACTGAATCCCGCATAAAGCACTGGGCGAACACCCATTCCGCGATGCGAAAAAAAGGATTGAGCATTCCCGCTCCAGTGGTTCACGATCAAAAAGCTGTTCCTGTTGTTCGAGGCACCGATGGCACGCTCCCACGCAGCGACGTAAACAAGGGATGGTGGGAGAAGCTGTGGGTAGAGAACGGAAAAGATGGCGCCATCCTCAAGGGCGAAGTTGACATTGAGGATGATGTAGCAAAGAAAATAGGGAAGACAATTAAAGAGGTGTCGGTCTACGAAAGGCCGGCATTCAGAACAGGGGATGGAAGCGACTGGAACGATGCATTGATGCATATCGCCCTGGTCACACATCCGGTCGAGCCAAATCAAAGCAATTTCGAACCAGTAAAAGAGGGCGTATCGCTTTCCATGTCGCATCGGCTGAAAATGGCTGAAGTCCCCCCCAGCAATGAAGGTACCGGCACTGAAGTTACCGGACCAAACTCCTCTGTATCAATCAAAAGTGTCGCTTCCGGAGATTCAATTCAAGACCTGATAAAGAACCTTCAATCTATTGCCAAGATTGCATTGCCTGACGATACGACCGATGAAAATCTCATTGAGCGGCTGAACGCTGCTCTGATTCAGAAGCAGACATCTGAACAGGGCGAAGGAGCCGATGGTACAACCACTTCCCCACCAGGAGAGAGCAGAGAACAACCTGCTCCAGTAGCTATGAGTTTTTCACCGAAACAGATCGACAGGCTTATTAAAGATAAGGCAGTGAATCCAGAAACCGACCAGCCTTATACTAAAAATGATTTGGCAAAGATCGGAGTCGCGGATACGGCTATGTCGCACCCATCCTACCAAGCACAGGTCGCGGCGAACCAAGCCTTGCTGACCCACGTTTCGAACCAACATAAATCCGCACTTCATTCACGGGTGGAAAAATTGGTTTCCAGCCGACGAACCACCAAGGAATACGCGGAACAAAGTCTACTTCCACTCATCGATGGTTTTGCCATGTCCTTCACGGACGAAGGCGCTATCTCCCCAACCCCGATTGATACGGTACTCAGCGCGCTGGAAGCACAACCGTCACCATCTTCCCTCGGAACGATTGCCGACGTGACATCTGGTCCTCCGAATCTTTCAAGTCATACCGCTGTTCTCAACGCTCTTGCCATGTCGCAGGGTGGAGGACTCCCAGGTGGGATCAACCTCAACGAAGAAAGCGGTGGCATGGATGATCTTTCCCCGATCAGTGAAGACGACGCGGAGAGTGTAGCGACTAAATTCCTTCAAAACACTGGTGTCGAGCCGGTTACGGTTACAAATTAATTCGGACTAACTTCCATAGTACTCCACTGGAGATGTAGAGATGAGTTTTGAATTCACCGGCGCGTTCGGTATACCAGGAATTGCTGCCGCACTCGAAACCGTAGAGAATGTCTTTTGGTGGGGACGTTTTGAAAACAACCAGTATGTCGGCGCCGTTATCGAAGGCGCTGCCCGTGATACCGGAAACACCGGCTACACGGACGTCCTTCGTCCAGGCCTTTTATTGGGTCAGCTGACGACCGGCGAGAAATACACCGAATGGGATCCCACTGCCACCGATGGCAGTCAAATGATCAAAGGTGTCCTGGCCTATGCCCAGAAGATGCAACGTCTGGGTTCCAATGCTGATCGTTGGGTAGGCTGGATCATGGTGGGCGGAAACATCAAAGCGGACAGGTTGCTCATCCCAGGACAGACTGCATATACGATTGCTGGAAATGCCAACGAGCATTTAATCCGCGCTCAGATGTTTGGCCGATTCCTTTTCAGCGACCGCTTGCAGGGAAGCCGCATGGGAGGCTGGAGCAACATCGTAATCAAGACGGCAGATTACACTGTCACCGAAGCGGATAACGACACACTGTTCACCAATCGCGGAGATGCTGGAGCTATCAACTTCACACTGCCCACCACTGCAGAGAAGGGTTTGCACTACGGTTTTTACTGCGTAGCCGATCAGAGCATGACGGTTACCTCCGGTACTGCCGATACCCTGGTTTGCTTTAACGATGCAACCGCAGACAGTATTGCTCTGTCTACCTCTAGTGAAAAGATTGGCGGCATGATCGAGGTCTATGGAGACGGCACTGGTTGGTTGACTAAGACCAGTCTGGCCGCCGACAGTCAAACCGTGACTATTGCCACGTAAATCAATTCCAAACGTAAAACCTGACCACTACTAATTCCCATCCGAGGAAAGACAAATGGCCGGCGAAGTAACCCTTCATCAACTATTTCAAACACCGACAATCACTCGCGTGGTTAGCCGGATTAAAACACCGCTGAGCCTCTTTCAGCAGTTCCTCGGTCAACTCCCCGGTCAAGGCGCTCACGACTCTGTCAGTGGACGTCATGTCGGTTGGGATATTTTTGACGCGACTCGTTTGCTGGCTAAGGGACGACCTCCGGGCAATGGTCCCGCTACCGTGTCTCCAAAGCGTGTCGGACACGTCAGCAGTGTAGCCTATCGAGCGCACGAAAAGATTCATCTGGCCCAGGAACAGATCTTTCGAACACGTCCTCTGGGAGCGCAGTTCGGCAATGTCGATGTGCGCGGTCAAAGTTACATCAATCGTCAAACCACGTTCCTCACACAAAGATTTCGTAACAACCGTGAATTCATGGTCTCGCGAATGTTCAGGAACGGATTCGGCGTAAAGCTATCCGGCGAAGACTGGATTCCGGTTGAGCGCGGAGATGCCAACGCACTGTTTACCGTTGATTACCAAATCCCCTCCACGCATATCAACCAGTTAGATATGGGTACGGGAAGTAACATCATCGGCGCCTCCTGGCACTTGGCAGCAACAGATGTGATGGGGGACGTCCTCGCCATCAACAAAGCCATGGAACGCACCAATGGTAGACCTCTGCGTCACATATGGATCGACAGTACGACGTTTGGCTACCTGTTAAACAACACCGGATTGCAAACCGTTGGCGGTAGCGCATTTCGGGTTTTTGAAGCCCTTTCATCCCGCCAAATGCGGTCTACGGAAGGTGTTCCGGATTCTGGTTTCGACGTTGTTTTCCGCGCCCTGCCGCTGCAAACATTCCACATCTACGACGCTGTACTGGCGAACGACGACCTTGCTCCGGGATCTGCAGAAGACACCACGGCAAACACGTCGCAGCTGGTACCGACCGACTACGCGATTTTCATGCCCGAGCCTGATCCCAGTTGGCAGGGATGGATCGACGCATCGGAAGTAGTAGCGGAAAATATCATGGATCCGGGCCGAGAGCAGTTCGGTTTCCACAGTTGGACGACTCGTGTAATCGATCCAGCCGGCTGGGAACTGAAGATGCTCGACAACGGATTACCCGCCCTGTACGTACCGAAATCCGTTGCCTACGGACACGTAGCGAACTTCTAAACAGCTAACCCGATGAAACTTGGGGTCGAGTTAATCCCCTAGGGTGTCCCACTCGCCCTAGGGGATTTTTTAATAGGAGGAAACCATGAGCGGACAAAAGGTAGTCGATGGAACCTTAGAATGGATAGGTTACGAGCAAATAAATGATCTATCGTCTGCAACGACGCTGACAGTGCCTACGCGAGCCGGATACCCTTCCGCCAATCTAGCACTTATTCAAGCGCTGGATCAGAATGTCAGGTGGCGACCGGATGGTACCAGCACGGCGCCAACAGCGTCTGTAGGCATACAATTGGAAGCGGGAAAAGATATCTGGTACACGGGAGATTTAACCACACTGAAGTTCATCGAAGAAGTATCAGGTGCCGAACTTAATATCTCTTATTACACGGCGTAGTCATGACTTCAATCCTATCTTCCGCCAGAAAGAGTACCACCCGTCGTAGGCGCATAGAGACTGTGCCGGATACCACATGGCATCCCAATAAAAAGCTGTCGGGACTACAACTTTATTTAGATCCAATCGCCACCAAGGTATCCACAGGCGGGGCGAGACAATACACCTCGGCTAATTCCGAGTATCACAGTAGGGCTGACGACGACTCGTTCGATCTAAATACTGGCAGCGACTTCTTGTTGTCTTTCCACGTTTACCGCACGGCAACGGGGACGGCAGAAGCGATATGTTCAAAGAGAGCCGCCTCGACGCGATACTGGAACTGCACGATAGATTCCAGCGATAAGGTCGATTTCATCGCGGTGGTTGCTGGCGCCACGAGATTAAGAATACAATCCAATACCGCGATCAGCGCCAGCGTATGGCACCATATCACGATTGTCTGCGACCGGAGCGATGCGGCGGGATGCAAGGTGTACCTTGACGGCGTCGATGATACAGCGGGAACTCCGACAACGTCCCCGCTAGTCGCCAGTAACTCTGGTGCATTCGAGATCGGGCGCGACGGCGATGCCGTCTACGCGAACGGACGAATATCTAGATTCTGTAAGGGATCGGTTGCCGACGTAACTTCGATCACGACTGCCGCTGTAGCGAAGCTGTACAATTCTGGGAACGGGGTCACGTGGGCCGAGTTGAGTGCTGCCGAGCGGACCAGCTTCGGCTTTACCGCCGGCAACGGTGCCTTTTTTATCTGCAACGAGCCGAGCGGTACGCTTACGGATTCCGTGGCATCGCTCGACCTCGCCGATAATAATACAGTCACCGCACTCGGCGGTCCTGCGAAGATCATCGCGAGGGATGAAACGAGCAATGCGAATCACGGGGCGCTGACTGACTTCGGAGCATCGTCGCTTTCGGTCTGGGTATCCGATGACATTTCTGACGCTATAGGGTCCGGGTATGCGCTGAAGTTCGACGGAACAAACGATGTAGTGATAGTCGGCGACACCGGCATCACAGTCACCTACGTGGAATTTTATATCCGATCAATCGTCGATAACCAGGAGATATTTACGCTGGCGAATTCTACTGCGACCTCTGTAGCGGTGGACTCCGGGGTACTGATATTCGGTTCATCGCTCACCGCGTCTAGCATTGAGGTCGATGGGGTTTCGAAGTCGGCGGCTGAAGCGGGTGTCTTAATCAACGATAACACGTGGCACAAAGTATCGTTTGTCTTGGCCGCGATTAGCGCTTCTGATTTTCGCATGGGTGCGATTTATGGTGCCTTCGGGAACATTTTACTCGATGAATTCAAGCTGAATTCGACGCCCGACGGGCACTGGAAATTCGACGACGGTCCACAGTCCCAAGGCGCGGCTGACGGTGATCCAATTCAAATTTACGAGGACAGTTCAACAAACCGAAAATTCTTCGTCTCGGTTACACGAGCGGAACAGCCGCAATTCGCTTCTTCTGTGACCGCGATGAATAATCGCAGTGCGATCCTGTACTCAGGCGGTCAATTGCTTCAGATAGCTGAGAGTTACTTGACCGGATCAGCGGGGCTGTTCGCGTGCGTATTCCGTCAGACAGACCAGACGCTCTCGAATCAACGGCTATTAGCTTCCAGCGACATTGCTACAGCGAACAGCAGAATGTCACTCATGGCGTACTACCGAGACGGCCAGAACTGGACTAGGTTTCGGCACGAAGATCAAAATACAGTGAATTATGATATGCGCAGTGCTGAGACTCGGACCGTAGTTGATACGAATTATTTATTGATCGTATCCAGCGACGGTTCTGCACTTACTATCGAGATTAACGGCGTGACGCAAACTCCCGTAATGCTTGGAGGCACGAGCAACTCTGGCGAGTGGTTCGGCGAATCTGCGGATAGAGATAATATAGTAATCGGTGCATTGCGGCATACGGGCGACGGGCAATACTTTTCTGGATACATCGCCCGAATGCTGGTTTGTAACGAGGAGAACAGCGGCCAGATCGCGAACCTGCGTACTAACTGGGCGAACTACTATGGAATTATTCTGACATGAGCCACACAGCGAAAGATCATGTTGACACGTACTACGTTCCAGTATCGGAAATCAATGGTTTTAACTCTGCCGTGAAAGAAGCCTTGGACGATCCTCCAAGTGCCCCGAATACTTTAACGGCTGGAAGTGGCAGGGAAATAATTAATGCCGACGACGACGACAATGCAAATGCGGTGTACAACCTCGTCGATATCCAAGGAACCAAGGAGGAACTGGATCGGATACAGGCATCACTGCTTGCCAGAAATGTCACCGGCATACCCACATATCGATACAGTACACCTGACAAATCGCAGATAGACAGGACTGCACAGGAAACAGATCTTAACGTAAGGTCAAAACCCAATCGTGAGTAGACTGACCGCAACAATTAAAGTCCTTGGAAGGTTATCCGCAAAAATGACTCCGCAGGTCTTCTATCACGGTAATGATATGCTTGTCGTCGTAAACGAGCTAAAAAATTCTTCTTCCGGCGCATATACCAGTTCCGCAACAGTAACTGCTGAACTGAAGAAATTGGATGGGACTTCATTGGAGGGAGCGAACACCTTAGCGTACGTTTCAGAAACGAATGGAAAGTACCAAGGAATTATCAGCGACGCGGCATCAACATCCGGACTGCGGAATGGAAGACTGGTTGTCATCGCTGATGACGGTGCAGGTATCCGGGGAGTTTGGGACTTCATGGTTCATTTTAAAACCCGAGCGGATGAAGACGTAGATTAGAGGCGCACATGGCAGTAGAAACCCTTTCACAAGTATATACCACGCAAGCTGAAATAGAGCGAATCTATTCCAACTTAGCATCGTCCCTGCAAATCGATGACGTAAACATCGACGAGGTAGCCGATTTCTGGACAGAGTTAACCGAAGACGCGACCGACATTATCAACCAGTATGCTGAGTCGTATTACGACCCAGCTGACATGGTGGATTCTCGTTGGGTCCGCACGCGCGCATCGTGGGTAGGTTGCTACCTACTCTCACAAAGAAGAGGGAACCCGTCTTTATTCGCAGACCGGTTTGAGATCATTATCGATGAGTTGCAACGAGTGTATCGCGGTGACCTGATAATCCCCCGTCTTCCAACTCGCGAAGACATGACACCGGCTATGTCCAACGTCATTGTAGACGACAGGTTCCGCGTTCATAAAATACGTGTCCATCCAACTATTTCAACCGGCGGAACTTCTGGAAGACAAGATCTAAGTCCACGGTTTCCGTTTGAATGGCTATAAGATGAAGATCGCGATAATCGAGAATTCTCTACCTGACACAAACCTAGTACAAAGATGCCTTGAGTCACATCCCGAAGTGACGCACATAGACGCCTATAAATGCATCGGAGATTTCCCGTTTGAAGAGACTTACACAGTAGTACTGTTCAACCTGAGATTTAACATAAAAGACGGAGCAGAAATCGTATCTCGCATCAAAGAGGTGATAAGATCCCCTGTAATTATAATTTCAGATACGGAAGATCCCGGTGTTATTGAAGCGGCTTTTAGAGCCGGCGCCAAAGGATTCCTGCGCACAAAGATCTTTGCGGAAATATCAGCGTATCAATTTATTTCTGACCAGATAGAGATTGCCAAAGGACTCAAGCTGCGAGAATCGGACAAGAAGAAAAGATTCGTCAGCGAATGGAAGAAAATCTGTAATTCGAAATCTTCAAACGGGCAAGACCGATCAGTAGCTCATTCGATACAATCTTCGATGTCGTCATTGTTCCGATAGGCATTGCACTATCCATGGGAATGCTGAAGCTATGGGGCGACTTTCGCGAATACAAAAGTCGGGTGGATGATATGCAAACCGAGATTACCAGGATTCGAGATTTCATCGAGCGTTGGATGACCGATGAGTGACAAGCGAGTCAAGACCCATCGTAAGCCTGCGAACATACGTCGGATCGTTCAGAAAATCCCCGACGTGTTAGTAGGCAAGGCTCCCGATACGCATGGACTCCGAAAGACATTCATCGCGCACTTTACTCATCACATTTTCAGAAAGATATCAGAAGCATTCGAAGCAAAGTCCCGAGGTTCCTCCGACGACCTGGGAAACTCATGGGCAAACTTATCCCCAGAAACAATTGCTGGCAGACCCAAGCCGGGTCGCAGCACTGCCGGTCGAGGACTGCTGAATGCGAAACAGGATCGCATCTGGAAAGGAATCTATAGCAGCATGCTACAGCGCGGAAAGAGTCCGGAAGTAGCGGCTAAGCTAGCGTGGGGCATCATGAAGGGGCGATATGGAGTGCGTACCAAAATCGATACTCTTTCACGAAGAAACGTACAGACCATGGTATCTACCGGAAGACTGCAAAAGAGTCTCCAGCCTGGAAATGTATCCGGCGCCCGATACCACAAGAAGAAAAACCAAGTATACGAACAAACGGGAACATTGCTTATAATAGGTACGTCAGTGCCGTACGCAGAACGAGTGCATAAAAAGAGACCTCTGTGGCCGGATGATATCGGTCCATGGATTAATGAAGCAAATTCTCTCGCGGTACAAGCAGTTGTGCAGCGGTTACAGAAGGTGTTGACATGAGCCTTGCTGTACTGCTGACCGCATCAAGAGATAGATTGCGAGCAAACTTAAACCTCACGGATGCGGAATGCAGAGTTCAGCCAGGACCGGAACCACCACCCACCATGGGGGACAGATTCGTTGCCGTATACGGTACACGTCACGAACCTATCAGCGGCGAAGAAGATCTCCACCAGGGGATCGCAGAAGAATTCGGTATTGCCTGCGGAGTAACATATCGAGTCAGTGCAATTTCATTTGACCGACTAGGGGAAGAACTTTACATCAAAACCACGTCCGGACTAGAGAATATTTGTCGGGACATAACTGCTCAACTCCATCAATCCATTAACCTGATTACTGCAGCAAATCTTTTAATATCTGGTACCAACAAAATAGAAGAATACCTGCGTTGGGAAGGGACTGATGCAATCCCCGACTTAAAAGACGCAGCTTGGTTCCAGGGGACTTCAGACGCCAATCCTGACCGAATAGTAGGACTGTTCATGGAAGTCCGCTTAGGTCAGGCTCGCAGGCGACAAACTCTAGCAAACATAGAATAATCATGGGACTCGCAAGAAAACTAAAAAACATTGCTACTGCTGAAGGTCGAGATATACTATCTTCGGGAAAGAAACTAAAGCGAACTCTCAAGTTCACCGTGACGTCGAAAATAAAAGCGGCCAGTCCGCAGCGCGAAGTCTCTGAACGACAAAAGAAGTCAGGCTCCGAACGACAGAGGAAATCAGATCTAAAAAAGAAACTGAAGAGTCGGGTAGCGGGTGCCAGGGAAAGATCTAGAAAGGTAGGTGGCTTAACCCTGCAGCAAGCTAAAACACTCAATCGAAAATCCAGTAAAAAGGTTCGCGATCAACGACAACAAATCGCCAGTCACATAAAGTCTCAACGGCGCGTTAAGAGCGCTGCTTTTTCCAAACCCCCAATAGCAAAATAATATGCTTCCCTACCAATCCCTCAGTACCGAAGCTATGTCTTCACCAGCCAAAACAATTTACTTCTTCCCGGAAAGCGTGGATCCCAATAAAACCAATGCGAAATGCAAACACGCTGATCGCGGCGGATGCTTCAAAAGATTGTCCCGCATATACTATGTAATAGAATCAGAGGATGGACCGATCAAAGGCGCGATGATGGGCGGCAACCTGGGAAAAAGGTTTGGGTTCGTTAACAAGGAAATAGAAGATCATTTCACCGACCGCAACAGGACGTCGCAAATGCAGCGGACATGTTCTCCCAGCGCCGTGACAAACTTCGCCTGCCTGAAATACTTGTATACAAGAGATGACGAATACAAACCGTCCATTCCTGAAATCAGCGTATGGGATGCTGAGAAAAACGAATTTAACACTCCCGTAGAGGCTTGTAAGTTATGACATTTATCGCAGGTCCATACACCGTTACCTACGGTGGAAACACTCTTGGGATTACGGAAAGAGGGTTCGAACTGGAGTACACTTCGTTTGCCGAACCCATCATCGGAGACAACCTTGGCGACTCCAAACAGGACGGAGTCTATCGAGGTGGGAACCTATTCATAAACTTTATTTTATCTGAGATGGATCTTGCCGGCGTTCAAGCAGCATTTTGGCCTTACGGAACCATCGGCACTGTGGGACAGGTAGGTCGCCTACAAACAAACATTGCCGGAGCGCTCGCATTCTCGGAGGTCGCTGGAACAACTGCTGCTGCAGAAGCCAACCTCGACAATTTCACCGTAACCAAAGCAATCCTGGCCGAAGGATTTGACGTACGGATACTGTTATCTGCAGCCCACAGAAAAATACCCATGCGATTACAAGCGCTTCCCACAGGGGGCACTCCCGCATGGTTTACGTTGACATGAGCCAATGGCATCTGATCGTCAAGTACTGGTTATCGATTTCCAGCAAACTGGAGGTGGCTCAGCCTCTGGTGGGTCTCGTCCGCTATTTCCAACGCCACCACCTACGGCGCCGCCTGTCCAATCTTCACCGACCTCGTCTCCGTTACAGGCACCAATTTCAGGGGCAATGGCGGTAGGGCGAGCCGGAATGGCGGCAGGCTCAGGCGCAGGTGTTGCTGGTGGAGCGCTTGCCGGTGGGCTTGCAGGTATTGCAATCGCAGGCGCTATCGTAGCAGCAGCTTTCGTAACAGTAGCAGTAGTTGCTGGTGTTATGGTGCGCACCATGGAACGACTTGTTGATGCCGCTCTTGCAGTGGATCAGGCGCTGGTAGGTCTTTCAGAAAACATGGCGCAGGTATCCGGGCCTGTTGCCTTCGCGCGCGGTGAAAGAGACGTTTCGCTAATTCAGGCTCGATTGCATCAAGCAAGACAACTAGAAGGTCAGTTATCCGAATACATCCGCGCACGCACAGACACTGAAACTGCCATAATCTCTATTAAGACTGCGCTGCTGCAAAAACTCCTGCCGGCTGTAAACACCATAGCTGATACAGTCGCAAATTTATTTACAGGTATCGCAGAATTTTCCTCGTACTTCCTAGACGAGTTAATGAAACGCTTTGATCAGTCGGCAATAGCCAGCTCGTTAATGGCCCTGGTTGAAAGGTTCACCCCGGACATTATCAAGGCTATTATTGACGTCGGTAGAAGAGCAAGGCAAGCGCACGCTGCATGGCTTTCCGCAACGATTGGAAAATTCCTGGGAGGAGGTTTCGTGGATGTCCTGCCCGGAGATTTTGCGGAGGGCAACGAAGGGAATAAGGGTGGTGGAGGTATCTTTGGAAACAACAATCCTGTTGGGAATAATTTCAAGGATTAGGAAATCATGAGTCGCGAACTGCCCGCCGTAGGAGTGACTTCTTATAACGGATTCACCTTTCCAGAAGCTATATCTGCGCGCGTACTTTCAAATTACGAGTATGACGATGCTAACCGCGCCGTAAAATATGTGAACTACGTTATAACCATTGAAGCAATCATCATTTCGGACGATGCGCCGGTTGGAGTTGCTAATACCGATGCGGGCGGTAACGCAGAAGACATCCGTAAAAGACTGTCTGAACCGGGAAAGGCTTTGAGTTTCACTCAGCAGGGTTTCGGAACTCTCGAAATCAATATCGGCGCAGTCAAGGACATAGCTTTCGGGCCTAAACCCAGAATACTCGCGTGGGAACCCATCGGATCCAATAGGGCTTTTCGAATTCTCTGGACGGTGGAAACTAGAATTCCGGATTGTTACATGGGAAGTCCGGTGTACTCGAACAAGCTGGCGCAGTTTACGTTCGGTGTTACCTGGGACATCGACGAAGCAGGTATGACTTCGCGCACCATCGCAGGAGTCTTGGAAATACCCGTACAGTTTCAAGGCGCTTCTATTTCAGACACTGCAGACAACTACAGGGAACGATTAGAGAAAATACCCGCAGTTTCCGGTTTTCACAGAACGCAAAACTATACGCTAAGTGAAGACAAGAGGACTATGCACTTCGTTGTAGCGGATAAAGAGATTCCCAGCCCTAATGCTTATCCCGCAGGTATTGTGCGCGTTAGTCTAACGCAAACAGTCAACGGTGGATTAGCAACTGGTGGCTGGAATATGTGGACGGTTGAGTACGCTGGATCAGTAGAAGTAGCTGCAGGATACAACAAGTCGTTTGGGTGGATGGCAATCCTAAGAGTCCTCAAGAAAAGGCGCGATGCGTTTCGCGGTAAAAAATATAAAACAAAGGGAACCAAATATGCCAAGTCTCACGACGCTTCGTTGATCACCCAGAGCATCATGATCGAGGAAGACATATTCAGCAGAAGTTTCAGCTTTTCCGTCGTTGACTTGGTATTTGTTGGCCTCGATAAATTGATTTCCGCCACCGGCTTGTTTTCAGCTGTAGAAGGATCGTGGGGATCTTGGTCTACATCCCTTTCTGAAATTCAGGATTCTCGCGGGTTCGCCAACATGAAGCATCAGATTAGCGATGACATAATCGTTAACCTGTGCGGGAACGCAGAAAGACCAATAAACAACTCTAGTGAAAGCGAAAATCCGGCGAAGTCTGGCAACCCGCTTAAGACTACCGAAACCCCTGATGCGAAATCAAGTTGGATAATATATACCCCAAACTTTGAGATCATCACTGATGACAGCATCGTAGTGCATAGAAAATTAAGTACTACTCCCCCGTCATCCCCGTCATCCTCGACAGCTGACGACGGAACGGAAACCGGTTTTACCTTCGGTAGTGAAATTGCTAATCCCAGCCCAGGAGACGTTACTGTCCAGACCAACGGCGCGCCTATATATTATTTAAGATTCTGGGGGAACGCTGGTAGAGTAGGTCACAAGATTCCTGTTCCGTTTGTAGCAAAGATAGGGGGGAGTGAGGTAAAGACTGTCGAAAAATGGTCGTCGCATAAAACCCTGGGTGGAAACCCGCCTATGTACTCGCTGTCATGGGATCAGAGGTATATAATTCCCGAAGGCATACAAAAGAATAAGGATCTTTTAGATACTGTGGTGACTACCGGACATCCAGAAAATAAATTGTAACTAAGGAGTGCTGAATGATCTCGTCCAAAGTTGAAATCCCTCTCTCTCGTGTCCGAGTTCAACGTGGTGAAGAAATCATCGTGGAAGAAGAAGTTGTGTATCTCGACCTCTGCCTATGGGAGTCGCAAAAAGGAACCGATCCTACCGACTTGTCCTCCGTCAGAGAGTGGTTGCCAAAGTTTCGAGATGCGATTCGAAAAGACTACGACTGCGATATCAGCGACACCGAAGCGCACATGCTCGCATCGCAAACAGTTTCAATAATTGAATCGTTAAAAAAAAATTTGAGCGACACTCAGAAGTCACTGCCGAATACGGAATCGACTCCACAAAACTCAGCCCAGAAGAATTCATCGGACTGCTTGCAAACATCCCTCGGATTCGTGCAAGACGAGAGCTTGATAGACGCAGGGACTTAGGAGACCTGAGTGCCGAACGCGCTAAACACTTAATCCTACTGACTACTAACGATTCAGACGCAGCGGACGATGCTTACGCGGAAATAGGATTGGCTAACTTGAAAGCCGGTAAAAAAATATGACCATTTCATATTCAGCAAAAGACTTGTTAACTGGTCCGATCACTGCGGATTACATGCCAGAAGCGCGCATCAGCGGATATCTCTCGATGCGCAACCGACCGCACTTCAGCGGTCTCGTCGTCAAAGAAATGCTGGCAGATCCCCGGATCGTATTCGGACTGTGGCTGATCAAGGGACCGATTCTTGCCAATGCAAAATTCTCAATAGATTCCGACGATGAAACAATACGCCAATTCGTAATCCGGCAAGTGAATCGATTCTGGAGAAACAGTGCTGTACGTGCGCTGAAGTCTATCGAATGGGGGTACTCCGGAGGCGAGGTGTTGTATTACCTGGAAGACGGATTAATGCACTTCGACGTAGTAAAAGACGTGGACTCCCTAGACGTCCGCGTGGTAACACGATTTGGAGAATTGCAGGGATTAACCCTGCGAAACGTGCCGGCGCCCAACCAGGGCAAACGAAAGATATTCCTGGGGGGACCAAAAGCTTTTCTGCACGTCACATCGCGTGAACGAAATCCCTGGTACGGTCAATCGCGCCTGTTCGGCGCGCACATTCCCTGGTGGGAACAATGGAGTGACGGAGGATATCGAGATGTACGCAGGCTGTGGTTTTATAAAAACGCATACGAAGGCGGCGCCATCTACCATCCTCCGGGCATCACGCGCACAAAAGAAGGTGTCGTCATTTCCAACAAGGATTTAGCGCGTGAAATGATCGAAAAGAAACGTACCGGAGGAACGCTCACATTTCCAAACATCACAATGGGAGATCAAGCCGGTCAACGAGCGTGGGAATACATCCCGCCGCAACCGAATCAGATCCCGGCAGGACTACTAGAGTACGGCACATCTCTGCGAGATGAGATACTCGAAGGAATGGGCATCCCGCCGGAAGTAATTGAATCCGCCGGCGCCGAAGGATTCGGTTCTTCTTCCGGACGCGCTATTCCACAGATGGCATTCTACTCAACACTGCAGGAAATAGTTCAGTGGTTGATTACAGATGCGGACAATCAAATAATTCGACCACTCGTACAACTTAACTTCGGCTCAGCGAGATACGAAATCGTACCCTTTTCGTTGCTAGACGCGCTGGAAAAAGATGAGGCGCCTCCACCGGAAAAACCTGAGATGATACCGCAAGCTTTTCCTGGGGAAGAGGCCAAAGAACAGGCGCTTCAACTGCAGTAATTAATACCACAAAAGCATAAAGGTATAGGTACTAAAACTTCGCCCAACGAGCTTTTCCTTCGGCGATAGCGTACTCAGTATTGCCAACCCCCAAGATGATCGCGGGAGTGCCCGCGTACACCTCTTCCAGAAATGGCGACCAGAATATGGGGGATTGACCATGGAAAGATCCGAGTGCAAAAAACCCGCAGCAGTCGTACACTACCTGCGCGTTATTCAATTTTGTGATCTGCCGCTCCGTAGGCACTACGGGTTTAACCTCCACAAGAATCGATCCGCACTCTCGTGTCCGCAGCAAAAAATCGGGCAGGTAATAGATTCCCAATTTGCGGACTTCGTACTGCCAGCTAATGTCAAGTTGGTCCCAGACTATTGCCCACCGCGCTTCCAATGTAGATCGAAAATGCGTGTTGCTGTACCATACTCGCTTTGCAGCATACTTAGCCAAAAACCCCCCTCCCACCCAATAAAATACTACTACCCTTATAATTGTCAATAGGGGTATGAAACACTATATCTACCCGTACCATTTTACAATCCTGGTATTTATTATTTATCTAGGCACATGAAGCATGGCTAAATCCACCTATTCATCTACGATTCAGCTCGACGGCATAGACTGTTTGGATCCCAGGGTCGAATACAGCGAGTGTCGGCGCCTGGGTCTCTCGTTGGAGTGGTACGGCAAGCCGAATGCATATCATCTACCGCGAGGACGAAATCCGGGGCGTGGATTTGTTCTCATGTTAAAGAAGGATCTCGATACGCTCGATCTCAATTCAACGTCTCACAAACTCAGCTTCTTTTATGGCGACGTGAAAAGAGACATCACCGGACTCGTAATCATCCATGCGGACACTGTTATCGGGTCTCGAAAAGAGGACGACGTGAATGCGTCCTACCTAGTCGAGTTGGCAGACGCTCGATGGCTAGGCCAGTACACGGTGGTAGACACGAGTTACAACGTGCAGTCCACAACCAACGTCACCAGCGGTGCTGCCGATCTCTACGACGCAAGTCTGAACTCCGGATCCGAATGGACGTGGGACACGATGCTGTCGAACCTCTGGGGAAATCTACCGTCTTCAGCATTCGGATCTTATCCCGGTTCGTCCAACCTCACGTTACCGACACAGATGAATCCACGGGACTACGAGTTCTGGGGCTGCAACGCCTGGGATGCGATCTGTAAAGTACTCGACGACATCAACGCATTCGTAACGGTGGAATTCACTGCTGCCGGCGTGGCGGAATTCGTACTGCGGAACGTAGGCACATCGCGTCCGGACATTACCACAGTACTCAGTGACGCGGCAGACAACGCAGCGCGGTTAACACATCGGAAAGAAGGCACCGCTGCGGCGGTACCGGAAAACATTGACGTCTTCTTTCCCTCAATTGACATGGGTTGGCAAAAGGAAACTACGGACACGCTGCAGATCACGGCGAAGACATATTGGCGCAACCGACCTCTGCACAAGGTAACCGTCGCGTCCAGCGCAATCTTAAGCGGGGTAACCGCGATTGCCGGAACGCGGGTGGGCATACACGATTCGATGCTCGCGCTGTATCCGTCCACCGGTTCGGGACCGAGCAACTCATCCGCGCTGACCACCCGCGCAACCGACATCGCCACTCAGTACGCGCAAGGATTAAATCTAGGTGGAGATCCCGTAGACATGGGCATCTACCACGGCATCCATCTGATAGAGCCAGGATCCGATGTCGCCCGTGTTTCATGGTACGACATGGGCGATAGCGCCGGTATGGTAACTGATGTCGTTCCCGGCGAACTCGGCGCCAGCGGTAGCTTTCTCGCCTCCAGAGATCGAGGCCGCGCAGCAAGACCATTTGCCCCCTCGGAGATAGGCATCCATACCCGTCGTTTCCCCGGTCCCCCGGATCTAGGTACCAAGCATCAACCGTTTGAACACATTGCATTTTTCAAGCTATCCGGCTCCTTATCCGCATTCGGTACAGCAACGGCAGTGCCACTGTACGACGGATCCGGCGCGAATATCGATTGGCAGGAAGATGTGCATTCGTCCGGCATCTCGATCTACGAAGGCACTGGTACTACTTACGACGAAGACGAAGTCGTAGTGTGCGTATGGAGCGAACAAGCGAACAAATGGATAGTCACCAATCATACGTCTGGCTTCGTGGACGGTACGAATACCACGTCCTACAGTTTCTACGCGGACGGGGACACGGGAACTCGCCAACTCATTTCAAATGGCGATGAACTCCAAATTCTGTCGGAGCAGACCTCCAGCGTAGATGGAATCGACACACGGGCGCTGGCTACCGATACGATAAAAATCAAACACCATGACACTTCCGACCTCACCGGGAAGTACCCCGTAGGCTCTACAGACACGACGAAAAGCGTTGAATCTCTGACCGTTGATGTGATGGGGCATGTCACGGCGATTGTTATTAATGACAAGGATACAGCGGAATGCAAAACGAAATTGTCTACTTCGGATACCTGCGAGTTCTTTAATGACAAGCCGAATACTAAGGCCACATACGATTCCACTGAAGACCAGTTGATAACGTATGAACAGATAGACGACGGAGCCGACGAACATTTTGAATTGTTCATCCGGGCCGCTGGTATAGATGGATACGATGAAGATAAAATACAAGTTCTTGGGCATGCCGTAAAAGGCGGCGGAACTGCGGACTGGACATTCTACGATGTCGAACAGTGCTAATGACTGCCATCTATCTTTTATTCGGACTGCTGCTGCTGACCACATTCTGGCTTAATCATGCCTCCGGCGCAGGCAAGCTCGCGATCACCAACGACGCCACTCCCAAGTTGTTGGCCCGGAATCCTAAAGCGACCGGTAATCGCGGATGTCCCTGTTGTATCTGCGCCGGCTGCAGCGGTAATACTGGAGGACCAGACATAATGTACATGGTTCGAGTAACCCTCACTGGGTTCTCGGATGGCACATCCGGCCACGCTCTGAATTGCAGCACTTGCACTGGCCTCAATGGCACATTTGACCTCGACTGTATTGCCACCGTCAGCTCAAATCACTGCAAGTGGCGGATAGATCCCTGGGGGGCAGCACCCGGAGGTGGTGGTATTTCCGGGGCTTGCGCTCTTGATACTCTAGAGGTGAGTATCCTAGACGTAGGTGGGGACAAGCACGTAAACGTCAGACTTTCTGATGATGACGGTTCTGGTGGAGGCATGCAGTTCAATCAAGACATGGGGTCTGGAGATCTTAACTGCTGTGCGTTTTCTACCACTACGGTTACCTATACCGCTTCCGGTGAAACTTCCGGATCCAAGAACTCATGCGACTGGGATTCCGCTGGGGGAGGCGTACCAACGTGTACGGTTACTGCTTTTTGCTGTCCAGCACCATAAAATCACTGATCCGCCAAAAGGTATGGCGTCCTATCCGACGCGCGTTCTATGATCGCCATTGCGACATGGAAAGGGTAGCGGACGATATATGGAGATGCACACGATGCAAGCGAGAGAGTGACATCTTCACTCACCGACGTTGCCTCAAACAAGTTGAACTCCTATACCTGGGAGATGTCGTTGAGGCCATCATCATTGTTCTCGGGCAGACGACGTACGGTAATTGCGGTTGCAAAAAACGCAAGCAGTGGCTGAACCGGTGGTCGCGAGCAATCCACGAAAGGTTATTCACCCCCAGAAAGGAATCGCCATGAGTATGCGTAGTCTGGCAATTATGTTCTGCGTTGCCCTGCTACATCTGGATGGACTGCAGGCGCAGTGACGCACGCGCCGGTGCCGAGTATCGGCACAGTCCGTAGCATCTGACGAGCGGTGGACACCTTTGGTCTCTGTCAACATCCAGCGCGCCAAACGGGGTCTGCCACCGCTGATCGAAGACGTACAGCTATCAGCGCTCGCCAAGTCAGTCAGCCATACGCGCGCCGCGCGGAACATTCGCGGACACCTAAGAGGTTGGCAGGCAGGGCACGCTACCAGGGAAGGAGTCGGCTGGGACGGCAGGCAAGACTTGCGCGGAAAGTTTTTCCGTTCCTGCTGCTTGTATGAGAGTCGTTGGACGCACGCAGGTGTAGCAATCTCAACGTCACGGCACGGCACATTCTATACTCTTCTTGTGCGTTAGTTCGACGCCGCAGTACTGGCACCGCTTCGCACCTTGATACCTGTTATTTGTTCCCCTCCAGTTTAATTCTCTCATCGACGGACACGGTGCCGTCTTCGTTTCTATTAACGTGACCGTAACATCGCCCTCCGTAGTAGAGACTGATTCGCTGGATCTTCTCATCTCTCTTTATCCAGGTCACCGCATCCGTGATCTTGCCTTTTGCCATCGGGGTCCATCCCCGACTAGTCGTCGCGCTCATTGTATACATGAATCAATCCTTTAAATTTCGACGCCGCATTGTTTCGATGCACTGGTACGCCAACAACCAGTAATAGTCGCCCTCACCGTAATGGTCGCCTTCAACCGTGCAATGCGTGCGACACACTTTCAGTAGATCGCGAATAAATTCAGCCGGCGCATCACGAAGAAGGTCGTACACAACATTCATCTGTTCGCATTCTGCTGTTTTTCTAAGTTTCATTTCTGATGATCTCCTTTCTGGCGATCTCCTTTAGGCATTTTCCGTGCCACCAATGCATTGCGAGAAGTGCCACCACGTCTACGACAAAAAACGCCGTTAAAGCAATTGTTATCCCGCGCATCACTCATCCTCCATTTCTTTTTCATCGACAACAAATACTAGTCTATCCCTACTGCGCGTCTTCGCCACGTACTCAATGTTTTTTTCCTGCGCGCGTTCCCACTCCAGCTTTGCCATGGGATGCGGCATCAATTCGCGATTCAGGATGTACACTGTGTCAGACTCTAGTCCCTTAGCACGGTGTACGGATGATAGTAGGACTCCCACACGGGGTTTTCCATCTGGAAAGACATCAGCAAATACGTCACGAATCCAGATCCGCACAGCATCGATGCTATCACGTCCGTGGCACAACGCGCGAATGCAATCACATCTGTCCTGCATGCTCTGCAGAAGCGCTCCCGAGTGCCTGGATTTCGACAAGCGGGTAAACTCCTTCGCACCATAGTCGTCCAGCGCTGCGCCTAAATCGGCAACCGTGCTTACAACTGGATTGTCTGCCAGCTTGTCAACTAGCCGCAGCAATCCGTCGCCAATGTCCCGCCCCTGAATAACCGCCTTAACCCCTTTCGAGATTAGCCTGAAGGCGGCACTTACCAGCGGGGCGTTAGTCCGGCACAGTACCATGTCGCCGGATCGCACGCCGCTCATCATCCCGTCGAGATCCACCTCGTCGATTCGCCCGTCAGGCGCCTCGGCCATGGCAGTGATATCACCCACCAGAGGCTGTACAAGTTCTACGTGCGATGCGGGGCACCGACGAGTCGCAGTCAGGCTGTATACCTCACAGCCGCGAGGATCGTCGCTAAGGAGCGATTCCAATCTCTCCATAGATTGGGTGTCCGCCCCTCGAAAGCCGTATATGGCCTGAAATTCGTCGCCTACGGCTATGATCCGCCGGCCCGCGCGGAGCAGAGTCTCCGCCTGACAGCGATTCATATCTTGCGCCTCGTCCACGATTAGGAGGTCGCTCATCGGATACGCCATCCCCAGAATATGTGGCAACCAGATTTGATCATCGAAATCGATGACGTCTCTCATCTCGATACACCGCGCCAGAACCCGTGGCACCAGCTCAAATATGGCGCCCTCATGACCGTTGCAATCCACCGCAAACCTAGCTTGCAGCAGTCTCAGTTCGTCGCGGTCGATAGTGTATGTGGTGCCGTCCCAGTTGCCGGTCAGCGTAGCTTTTGCCTTACCGACTATATTCGCCGTAGCCGCAGCAATTGCGCGGTTTTGCGACGTGTCAGTCGTAAGAAACTCGTCGATCAGATTGCGCACCTTGAATTTTTCGAGTTTCACCTTCCCGCGCGTGCCGCGCAGATAGGTCTTAAATCCAAACGAGTTGAAGGTACTCGCTGTCACCCCTTCCCGTGTTGGAATTTTACTCTTGGCTTCCGCCGCGATTGCGCGGTTGAACGCAATCATGGTGATGGTCGCCGGCGCGTCGCCCTGAGCCATAAAACTCCAGATGCTTTCCTGTTCATCCGTACCAACGACTCCCGAGGTGGGAGTCCCCAGCACGCGGTTGATCCCCTCAATCATGGTAAATGTTTTACCTGTACCAGCACGAGCAGAAACTATCCCGTGCGGCGCCCCACTTCTTCCGTTTTTTATTTTTTTCCAGGTCACTGCAGTGACTCCTGTGGTTCGAGGACGACTACGGTCCCTACGAGTTGAATTCCGAACAACGCTGACGCAACTGGGTTTTTTGCGAGATCGAGAGAAAGCCCGTCCTCATTCACAAATGCAGTCGCCGTTTGCGGCAACGGCTCGATGTATCCACCGACTATTTCCTGCAGCTCCACGAGCGTCCACTCGTCGCCGGTTTCCGGGCGCTTCCGATCAAACGCATCACAAATCCCGTCCAAGCCATGCGCATAGATTACAATTGCCACGTCGATTTGTTCCTTTCGTTATCCGCGCTAAGTCTCATTGCACGTTCGCTTGCACGTTCTCGCGATTGAGGTAAATAACCTAGATCAGCTAGGATGATTTTCATCCGCGCCCAAGCGTCTCCGGCGGACTCATGTGTGAAGCCGCCGATATCGATGAAAAAAGCAAGTCGAGGAATTTCGTCCGGGAAAGGCCAATCTTGTTTGGCACCATGGGTGCGCCGATCCTTCAGCGGGACGTGTTCTTCGTTTATCATTGTTTTGCCCTTTCGTTGTATAGATTGTCGATATCTACTCTGTCGCGCATTGGCACGCCTCTATTCCATGCGCCGACGAAACTGATTGCTTGATCCTTGTCTATGCGCCCCTGCTTAATCATTTTGCGCACATACGATATCGTCCACGTTTCTTCCGGCCTTAGTTCAGTGTCGCTTGTCATCGTTTGCCCTTTCGCGTGTTGGTTTGTTTATTTGCAGATCACCGAGGAACTCCCCGCGCCGCCTCCTTAGTCTCCTGGCGCCAAGTGCGGACACAATTGAGACAGTGGTTGATTAGCGAGCGGTCGCGGAGATGAGGCGTAATGCGACCAGTTTTCCACGCAATCGCCAGCGAGGCAATCCGGTAGGTGATCCGGTCTTTGTTGCCCGAGGTCGGGAAGCCGTTGCGCCGCAGCAGATCCCGCAGTCGGTCGTTCGTTACGAGGCTTCTGATTTCGATTTCGTTCATCGTTTGCCCTTTCGAGATAAAATGAATAAGAGTAACGTAAAACCTACCAGTCGGTTATTTTGTATTTTCTTTCTGTCCGGAACTCCGAGAGATCTGTAATCGTCAGCAGCGTTCGCCCAAACAGGCGCGTGACTGCGTGCCATCCCTCCATGACTCCGGCGTTTGGCATTCGGTACCGCAGGCGGCACCTTGTCCGGTTTATCCTTATCACTTCGCATACCCTAATTCCCTGGTTTATTAACTTCTCGCAGTCGGCCCCCTCCGAGATCTCCTGCCCTATAAACCACGTCATCACGTCCCTGACTGCCTCGCCAACTCCACGGTCGCCAATCGCTTGGTATTTTTTTTCGTTTCGGGATTCCCCGAAAACGACGCCAAAATACGGCGGACCGTAGCCCAGGCGATTGCACTCGCCGAGGGTCTTTGGGTGCCGTTGGTGGGGACCGCCCCAAACGGCAATTACCGCCGACCTAAAACGCACATGCGTTTTAGTTCCGAAACCTTCGCCGGCGGCGTGGTCACCGATTACCCGCTCCACAATAGCTGTCAGCTCCCTTGAAGTTCGCGCTACTATCATATTTCATTCATTCCTTATTAGGCGTTGCTCGTTCTCGTAAGCCGTCCGTATCAAATGTCGTTCACTTCTTATCTTGAAGCGTCACGAAATGTTATGGCCCTTCTTGCTCGTTCGCGCAAATCATCCATTTCCGCAGTTAGCCAATCCTCTGTGTATTCTCCGGCTGCACCTAACTCGTTAGCTAATTCTTCGCGAGTTGCCGCATCGATGTCGCCGAGCTTTATTGGATCGTCGCTCATGGTTTAATTCCTTATTAGGAGGGACTTAGTTAATGCGTGTCCGATAGGTTGATCATAGCGTATTATAGTATCGTCACAATACCTAATATGGTTTAATATATAAATATTTCAGGTGGGTTGACTAAATTTACGCATCTGCTAATATATATGAGTCAAACTAACAAAGGAGAAGAAAAATGACTGTAAAAAGCAAAAAGAAAAAGGCTCGCCGAACAAAAAAGAGGTTAGACGCCGGCAACGGTGCCGGATTCGATAGCCTGATCGAGCCGCAGAAAACACCAGACCCCGAGCGTTCCGGTGGACAACGGACCCACGGGCGCGTCACAGGTCTGGGCATACTTCAGTTTGTCTTCAATCTCCTCGACCTGAATGAACGTCTTCCCAAGAAGAAGAAGATGACCAACGAGGAATTGAAGCGCCAGTTGCTGGCAGAGTTTCCGAACAGGTCCGCGAAAATTTCTAAGTCGTTTGCTGCAGGGCATACGACTATCAATTTTTATCGATATCTTTACAACCGTGGTCGATTGGTGCGCGGGAAGGCGCCTACACGGATTTCCTTCCGCTACAACGTCGATGGACACCGTGTTCGTTCGCGCGACGGTACCACCGTGCTAACTTCGGCAGAGGAGCGCCAATGGCTGGAAAAATTTGCATAACGCTGCCGTTGCCGCCGCGCCAACTGTCGCCGAACTGTCCCGGAGCCAGTCGGTGGAAATCTTCCTACGTAAAAGCGTATCGGGAGGCAACGGTCACCGAGCTGCACATAGCAATTCGTGATCAAGCCATCGACATAGACTGTTTGCCGTGGACTCGTGCAGAATCTCAAGACACGTTTTATTGGCCGACTAGGCGCCGGCGCGATGTGCGCAACGCGGAAGGATCCTTGAAAGCCGCCTACGATGCACTGGTGCGAGGTGGCTTGCTGACGGACGACGACATCAAACATCTGACGCACCGACCTACGCTGTTCAGGTTCGACAAAATCAACCCACGGGTACAGATTACAGTCTATGAATGTTAAATCGGCAGAACCACTGTCACGCGAATTAGCCGCGCAACATATGTCTGAATGGTCAGCATGTCAGCGGTGCGATCTGCATCAGACAGCGGTGCGACACGTACTGTTGCGCGGATGGGTGCCCTGCCGAATCCTGTTCATAGGCGAAGCGCCTGGAGAAACGGAGAACGCTACAGGCATTCCGTTCGTCGGGCGCAGCGGAAAACTCCTCGACAAATTAATAGCAGCTAGCTCACCCCCAAAAAAAGTGTTTCCGCGATACGCGGTCACCAACATCATAGCCTGCGCTCCGTGGGCAGATGCCACTCGCCAGAAAGTTCGCAAGCCGGATGCTACTGAGGCGGAAATGTGTTCGCCCAGAATCACTGAGCTACTGGAAATCGCCAAGCCGCGCGGAATTGTACTACTCGGCAAAACAGCAGAAAAGTTTTTCTCGCAAGACGGGAACTATAAAATCATATCGTTGCCGCATCCGGCATATATGCTTCGCCGTGGCGGGACGGGATCTCTGGAATTCAAGCGCTCTCGATTAAAGTTACAACGATTCGTAGGGAGAATCATCTGATGGTAAAAAAATATGCAACCCGCGCACGAAAAGCTAAGGACGCAAAGATCGCAAAGAAACCGCGAAAGCGTAAGTCGCAGAAATTTCTCAAGAGGACAGTTCCTTATAGAGATTTATACAGGGACGGCGTAACGTACAGCTTCCTCGCGCAATTTCTGAATTGCCGCGAACAGGCGCGGCTGAGCTACGTAGAGGGATTACGAACCGAAGGGATGTCGGTACCTCTCGATTTTGGCATCGCCTTCCACGAGTGTCTCGAATGGACCGCCAGCGGAAAGAGCGTGACCACCATTGGCCGGAAACTGGGAAAATTGGCTCAAACAAAGGCCAAAATAAAGCTGCGCGCGGATGAGCGCGCCACCTACCAACGACTGCTGCGGACGGTTGCCGCAGTGTACCCTCTCTATCACGATTACTGGAGTGGCCGTGATCACAAAAAAAAATACATATACGAAGAAGAATCGTTCCAGTTCCCGTACACGTCTGCTCGCGGTCAAACGATCCCGATACGCGGTCGCCTCGACGAGGCGTACATCGATGAGGACGGCGCAGTCGTATTGCAAGAGAATAAGACCAAAGGCATGATCGACGAAGAGGCTATTCGTCTCATGCTATCACATGATATGCAGACGATGCTGTACTGCTACGCGCTCCGCAACCTGACTGGCAAAGAACCCACGCGAATTTTGTACAATGTGATTCGCCGGCCAGCGCAAAGGTTCACAGGCAGTTATCGCAGCAAGCCGGAAACCGAATCGCAATTTATCGCCCGCATACAAGATGATGTGGTTGCGCGACCTCAACACTACTTTATGCGGTGGAGGGTTGACTTGCACAAGGGAGATTTAGACAATTGGCTTTCCCGCGTTTTTGATCCGCTGCTTGATCAAGTAATCCGCTGGTGGGAATCGATTAGAAAAGATCCATTCAACCCGTGGGATTCTCAAGAGCATTTCCTGAATCCCGAGGGACTCATCACCAAGTATGGTCGCAGCGATTTTTTCAGTTTGATAACCCGTGGATCTTACGAAGGGCTGGAACTTAGACGCTGAACTACGCTAGACACTGAACCGCTAGACACAAGGCAAGCAAAATGGCAGTCACAAGAAAAGTGCGCGGTCCCTCCCGCGCTGCAACGAAGACGGTGTCGGTACCGGATCCGATAAAAATCCCTTCCGGAAAAGTCACCCCTCCGAAAGACCTTAACGAATACGTACTGTTCGTCATGGGCCAGAAGGGGGTTGGAAAATCTTCTCTAATCGGCGAATTTCCCGGTTCGCTGAACATCCAACTGGAACCTCGCCGGCGGAATGTAGCTATTCGGCAGGTAAACGTGCGCCCGTTAACCATCGCGCAGATGAAATCGCGTTCAGTGGCGCACAACGACACGCCCTGGATGCAGATCAAGCGTGTAATTCATGCGGCAATCCGGGACGCATCCGTCAAGACTCTAGGCATAGACACTGTGGACGCTGCGTACGAAGCAGCATTTAACCACCACTGTTACCTAGCCGGAGTAGAAAATCCCAGTGACCGAAAAGACTACGGAAAATCGTGGGACGTACTCAAAGCCGATTTCTGCGAGACGCTTGATGAGATCCTTTTCGCGCATTCCGACGTTGGACGCGCAGTGGGTCTGATTCTAACATCGCATGTTCGTCGCGCGTTCGACGAAAAAGATACTGACGATGAAAACTTATTCGAGGCCGGTCTGTCCGTCATTCCAACCTGCAAACCAGCATGCTGGAATATCCTCAAAGCCGTCTGCGATTTTTGCTTCTACTACGGCTATGTCGGACGCGACCGCGTAATGCTGTTGAGAGGATCTGAAAACATCTGGGTAAGCTGCGGTACAGCTGATCATTTTATCTCCCCAGATAAAAAACCTGTAGAGATGATTGCGATGGGTGACTCGTCGCGTCAGGCATGGAAAAATTTAGATGCGTCATTCAACAACAAGATGAAACCGTATTCTGGTTAGTTTTTTTACTCAATCCCCATGGGAGAAGTGTTATGGCGAAGCGAAATGGATTTGCGGATGTACTGAGAAAGCAGTCAGGCGCCTGGAACAAAGCGCGCAAAGCAGCAGATGCTGGCGGATCTGGATTCGTGGAGGACAAAGACATTGCTGCCGACCTGCAGTTAGAGGACGGCGATGCAACTACGTATGAAGCTGTACTCACTAAGGCCAGCACCGGATTGACAAAGAAGTCAAATCAACCCTACGTATCGTTCTCATTCGTCGGACAAGGAGGTTATGCCGAAGGCGTACGTTGCTCGAAACTGCACGTCATTGCGGAGAAGGTCACTCGCAATGGCCCGAACAAGGGAAACGTCACAACTGTGGAGACAGTAATGGAGCGATTGGCGATTGATTTCCAGCGCCTAGGATACGAAACGGTGACTGCCAGCGAATCGGACATCGAAGAGATCTGCCAGGATCTCACAACCAACAAACCGGTTGTAGAGATCTATGTCGGCTACCGAAACGGATACATCAACGTGTTCATCAACAAGTTGATCGCGGAATCCGGCGCCGATCCCGGCAGCAATGTGGATGATTCGGAAGGGTACGAAGCCCGAAACAATCAATTGATTGGCGAGCAGACTGAAAATAACGGCTCGCATAAAAAAGGTGACACAGTAATGTGGAAATCAAAGGGTGCGCGAAAATCGCGACAGTATAAGATCGTGCGGTGTAACAAGTCAAGAAAAATCGTCGCGCTGCAAGACGCTGATGGTACTGTCACTAAGGACGTCCCGTGGGGGGACTTACAGCCTGCGTAGGGTAGCAATCATCCTGCGTCAGCTGTATTACAGCGCCGGCAACGCATTATGCCGAGCCGGCGCTGTGCCTTTCCGCCCCCCACGGACACTCTCATGCGGTATCTCGCTATAGACACCGAGACCACCGGTCTCGACTTACATCACGGTTGCCGGCCATTCGCAGTCAGCGCAATGGACGATAGTGGGAACTCCTGGCTATGGAGTTGGCGTGTCGATCCGTTCACGCGACAACCCAAGGTGTCTCGCCGGCATCGAAACGAAATCCTGCAACTGACCGCGCGATACGACCGGATCGTGTTTCACAATACTAAATTCGACGTACGCGCATTGTCCACGATTGGCATCAATCTTTTCCCCAGAAGTAGCTGGAACTTCGACGACACCGCATTAGCTGCGCACGCATTGGACTCGCGGGAAGACCATCGACTCAAGCCCCTAGCGCTCAAGTACATCGACATTCTCGACGACGATGAAGACGAACTGAAGGTCATGACGCGCAAAGCCAGAGCAGTTGGAAAGGCTCGCGGGTGGTCCCTCGGTACCACGTTGGCGGGACGACCGGCGCCTGCATCAGATTATTGGATGGTCCGCGAGGCATTCCCCGCAGAAAGCCGTTTTCTAGACTCGTACGCCATGATAGATGCGGAGCGCACCATCAGACTGTGGTTACTGTTTCGGGACGAGCTTAAGAAACAGAACCTATGGTCACAATATATCGCGAATCGAGATCTGTTGCCCCACGTCTACGCCATGGAAGACAGGGGCATAACACTGCGCCCACGGGTGCTGTCCCGCGAAATAAAAAAATACAAAAGTCGATGTGGATACCACAGCAAAAACTTGCAGTCCATGGCGCAAAAGAAGCGCATTCCGGACCTCAACCCAAACTCATCAAAACAACTGCAGCGTATCCTGTACGGAGACGTACAGGTTAGCGATGGCAATCCCTACATCGAGTCAGTAAAAAACAGTTTCAAACTGCCGGTACCAAGATGGACTGCAACAGGCGCTTCCACAGCAGCAAGCGCACTGCGAGATCTGCAGGAACACTGCGCTGAGAAAAACAAATTAGCGGCAAAGACATTCTTAACCGATCTTCTGGAACTTCGAAAATGTGAAACCGCGCTGAGTTACCTTACCGGCTACGCGCAACGTCTAAACGGGTCTGCCGTACTGAACCCCAGCTATCACCAGACAGGTACCAGCACCACAAGATTTTCATCGTCCTCCCCGAACGCACAGAACGTGGGTAAAGGTGACCAATGGGAATTAGATGGGGAAAAGAAGAACGACTTCAAACTGCGCAGTGTGTTTGGTCCGCCTTCCGGGCGTGTCTGGTACGCCATGGACTATTCGCAACTGCAACTGCGGATCTTCGCCCATATATCGGGTGAAGAAAAGCTCCAGCGCGCGTTCGAAATGGGGTACGACTTCCACCAGTACGTTGCGTGTAAGATCTTCAAGGTATCGCCGTCCGCTGTAACCTCGCAGCAGAGACGCATCGCGAAGAATGTAAATTTCGGAATCATATTCGGCGCGCAGGAATCAAAGATAGACGAGACCTCCGGTACCACCGGGATGTACAAGATATTCAAGGCTCAATTTCCTAATGTAGACACGTACATGCGGCAAACCATCAAGGATTCAAGGCGTGACACGTACGTGACCACCCCTGGCGGGTACAGACTGTACCTGCCGTGGGGAACAGACTCGTACTCCGGGCGCCCAAAGGTCAGCGCATATACGGGCGTGGTTTATAAAGTACAGGGATCAGAAGGAGAAATCGTGAAACGGGCAATGCTGGAATGTTGCCGATACCTGCAACGGAACAAAAGCGATGTGCATTTGGTTCTGCAGGTGCATGACGAGTTGGTTTTCGACGCGCCTACCAGTGTAGATCCTCGCGTAATTAACCAGCTCAAACTACTGATGGAGTCTGCCGGCTCCGAATACGGAATGACTACTCCGGTAGACGTGACTAAAATTGTAACTAGCTGGGATGAAGGAAAATCATGGCGACCAAAAATAAAGCAACCGACCTGCAAAAAGTCTTTGAAACATTCGGCCTGAACCCGATAAAGAATGGCGGAACCAACTACGAATCTGAATGCCCTTTCTGCCACGCAGACGACCGATTCTATATTAACCCAAAGACAGGTCAGTGGGATTGCAAGCGATGCGCTGAACACGGGAACATCTTTTCTTTCCTCCAGAAGATTTACGACACCTCGTTAAGTTCTACAACCGAAGATCAATACAAAGAGATTGCTGCCGACCGACAATTGCCCTGGCGAGTATTCCGCGCTAACAAATTAGCTTTCCACGAGGATACCAATTGTTGGATGGTGCCTGTCCGCAATGGTTCCGACGCATTAGCTAACATCAGACGGTATCCGGCGCCTGGCAGCAAACTGTACGGCATCTACACGCTGACCACGCACCTTTACCGCGCTGAATCTATTAAACCAACCGGTACGATCTATGTATGCGAGGGCGAGTGGGACACGCTCGCATTACTCGCGTTCTTGACAAAGATAAAACTCAATCCGGACACGTATTCCGTGGTTGGAGTTCCCGGCGCCAATACGTTTAAGCCGACCTGGACCGAAAAATTCCGGGGGCGCGATGTGGTCTTGCTATACGATCATCAGGATTCCGCTTATGACGCTATGAAAAAAGTGAAGGGAATGCTGGAAGGTGTCGGTGCAACGGTGCGCATGATCCGTTGGCCGGATACCTTAAAAGACAAGTACGACGTGCGAGATTTCGTAGTAGAAAACTTTTCCCGTGCAAAACCCGCATGGGATATTATGCAAACGTACTTCGGGCAAGACGGAGTTCAAAACCGTAAATTGCCCAAGCGGGAATCTGTTAATGCTGTGATCAAGGACTTCCGCCAGAATCTCGAAATGCATCAGAATTTCGAAGAAGCAATCCAGTTGACTCTAGCCACAATTACTGCGCAGAAACTCCCGTGGAAAGAGGATCCCGTATGGCTGTTTTTGGTTGGTCCGCCGGGATGTGGAAAAACCTTGATCCTAAAAGCATGTGACGATGGAACAGAGTCTCAATGTCTTTTCCGATCAACGCTAAAAGCATCGTCCCTGGTCAGCGGGTGGCGAAGCGAAACCGATGCATCACTCCTACCAAAATTGAAGGACAAGACATTACTAATTGCCGACTTCACAAAGATCCTGTCACAGGGCATGCAGGAAAAAGAGGCTCTCTATGGAATCCTGAGACCCATTTACGACGGGCATTACGCGCATCCATTCGCAAATAACATCACTCGAGACTACCGCGATTGCTGGTTTGGAATTGTGGCAGGTGTAACTGACGTGATCCATCGGGAAACAGGCGAAGCAACTTTGGGCGACCGATTCCTGAAATTTGAACTAATACGTCACGGATTCGATCCCGCAGATGTAATTCGTGCCGCATTAGATTTCGAACGCGCATACGATGGTAGCCGCGTGCGCGAAGACTCAGTCAGCGCATTCATCAATCGCCCGCTACCGAAAACCCTACCCACGGTGCCGCACTGGGTGGACGAGCGCATCGTAGGTCTGTCCCAACTCACTGCGCATCTACGTGCTGGAGTGGATCGACAGGGACGGGATCCCGTCTGCCGCGCGCGGGGCGAACTTGCAACCCGCCTGGGAAGACAGCTCAAGAAACTATCCATCTGTCTCGCGATTAACGCGAAAAAAACAACAGTAACGAAAAAAGAATTTAGTCTGGTGCAGCAGGTCGCGATGGATACTACTATTGGCTGGAACCTTGAACTCTTTTACCATATCAACAAGAATCGTCGTCATGGCAGCACTCGTTTGTCGCTCGCGGAAACATTGCAGCTATCCACATCCAACGCACAACGGAAACTGGAAGACATGCAGTCCCTCGGCATTGTAATTAACAAGAAAATTAAATCAGGCAAAGCCGGTCGTCCGGAATACGGTTGGTACCCGCATCCACGAATGGTGCAGTTGTGGGAACAGGCTAAGGTCCGCGAATTCACAATCGCCCGAATACCCAATGCATAACCATGTCGAAATCACAGCTATTCAAAAATCTGCGATGGATGCTGCGTAGCGACCTACCGGCTGTACTACAGATCGAAAATAAATCTTACAGTTGCCCCTGGAAAAAAAATGGATTCGTCACCCACCTGCAACAGCGAAGCGTGTTGGGCATGGTTCTTGAACACCAGGATTTAGTAGTCGCCTACATGGTTTATCAGGTTTCCAAAATCCGTATAGAAATCTTAAACCTAGCGGTGCATCCGGACTTCCGCCTCCATGGACACGGCAGTGTTATGATACAGAAATTGCAATCCAAGCTATCGCCGGATCGTAGAATAAGAATAATTGCCTGGATCGACGAACGGAATCTGCGCTCACAAAAATTCCTGCGACATCACGGATTCGAGGTCACTCGCATTGAGCGCGGATTATTTGAGAGCCAATCTACCCGTGGCAAGAGCGACGGTTACCAATTCTGTTACCACCTCGGCGCTGAGAGCAATCAGTGGCGACCCGCAAACCGGATCACAAAGCAAATACCGTGAACAACGTACACCTAGAACTTCGATTCGTCACGTACGATCAACCTGGAGTGCCGCCGATCACTATCGCCAGTAAGGTGTCCCAGGGACTCTCTGAAGAGGCGATCCGACGCGCCTCCCCAGTCATCCTTCAGCAGGCGCAACTGCTCGTAGCAGGCCTGCTAGGGGACGCTTCGTCGATCCTGACCGGCACGGACCCGGTTCCACCTACCGCGCAATCCGGACTGGGACCACAGGTACAATCTCTTATGGACGCGGGTGCCCGAGGCGAAGTCGAAGTAAGGTCTTGGGACGAAAAGACTTCCAGCGGCAAATCGTACAAAAACATCGCGTTCCGGTGCGAAAAGCAATCTTGACGTCCGATCCGCTTTTTGACTAACCTTTGGATGTGCCAATTCTCGCCAAAAAATGGGTATCAGCCCTGCGGACATCTCATAGATTTTCGCTTGGCATTGCCGGCGTGATAGTATCCGCCATGGTAGCCATATTCGGCGCATATGAAATAGAATTAGATGAATCAACGCAACACGGATTGATCGGCGCCGTAGCAACTCTCATAGCGCTGATATGGGCCGATACGCAGCGTCCACTGGCGCCGCGAAACGACAATGGTGATGTCAAATGATCTATAGGTGCTTTGCGCTTGCCGTTCTGCTGGGACTGGCTCCTGCCTTCGGGCAGGAGTCGGTTTCGGTAGCGGTAGCCCCCAGGATTGTCTTTCCGGACGGCACCTCCGTAGATTATTACGCATACTGGGGTCTGCCTTCCCCAGAAAAGGTGAGACCAGTACTCAAGGGATACGCTACACCCGACGCAGTGTTGGCGCGCGGTCCCAGCCTGCCGAGATTACTAGCCGCATCGTCCAACGGATCTCGCAGCGGTGGCAGTGGGGCATACCTCGGCGACGGATTCGTTCTCAGCTGCTCGCACATAGTCAATCGACGCAATCCTCGTGTAACTGCTTACTTCCCGGATGGATCCGTGTACCAGGGGAAATTCATCCAATGGGATGCGGTCTACGACATCAGCCTGATCCAGCTCGACGAAGTTCCTCCCGGAATGGTTGGCATACCACTTTCAACTGTCAATCCAAAAGTCGGTGAACCGGTCTACATGGCGGGCTATTCGACCGGCAGATTAGCATCTAGACCTGGACAGGTACGCGGGTTTTCCCGACCTGCCAATGGACGCTTTTTCGACTTCGTTGAGGTCTCAGGCGCCTCGCAACCAGGAGACAGTGGAGGACCGGTATTTACCTCCGCCGGCCATATCATTGGCAACCTGCACAGCAGCGACTGGGCGCAACACAACACGCGCACCGTAGCGGTGATCTTGGGACGTACGGAACGATTCCTTGGCGAAGCAATTCTGGGGCGTTTAGACCGATGGTTTTCTGTCGTACAGAAAATTATCAACTGTCCACCGGGAGGAACCTGAAGAGCGCCGCGACGGAGGAGTCCTCCGCAGGATCCGTACGATGACCGTGGCGGCAGGGTGGAACCATTCCCGCAATCGCAACCTAGAGAATCGCAACCTCGGGAAACCCCACCTCCGGAAAAAGATGTAGTCTACGAAATTAATGTCGGTACCGTTGAAACATTGCCGCCGGACAGCAAAGCCTACGTCCGGCTCAGTCCCGATTCAGACAAGAATAAAATCATCTTCGATTTTGGGATACCGCAAGGCGCTAGCGGCGCGAATGGATTATCCGGTTCTCCGGGCGCCGCTGCGCCGAGTTTAAATATGGATACCCTGTCTGATGCCGTGATGAAAAGACTCCCACCGATAACGATCACACTGATGGACGATATCAATGGCGACGGAGTGTACACCGACGAGCAGGGCAACGTCATCGCGACAAAGTCTTCCATGTCCGGAAACATCAATTCTGAAGTCTTTACTCAGCACCGACGACTCGGCGAAGAGTTCAAGCTGGGAACGATGACAATTGTTGAAGGAATAAAGTAAACTGACCATAACCTTAGTGCCCGGAGATATACCAATGCCCGAGGAAAGACCCGCAGATCCAGCCGTTCGCACAATCGCATACGGACCTGTAGAAGACGCTGATCAGACACGTCAGGCGCAGCATACGTTCTCGAACGACATGCCGACCGACGTGAATAATAACGCGGCGCTGGCGAGAGCGCAGGCAACCACGCTGGAACTAATCGGAAAAGCAGCAGCGTCGAATCAAGATCGTCGCGATAAGCTTAGCGATCACTTCATGGCGAATCTGATGAAAGTATGACCTTATTAGAAGCAATTCAGCGATCTATGTCGCGCACCACTAAGGTTCTGGATGCGATAGAATCCGGCGACTTAAAAGCGGATTCTGCAATTCGCGAGATGCTTGCCGCGCAACCGTGGGATCTGGATCATATCGGAAATGCAGCAGTACTAGATTACATCGTCGCGGAGGAAACAGCGGATGGCGACCTCCAGTCCTGAGCCTGATAAGGACAAGCTGTACGGCATCTATCAGAAATATGCGGACGATGCGCTTGAACACAAACGGAAAATGTCACGCTGGTTCCGTAGCGCCGCGCACAAAAGTCTGGACATGCCAGACCCGGAAGCGGAAATGAATAACTCCGTGACCAGTACGGTGAACAAGGGCATGACATGGCGCGAATTGGCGACAATCGGCGCGCTTACCGGTGGTATCGGTACCGGCGCCTACGTGCTGGGCGGCACGAGTTCAAACCCGTCTCCGGATCCCGTCCCGGTAGTCGCGGATGAACGTCCCGGCATCCCCGACACGGACACCCGCAGTACGACGCGCATCCGGTTGTTCGAATGACTGATGTGGGTAAAACCTTGAACAGCATACTGGGGCCGGAAAAGCCAAGTCCCTCGCCGAATCCTGAACCGCTGAATTTGCATCTTCCCGGTCTGGACGAATCGTATATTGCACAGTTGATGCAGCTACAGCGCGAAGGCGCTTCGTTGCGCAGTCCAATCCTGGTAGTACTGGCGCAGGTACTGAACAACCAATTGGAACTGCGCGCCGACCTGCAGGATATGAAGAAGCAGCTAAAGAACCAGTCCACAAGAATTGCATCCATCCAGAAGATACATCCCAATGGCAAAACGCCAAACAAAAAGAAAAGCCGGCGGAAAAAAAGATGAAAAAGAGGGTCTGCAGGAACTGATCTGGTTGCCCCCGTCCGAACTGGGAGACCATCCGGACAACTGGCGCGTACACGACCGGTCACAAAAGGAAATTCTTTCCGCCGCAATTCGAGCCGGCACCTTCATCGACCCGATTCTGTACAACCTGCGAACAAACAGGATCGTCGATGGTCACGGTCGCAAACAGGTCGCCATACGGGACAAGATTTCACACGTACCCGTACTTACATGCTGGCTATCCGACGAACAGGAAATCCTGGTTCTCACGCAGAAGGATAACATTTCTGCTCTCGCAAAAACAAATCCGGCTGCACTACAATCTCTGCTCAATCGTGTCGGCGATACAACCGATACGTTGAAAAAATTGCGCCGCGAAGACAAGAGCGCGCTGAAGCGGTTGAACAACCGCATCAATTCGCACGCGGAAGATGTCGCTTCTGGAAAATCTTCGACGTTGTTACCGCACACCAAAAAAAGAGTGCGTCTCACCGACAAACAGCGCGATGAAAAAGAAAAAGAGGAGGTTGACGAGGTATACGACATTGAGATTAAAGAGGACGTCATCTTCTCCAGCGATCTTCCCTTTGGTCTGCCACCCATCCGTGAAGACATGCTCGCCGTGGATGTGCCTACTACTACATATAACAGGCTACCAGACACCTGCTCTAAGGATGCGTGGTATTGTTTTTCCAGCCGACCTTGGTCCGAGGGACGAGTGGGAGGCACGCTTGGATTCTATACTGAGGACTGGAGATTTGGCCGATGCTACGACAGGCCGGCGCCATTCGTGGAGGAACTACTTGAGGCTGAGTGGTCTGCAGTAGTGGAACCGGATTTCTCTATGTACGGATCCTGGCCCGAAGCAGTGCGAATCCACAACCTCTACAAGTCTCGTTGGTGCGCGCGATTCTGGCAGCAGTTCGATATCAAGATAATTCCCAAGTTGCCACGGGTGGGGTTTGGTCGAAATCCGGAGAAGGATGCGGAGATTTTCTATGGTTCACTGCCAAAGAAATTGCCGCTGGTAGCGGTCCAAGCTCGCATGACAACGAAGAATTCTCCGGACCACTGGAACAAGTTTCTATTGAGTCTAAAGCTGGCAAAGAGGTACATTAAGTTCGATCAATGCGTAATCTACGGAGGACTGGAGTTGCGGCGGCACTTCGAAAACGGATTGCCAAAAGGTCCGAAGTACACATTACTAGATTCGTATACTACATCTCGTAGAGAGGTTTATGAGAATGGGAGATAAACAAGAGGGAACAAAAAAAAGTACCGCAGCGGCTAAGCGAAAAGCAAAAGCAAAAGCTCAACAAAAGAGAAATAAAGCCCAGCGCGGCAGAGTTAAAGCAGGAGCGAAGCAGCGTGAAAAAGCGCAAAAACTGCGTACCAAATCTAGCAAAGACAAAGCAATAAAAGCACGAGGTAGAGCTGGCGGCAGGGTTGTACGACCGCGAACGAAAGCGTGGGTTAAGTAACGACCGTAAAACGGTGATAATAAATACCAGGAGATCATAATGGTGGGGGAAAATGGAAGTTTTCGAACCTGATCCTGCAGAAGATAAGCCCGTAGAAGATGAGTCCGTAGATAAACCTGTGGATGCGGAAATATGCATGGAACCTGGATGCAACGCGACAGTGTTCCCTTACCTGGAGAAGGGAGAATACCAGTGCGACAAGTGCGGTTGTTTCTGCATCCCGGATCGACCTCGCGATGAGAAACATCCCCTTGATAAAAACTATCTTCACGGATGGTTCGATGGTGTACGTTATATGTGCGAGGCGCTGAGCAGTGCGGGTACGAATCCTAAATAGGTATTGGAGTCTGCAATTTGTTGCGCGTCTTGGTAAGGTCGATGCTTGTGAAGACGGTGACATAGACGCACCCAACATTCCGGACAAGAAGATCAGGATTCGTCACGGTCTGTCAGACAAAAAATTAATGGAAGTCCTGATACACGAGATAGCCCACGGTGCTAATTGGCATCTGGACGAAGAATGGATTCACGAATTCGCTCACGATTGCGCGAACATCCTGTATCGCATAGGGTACCGACGTGTCAAAGAAGCCAAAGAATGAGCCGGCTCGACTTATCGACGAAGTGGACCTGCTACCCGACGCAATTAATAAAGGCGGAGTCGATTCGTGGCATAAAATACTGGAATTGGAGCAACCCGCGCTAATGGCGCAGATAAATGAAGTTTGCGATCAATGGATACGAAACTCAGCCGGCCAGGGATTGAAGAAGAAATTCAGGTTCATCGCGGACCTGTTCCGTTGGATTCTGCCCAAGCTACCGACACAGGTATCCAAGGGGCAGTTTTACGAGTACGTACACTACCGCAGGAGAGTAAGCAAAAAAACATGAGCGCACTCCTCGATGATGCCATGGAGGAGCCTAATGTCGAATCGGATTTGAACTCTGCACTGCTCGCACTGGAAGGTGATGATCGCATAAAATTTCTCAAGCGGGAAATAACCAAACTCAAGAATCAGCTATCCCGATCACGCGCGGAAGCCGGCATAATCATGACGGAAATCCGGGATCTATTAGCAGATAAGCAATACTTAGTTGACGTTCCCAAGACTCCGTCGATCAGCAAAAAGAAACAGTCCGTAATCCCGGTCCTATGCATCGGTGACATCCACCTCGGATACCACTATCCAGATGGTCCTCACGCATACAGCTACGAAATCGCGGAGCAAAGACTGACGAACTGCCTAAAGAAATTTGCGCAAATAATTCACGACAAGAGAACAAGCGCCGCAATCAATGAGTGCAAGTTGTACCTGATGGGCGACATAGTCGAAGGTGAGGCGATGCGCCCCGGTCACGGACACGAGATCGAAGGCAGCGTGTTCGAACAAAGTGTATTAGTGGCGCCCCGATTACTCTCTGGATTGATCATCGCTCTGCTGGGCATCTTCCGGCGCCTACACATTGTAGGCATCCCCGGCAACCACGGACGTAACGGTCCCCCACGCGGGGACGCGCACCCACAAACGAATTGGGACCGTGTAACATACGAAGTCACTCGTCACGTCACTAACAATTCCCTGCTCCAGAAATCTGCCAAGCGATTAAAAGACATCAGCTGGGACTTACCCACTGACCGCGCTAAAGTCCACGGCGCCGATGACTGGTACGCAGTCGATACCTGCTGGGACTGGACAAACTGCATCATTCACGGCGAAGATCTCCGGGGCAAAGGTTGGGGCGGCATCCCATTCTACGGAGTCGAGCGCATGGTCCGTCGCTACGCTGACATCGTGGATCACCCCATCGATTACATGTATATGGGGCACATTCACGTACACGCAACTATCCCCTCCAACTTCCGCGAGATATTCGTCAACGGCGCAGTGGAGAGCAGCACCACCTACGCTCGCAAACAACTAGTCAGCGCCACCTATCCTAGCCAGCGCGCAGTCTTCTACACGCAGACTAACGGCGCCGTATGCAGCGAAAAGATCTACCTGGACAGCGTACACCTGCCGCACGGAGTCCGCATCCAAAAAGCCATGGAGGCTCGCCACGCATGATGCGATTGCTATCAGTCGTACTGCTAGCACTCTGCCTCCAGAGAGTGGCGCCGGCTGACGTGCATATAGATCGCAGCAACCGAGTTCCTAACAGGACCGGTTCACAGTGCGTATATGCGTCCCTGGAGACATTAGGACGTCATCATGGCGTACGGAGCCTGTATTCGATAACATCGCGTTACAAGTCAACCTCGGGACCGCAGCAGGTGGCACGCATACTGTCACAGCTGGGAGTTCGGCACATGTCGATGCCCATGGGTTCACAGTCCCGCAGTCTGCCGGCAGCAGAAGAAGCCTGTCGAGACGGATACGGGTGTCTGGTGGGCATGCGTGGCCGGCACGCGGTAGTACTCGTGGGATTGGATATGACATCCGCCAGAATTATGCGCAACTCTACACGTCCGCTGGGCGACATACAGAGCATACCCAGGGCAGCATTCGACAAGGTGTTTGATGGCTGGATCGTGATCATCTACCCCACCACCAGGGGCAGAATTACATTGGTACCAGGAGACGGGAAATGAATGGAATAACGGTCCCAGGTCGAGTGCCTGTACACGTACAGTTGCAATCCGGACCTAATGCAGCACCAGTCTACGACGGGGTATCTATGCCCACGGGCGGACTGCAGATATTTGCATTCGGCGGACTGACCAAGCTGGAGTGGGCCACGATACAGTTAGCCGCTGCGCACATAGCATCGCCGGATCCACCACCTGCCGCAGCTGAAGATGTGGTTGGCGAAGCTATGAATCTGCTTGCCGCATGTGCAGCAATGGAAGCTCAACCGCCGGAGGATCCTCCCGCCGGCGATTGATGACCGCAAGACGCTAATGTGGTATCGACGTTGTGCATAAGGTATACTTTGCTTGACCGCTCAAGTACACGTTAATCTTGAAGAGGGTGTCATGGCAAAGAAGCTACGCCGTACGCAAAAGAAGCGCCAGCAAAAAAACCTCCACGCGGTGGCACTTGGGAAGCTGGGAGGTCTCCACGGTGGGCCGGCTCGTGCTGCTGTGCTATCCGCCGGTAGGCGTCGAGAGATCGCCAGGATGGGCGCCAGCGCCAAGCATGGAAAGCGATGATGTCAAGATCTTGCGACACATCAGCGCCGATTTACAAGCATCAACTCTAAATAGCGCCCCTCATACTTGAGCGCTCAAGCACATGCTCTACATGTGCCTTACCACCCACCTGACTAGCGTGTTTCCCTGTTTTTGTGCCGCCAAAATTTTTGGCTGCGCGCCCAAATTCTGAGCGCGCGCCCAAAATCCGGGCGCGCGCCTGGAATCTGAGCGCCCGCGCCCGAAATCTGAGCGCGCGCCTGAATTTTGAGCGCGCGCCCGGATCCTGAACGCGCATAAAGCGCATGGATTTTATGTCATATAAAGCGCATGAGGTTTATAGCCTTTAAAGCGCATGCGCTTTGTAGCCTTTAAAGCGCGTGGATTTTATAGCGTTTAAAGCGCATAGATTTTATGGCGTTTATATGCCATGACGTTCCTGGCCGATAGTTTCTCTTGCGCTTATCGGATTGCATTCGCCAATCTATTCTGTAGTGGCAATTATCCAATTTTCAGTGGCGCCTAGAATTTGAGCGCGCGCCTAGAATTTGAACGAAAATCGCGTTCTCTTCGAATCCGACATATATGTCATGCAATAGCGATATAGCGTTAGGGCGCAAATTTGAAGCTTACAAGCCATATTAAAAATATATGTATAATATCATATATTTTTGATATTTTCGGTGGTTTGCCATTGCGATATAATCCGATCTATATTACAGTCTATATTAGTTGAGTAACACAAAACACTTTCACCACTTATTCGAAAGGCTAAAAAAATGAATACAAAAGAACAAAAAGAATGTCACTGCATTGTGAAGCATGCTATCACTTCCGATGAAAGAAAAATTGCAAGAGACCGATTAGATGTAGCTAGAGACCTTAATGACACTTACGGAATTATGTTGGCCGTCATGACGTTAACTGGTCAATGTCCAGCACGTGAAGCTAGCAAGTAATCCGTTTCCGCGCCTACGGGCGCGATATCCGATTACTTTACTTTTCCACTATTCGAAAGGGCAAAGAATGAATATCGGTCGAACATATATGCCGTCCGCACACTACGAACCGGAAAGAAAATATACGGGATTTGACTATCGCATCGGTAGTTCTTTCACTCGCAACAAAAGTACAAGAAAAATTGCTGTAGTCACCGGAAGGCACGGGCGCCTAGCTGGCACCAAAAATGATCCACGATTTGTTGTATTCGCATTAGACTACGACACTAGCAACGGGTCCATCTACGAAAGCGCGTGTAATGAGTTGGCGCGGTATTGCGACGACGAAAGCCTCATGATAATTGGATTTTACACCGAAAATAACGTCAAAGGAGGGAGTGAATAATGATACGAGAAACTGTCACAACTACCGTTTTCTTTTATCCGACACGTAGGGACGAAAACGGAAAGGAATTTTATCCGTTTGGTTCAAAAAAATTGCAAGCAGAATTAACCATCAACACCGATGGCGCGTACCACAGCGTTGACAATGCGATAAAAGCTTATTGTAGGTTTATTTTCCCGGAAAATTGCAGCATTGAAAAAATAACTTGGCAATACGCGATATAGGATATAGAAGGACAAACAAAAATGGCAAGCAAAAACAACAAGCAGTGGGTAGTCACTATAAGCTTTGCGCTAATCATAGATTGCAACCGATGCAGCGCCTCACAAGCCCGAAAAAAGGCGCAAGCGGTTATTGATCAAATTGAAAAGTACATCGGGCGAATTATCAAAAAAATTCCGAAAGTTTTAAGCGCGGATACGTTTTTAATCGACAGCCACCCCTACACGGAAAATAAGGGAAACTAAAATATGGAAATTCAGCGCGTAACGAAATCACAATCAGAAAAATATTTTGTGAAGCGCGATAATACGCTAAAAAAAATTTCCGCGCGCACTATCAATGGCTTATTAGCATCAATCTCGCACCCGTTAAGGCTATGGAAATTTAAGCGGGGGTATTACGTGTGGATATCCGACGAAAAAGATATCAACGCGCTAACTTGCAGCGTTTACACTGATAGATTCGCGCTGGGCGATTGTTCGTGGGATGGCATGCCGTTAAAAGTTTTGATTCAAGGTATTAATGATTTTATTGACACTTTAAACACGGAAAATAAGGGGAACTAAAATGACGATCATGGAACACATCGAAACTCGGGACAAAATGCGCGACGTAATCGGTACTGCGCTAAAAGATAGCGCGGCGGAATTGAATTTAGGAATTGACGGAAAAAAAATCCGCGAGCTATACGATAAATGTTTCGCAACGCGCGGGAAATATCGTGGTTGGCTAAAAAATCGTAAACCGTCCGACGAATCCGTTAGCGCCGTTTGGTTGGCAATTATTGGAAACGCCAATCCCCACAAGCTAAACGTGGGCGCGATTTTATTTTTGAGCGAAGATTCTCGCGAATTATACAATCGGCTAGATAATTTTTTTACCACCAAAATTGTGCGGCAGGCTATCTCGAGACTAGATAGAGATCGCGTATTAATTACACTGATGGGGGGATGGTAACTATGATTAAGTTGTTAAGTACTAACGCGAAACTGGACAAAAAAATCAATGGCGAGCGCTATCTAATCAACGGTTTAGCGCTCGCACCACATCGGCGCAGTGGCGCTAACTTGTGTGAAAATGCGGGATTTTGTAGCGCAGTTTGCAATCTATGGTTCTCTGGACGTACTGTTACCCGAACCGTACGCGCGGCAATGTTGGCGCGGTCAAAATTTATGCTAGTGGATCCGATTGGTTTCGAAACGGCGCTAAATTCTGAATTATCGCGATTCGCAAAACTATCGCGGCGAAAAAAATACGAACCACTA